>CEOA01030377.1_pt1 | contig 15129 bp, 5 predicted proteins | sample 530251 | NCBI WGS metagenome assembly CEOA01 (sample SAMEA2619838, study PRJEB7988) | marine metagenome | biome: marine biome (ENVO:00000447); feature: surface water layer (ENVO:00002042); material: "saline water (ENVO:00002010), including plankton (ENVO:xxxxxxxx)" | depth 5 m
CTCTTGCGCACAACAACTTTTTGGCGCTGAACAAGCTGTTAAAACAACCATTAACAATATTATTAATTTTTTCACCACAATACTTTTTGTTTATAATTACTTGTTTTTTTATAATTTTACCGTTTACCACCACCACGTTTGCCGCCGCCTCTTGGATCTCTTACTTTTTTTAATTCTTTCTTTATAGCTTCAACTTCTTTGTTTTCAATACCAAGCTCCCATTTTCCCCAACCTAAACCAAGAGCAACTCTTTGCCAGTAAGCGTTTTCGTTATCTAAAGCAGCTCTAATATTTTCAACTTTTCTGTGTAACCTAGCTACAGGTATGTTAGTTGCGCCTTCTACTAACTCAGCGTATGCACTCCACATAGGATTATTAATATCAAAAGTGTCCATCTCAGGTATTACTTTTTTATTAAACTCCATTGTTCTTTCAAAATTATCTAGTTTTCTAGCTTTAATACCTATTGGCGGTGATAATTGTAACAACTCATCGCTTATAACACCTAACTTTTTACCCCAACCTTTTTCTTGTTGTTGGCCATATTTTATTACTGCATTTTTTACAGTAGCTACTACAGCTCCAGCTACACCACTACCTCTTAATAAAGTGTCTATCGTACCGTTAATAACTCTTTGTTTTCTAGTATCAAAAAACTTTTTTGTTTTTTCATCATCTTCTTCTTCTTCACCAAACAACATAGCAAATAAAGCAGATTGTAATCCCATGAATATTACATTTTGTATAGCTCCATAATATATTATTCTTGAAATATTAGACATATCACTTTTAACTTGACTGTCGTATGGTGGTGATTTTCTTCTATTAATTAAATCTAAACCAGCTTTTTTAACTAATCTAGCATATTGTGAAGGTGTATTTTGAAAAGCTAGTATTAATCTACCAAGTACAGAAGCTTGTTGTTGCGATATTCTATCTGGTCTTGCTGACTGCTGTGTTGCTTCTGATATGTCTTGAAAGTCTGTAAACGCTTTTGCTTCTGCTTCTTTTTGTGATAATCCTTGCTTTAAATAAGTATTAACTCTATTTCTATAAAAACTAGCACCACCTAAAGATATAGCAAAGCTATCAGCTATTTGCGTAGGTAAAAAACCTAAATTCAACAAATGTTTTATAGCTGCTCTTACTTTACCAGTTGTTGTTTTTGATTTAGCTACTAGCGCAGCTATCTCGTTAGCATCTAATCTATATTCACCACCAGCTCTTCTTTGTTTTAATACATCGGAATTAAATATCATTGCAAAATCTGACCAAAACTGTGGTTGGTTAGCAAAAGCGGCTGATGCTTTAAATATATTATTATCACCAAAGTTTATAAAGTTAACAGAAGATAAAGTTTGTAGTACAGCAGACCTAGCGTTAAAAAACATTGTTGAGCCAATAGATCCGTTTAAATAGTCTAAAAAGCCATTTACTATTTTGTTTGGACCAGTACGTCTATTACTACCTGTTTTAATTCTATAAAGCATATCTTCTAGTGCTTCTCTAAAATCTCTACCATAAGCAGCTTCAATTTTATTTAAATTTTCTTTTGAAAATATAATTTCTGCATTTTGTTGAAACTCAGTAAAAAACCCTGCTCTACCAACTCTACCTGTAGCATCTGCTAAATCAGTTCTTATATCACCAACATCCCAGTTTTCACCTGGCTCTACGTAACCTTCGTCTATTCTTGATATTAAACCTACAGTATCAGCAAACTTTCTTAGTTTAGCGTCTGATTGTACTAGATTAACTAAATCTTTTACATCTGTTTTTGACATACCAGGTATATCAAAGCCTGATTTATTCCATAAATAAACTCTTATAGCATCTGAATAATAATAATCGCCATCAGGTGTTTTTTTATTTAACATTTTTTTAACACTAGGCATTTGTTTTGTAAGGTTTTTATAGTCGTTAGCTATAGACTGTTTAGCAGCTGTTAACTCTTGATAACCTTTGTTTAGCGGTTTAATTAAAGCTTTTTCAAAAAAGTCTCTATGTTTATTACCTTTCTCGCCTTTACCTATAAAGTTATACAACAAGCCCAAAAAGTCTTCGTGTGATGGTGGGATAAATAATCTAAACCTACCTTTACCTTCACCACGCTTTCTAGCTTTAGATTGTGAATATCGTTTTTTAGAATCAATACCAGTAACATCTTCAAGTACATCGTTAAAAACACTATCTAAACCTTCGCTAAATTTAACTTTAGCTTGCACAACTTTTGATTTTATATCTAGTTGATCTAATACGTTTTTAACTGCTTTAACATTAGGCAAGGCATCATCAACAAAATACATGTCATTATAACCTTCGCTAAATTTTTCAAGCATCCACATAGCTTTAGCATCACCAGTACTATTTCCTAAACCTGTTATATTTTTAAACGGTATGTTTATGCCTTTTGTTTTTAACCACTCGTGTATTGCAGTAGCGCTTTCAGGTGGTCTTGCTGTTAAAACAAAAACGTTGTTAGGCCCAAATTTTTTAATTTGATTACGCATTTTTTGTAATAGTGGCCCTTCAACACCACCTCTTACGTTTACAAAATCTGTAAAATCAAAACTATAACCTTGCTCTGCATATGTTGGCCCGTCAATAGGCCATCTACCACTACTTATTTTAATAGTTTCATTTCCTTTTTTAGCTACAATAAAGTTTTCACCTTTATCTATTAACGTTTCATCAAAATCAAAAGTAGACATACCTCTACTTTCTTTTACTGTTTGTTTACTTTTTATAATAGCTTTACTAGTAATTGTACCTTTTTTTATGTTTTCGTTTAATTTAACATATGGTATATCAAAGGCTTTTGCAAAAGTTTTTCCATCTAAAGTAACTATAGAGTTTGGATTTATATCAACTAATTCATTAAAATATCTTTCCCACCAAAAGTTTTTATCTAAACGCCAGTTTAAAGGCATACTTCGAGCAAGACCGTTTTTACCAAGTTTAGCATTTTCAAATCGATCTAAAGCTATTAATTTATAATTCTGCATAACAGCTTTATAAGCTAAGTTAAAGTCAGCTTTTTTATCTAATGCAGTTTTAATTAAATACAAATAAGCAGCTGTAGCTGGCATAGCATGCTCATATTCATATAATCTTTTTCCGATGCCTTTTGGATTAGTAGAATAACCTACGATAGCAGCGCCTAACTTGTGCCAATGTGCAGTGTCATTTGATACTAATCTTAAGTAAGTACCTATAACAGGTGCTAGCTTTCTATCATCTTTAATACTTTTAGCAAAACGAGTCCATAAAGCTTTATGTATCGCAGTAACTTTGTTATTAAAATCTTTAATTTTTTTTGTATTCTCTTTTGCTTTATCTGGATTACCTAATAAAGTATTATAACCACTAACAGTAAAATCTGTAATTACTTTTCCCTTCGCGTCTTTTATAGGAGCGCCGTAATCATTATAATTTTTATCATCTCTTACAACTAACAAGTCTTTTTTTAATTGATTAAAAGCGTCTGATTTAGCTTTGTCATAATTAGGATTTGTTTCTGTCATAGTACTAATACCGTAATCAGCATTGTTTTTTGTAAAAACAGAAGCGCCTTTACCATTTTTACCAAACCACATTTCTTTTGGCCCGTGTCTCATTATTGATTTAAAGTTATCAACTATTTTTTTCCTACCAGCAGGAGTTAAAACTTCTTTTGATAAATTTAAAGTTTTGTTTAATTTGCTATTTACTAGCAAAGTATCAAGTTTAATACGACCAGCTAAATCTAAATTAAAATTAGGATCTGTTTTACTGTTAGCAAATAAATCACCAAGAAAATCTAAGGTGCTTTCGCTAAAAGCAACTTTACTTTGAGCAGCTGTAACACTAGCAACTTGAGCTTTAGGCGCCTTATCACCTTCTAATACTCTTTGTGCAGCTGATAGTGAAGCTTGTTGAGACATAACTACAGCGGCACCTTTAACAAACTGACCAGACTTTACTTTACCACTTCTAGGTATAGACTGCTCACCAATACCTAAATCGCTTTGAAACTGTTCAGCAGCTTTTGTTAATTGCTGATCTGTAAGATTTTTAAACTCTGGTTTTAACTCCCATAAAGCTACTTGTGAAGTTTTACCTTGTGATCTAGCTCTTTTGCCATTTTCATTGAACTTTTTGTTATAAAAGTATTCTAATATTAAATTAGGCATACCTATAGCTCTACCATAAACTTCTCTTTGAACATCTATATTTTCACCTAGTTTATTTACATCAGCATCTTTTTCAGATACGTTTGTTTCAGGTAATATTCTAATAAAGCTTTTAGCGGTGTTAATAGGTTTAAAAAAGTCTTGTATTTTTTTAGCTTCTGATCCAACCGGTATACCTTTTTGACCGGCTTTTAATTGTGCTTTTGTTAGTTCTTTACCTTCGTTATCAACAAAAGTATCTTCAGTTGTTATATTATCTTGTGGATTAGATATTTTGTTTGCTGGTATGTCAAATATTATATTACCAACATTACCACTGTTATTATCTATAACTTCTCTAAACGTATCTCCTTGTTTTACTTTAGTACTTTTTATAATATCGTTTTGCTTACTAGCTATTTTACCTATTTGTAAAACATTTATTTTAGTAATGTTATCAGAGTCTTGTGCTAGAGTATTGTCTAAATCAGTAGCATCTGCAACTAACTCTCTAGCTTCTTTAGTATCTATTGTTTCGGTAGGTTTTTTACTAGCTAACTCTTTTCTAGCAACCATTTTTGCAAATCTTAAGTTAGCAAATATAGACTCAGTAAAACCTTCTCTACCAACTAAAGTACCATCACTTCTAGTTGCCTCAGGATTAAAATTAATTACTCTATCTCTAACTTCATCTATAGCAGTTTCAAACTCACCAGATGTTGTGTTTTTTCTTACAGTGTTATATATTATTCCGTCAGGAGCTAATGCTTTACCTAATTCAACGTTACGCTGTTGATCAACAAAAAACTCTAAAAACTGATCTCTAGTTTTTACATCTTCAGGTATAAGATCGTTTATTTGATTAAAAGTATCTACACCTATAGATTCTTTAATAGAGTTTATTTTATCTTCATCTTTATCAACAAAAGAAAGATCACCTTTTTTAGCTTGAGAGTGAAAACTATCAATATATCTTAAAACGTCATCAACATCGTTAAACATAAAAAACAAAGAGTTTTCTTTGTTAACTTTTTTTGCTACTTTGTTTAACAAAGATTTAAAAGCAAAAGTTAATGAAAAGGTTTCTCTACCCATAATTCCACTAACTTTTAAATCACCAGCTAAATTTATAAGCTCTTCTAAATTAGCTCCATTTTTCATGTCGCCATATTTTTTTATTCTTCTTTGTATAAGCTTATAATCAGACTTTTTTATTTTGCCTCGCTCGTATAACTCTTCTATTCTAGTTTTTATTTCTTGAACAGCAACAACAGCTGCTTGTACAACTCCTTTATCATTTACAATACCTGCTTTTTTATTTTGTATATGCAAAAGCTCGTGTAAAGGCGATGCTGAAGCCATCATTGCGTTAAAACCACCGACACTTATACCTTGCATTATGTTATCTTCAAACAATATTACATCATCTCCAATGTTTTGCGCGTATGATTTTCTATCAAACCCAGATAAAGCTTTATTATAGTCTTCTTGCGTTATTTGTTTTGAATCTAGCTTTCTTTTTAAATAAGCTTCAAACTCTTGTCTAGCGTTTTCACCTTGAAAATTAACTACGTTAGCACCTAAACCTCTTATAATGTCTTCGTTAAATTCTTTTCTACCTAAATAAAACTCTGCTTCCCCTGTTATTCCATCAAGATCAATACCTTTTTCTTTATAAAAATCTGCTAGCTTTTTTCTTCTTCTTTGTTCAGGTTTATTAAAATACTCTGTTCTTTTAGCTTCGTTTTCTTGTAATTGTTTTTGTAATTTTTCTTTTGTATTTCTTACATATCTACTGTCTTCACCAACTGCGCCTAAATCACGAAGTTCTTTTCTAATTTTTCTATTTTTTCTATTAAGCTCAAATACTTCAAATAAATCTTCTTTATTGTTTTTAGCCATTCTAGCTGCTTTTTGTACAGTCATTACATCACTTAATGCAGCTTCTTTTAATATATCTCTTTTTCTTTGTACTAAACTATACCTCATGTCACTGTTTATGTCGTAATCTAAAGGATTTTCAAGCATTTCTTGAATATTAATTAACTCTTGATATAGTTGTCTGTTTTTGTTTATATCTTTAATACTCTTAAACTCATCTTTTATAATATTATAAGAATTCATACCCATGTTAGGCCCTTGAATAGCTAATGAAGTTATAAATATATTGTTTAAAAAATCTTTATCAATACCTTCAAATAAGCTTTTGTCTTCGCCTAAAACAGTCACGTCTATCATGTTTTGGCCAATTAATGTAGCTATTTCTTCAAAAGCTTCTGTTTTTAGATTAAACAATACATTTCCAGCTCCATAAGCAAACTTTTTAAAAACATTGCTACCAACCGCCGTAGCAAAACCATTTAAACCATAAATATAATTTAAAGTACCTAGCCTTTCAGCGTATGCAGCAATAGTACCATAAGCAATAGAAGAAAAAGCTTTTTGCCACTCATTAGTATCTAAAGCTGTTTGTTGATCACTTATTTGTTGCATTATATTGCTTTTTTCACCAGCTGTTGTAGCTTGTGAATATTTTTCTTCTAACAATGTAATCATTTCCGCTGCGTTTCTTTGTTTTATTTCCATGTCTGTTATAAAACCACCAGATTCCATACCAAAAAATACTCTCATGGTTTGGTTAGCAACTTTTTTCATTGTTTGTGTTCTAGCAAAATTACTAGCTGTAGCTCCTAAAGCACGTTTAGCAATACCACCAACAACTTGACCACCTAAAATTGTTAATATAGTAGGTGATGCTTGAGCAAGTTGATCTAAACCATATCTAATAGTATTTTGAGTTGTTACAAGATCTGACTTTAAAGGAGCTCTAAACTGCTCATAACCTCTTGCTTGAAGACTTTCGTTATAACTTATATGCGATTGAAAACCATTTTGTATTGCGTTTAATATTTCAACATCTTGTTGTTCTCCTGGCAAAAGATATTCTACAGCATCAGCACCTAGTTTAGCAAAGTAAAGTGGTAGCGTAGGTATATCACCTAAAAAAGCTTTTTCAAGATTATGTACAGCTTTGTCTAAAATACTATAGTTTAAGCCTAAGGTTTTAGAGGCCATAGCTATATCTTCAAACTTAGCAGAAACATTTTGAAGATAATCAAACTTTTTAGTTAACTCTTCTCTAGTATTTAATAGTTTTTGCAACTCATCGTTATAACCTTTGTTTTTTAATATTTTTTGTATTGCGTTAAACTCTTTAACTAAATAATTATATTGTTGTATTTCTTCAGCAGACGAATCAGTTGTAATACTACCTAAGTCTTTTATTTGAGACTCTAATCTATTTAGCTTATCAATTGAGTCTTTGTTTTCTTCTTGAAACAAAGACATATCGTCTTGATACTTTTTTAATTTAGTTTCAAAATCTTTTGATTGAAAAACTAAATAGTTTTCTTGTTGTTTTAAGTTTTCAGTATAAGCTTGAGGACTACCCTTAACAAATTCTGATTCTTTACTTTGTGGTGGATAAAATGTTTTTAGTTTTCCATCTCTACCTTTTTTAGTTGTAGGAACGAGTAGTGGTCCGGATAATGGATAAAGCTCTCTATATTCTATTTCATCAGCTTTACGAGAAGCTTCTGTTGATAAATTAGGAAAGTTACCAAATATATCAGGCATCATTATTAAAGCTCTAGATCTATCTTCTGTTTCTAAGCCAGCAAGATACTCTTCTTGTTTTTCTTTTACTCTTATTGATAACTCTGATTTTAATATAGATTTAAAGTCAATATTATTAAAAGGTAATTCACCGGTTTGCTGATAAGTTATATATTCGTTGTATTTTTGTTCACCAAAAAAACTTTTTAAATCATCTTCTTCTGATCTTTTATAACCTAAATAACGATTACCTTTAATTATTTTTTGTCTTGAGGCATCAAAAGAACTTAAATCAAAATATTTTGTAGCAGCTCTTTCTCTAACAAAACCATCTAATCCATTTGTAGTATTATCTATATGAAATAAATTTTCTATTATTTCTTCTGGTTTTTTAGTGTTTAAATAAGGTACGTTTGTAAGCCAGGTTTCATTGTCTTTTTCTATATTAATAATACCAACTTTATTGTTTTTTCTAGCTGGATCAGATGATATTATAGTAGGAGCATAAGCTTCTTCAAAAGCATTAAAATCACCAGTAAAATCACCATCTTCAACAATACCACTATGTAACATTTTTCTATAGTTTACATCTTGCATGTTGATTTGAAAATCTTCTAAAGTGCCGGTAAAATTACCGTCATTATATAAACCTGTGTATAAATCTTCTATCATGATGTTTTATTTAAAGATCATATTTGCCTTTTGAACCTTTATATTCGTAAGATTCTAAACCTAAATATATTCTTCTGATTTCTTCTTTAGCTCTTTCGTCACCTCCAATATATAGCAAGTAGGACTTACCTTCTTTAGTTTGTTTTGTATTTAAACTAGCGTCTTGTGCATAAACAAAATAACCAACTACTTTACCGTTTCTCATATCTGGCTCATATGTATTACCAGCAAAATCAGCAAAAGATTGATTGTTATATAATTTATCAAGCTTATCTTCAACAACACTAATATCTTTAGTACCTACGTAAAAATCTCTTTTTTTGCTATCTGGACCAAACGCTGGATTTATAACGTTTCTATTAATACTAAATGTAGTTTTTCCATCTTTAGGTGGTGGTGTTGGTGGTGGTTTTTGTTCCTGTTTTGTTAGAAGGCCAGCGTTTTCTCTAAGTAAAGCATTAGTTAATTTACTAGCAATTATTTTTTGAATACTACCGTTTTCAAAAGCTTCTTTAAAAGCTGTATTTTTATGGTTAAGCAACGCGTCTACTACATCGTTTATATCAAGACCATCTGAGTCTATATCAGGTATGTCTTTTATAACATCTTTTACATCATTTAACAAAGTAGCATCTGCTAACAACATTTCTTTAATTGTTTTTGTATTAAATCTATTGTCAGCCATTTGATCTGAAAAAGCTATTCCTGATTTTTTAAAAAGATTTAAAAAGTATTGTTCAGCAGCGCCTCGTTTAAAAAATTTTGATTTTCCGTCTTCGTCTACACCAACAAAAAATTGATTAAACACGTGATTTTGCAAAACATTACCAAACTCATCAGATAAAGTTCTATTTCCATCTGCGCCGTCTTTAAGCCTATTAGTTAGCTCTTTTATATCTTCATATGTTTGTGTAACTGTAACTCCGTCTATGTCAAAAGTATATATTTTATTTCCGTTTTTATCATTGTCTAATGTATACTTATCTTCTGAATACAATTTTAATACTTCAGAATCTGTAACATCTAAATTAGTTGTATACAAACCAGCATCCCAATTTTTAGCAAAGTTTAATTTTAATTGTTTTTCTTCATTAGCGCTGTTGCTTAGTTTAGCTAAAGAATTTAAAGCCTTGTTTTTAAGTATTTCTCCATCAGCGTTGTTTAAAAGTACACCTTTCATGTAATCTTCTTTAAACAAATTAGCTTGTTTAGTAGCATACGCAAAGTGTTCATCGCCTAAAGCTCCATTATTTACTAATATTTGAGAAACACTGGCATCGATATTTTTTCTAGCTTCAGCAATTCTTTGTCTTTGCTGCTCTATTTTTTGGCTACCAAACATAGCTAAAGCTTGCAAGCCTTTCATCTCTATAGGCAGCTTACTTTTACCAATAGCCGCAGCGCCTTCTATTAACGCCGTATTAGGACTATAACTTAAACCTTTTTTTGCCATAATTATTTATTATTTTTTGTCATCTTTCTTTTTATTATTAGCATTACTGTTGTTGTTATTATTGCCAGGATCAACTCCAGCATCACTAGTATATAAACTTACATCTGGATCCATTGCTTGCATACCAACGCCAATTATTTGCCCAACAGCAGACATTTGTTGTTCAGCCGCTTGTTGTCTAGCTAAATTAGCAGCTGCTAATCTTTGTTGTGACATACCTAGCAACGTACCTGTTTTTTGGTATTCTAATGCTCTTGAAGCTTCTGCACCTTGTAATCTCATTTGTTGAGCTTGAGCAGCGCCTGCCATTTGTGTTCGTAACGCTTGTTGCTCCATAGCTCTAGCTTGTTGTGCGCCTTGAGCAGCTAATCTTTGGTTTTGTGACTCTTGCATACCAATAGAAGCACTAGCTCTTTGAGCTTGTAATTGACCTTGATTAGCCATGGCTTGTGCTAAACCAGCAATACCACTACCACCTGCAGCGCCTCGTAAGTCTTGCATTATATTAGCTTGTTGTTGCTGTGCCATTTGCCTTTCAAACTGAGCTTGTTGTTGGTTAACTGTTAAATCTTCATAAACATTTTGAAACTCAGTTTCTATATTTTCGTATGGATTTCTAACATTAGCGTATATATTACTAGTGTCGAGATCTCTATATTCTTGCATCATCCTCCTATTCTGACTTTCAGCTTCATTTTGCTCTGCTATTCTTCCTGATCTACCAGCAAGACTTACACCAAGTTGGCCAAGACCTCCAGCTACTCCAGCTATAGCACCTATACCTGCAGAAGTTAATACTTTAAATGGTGATTCATTCATATTCTTTTATTTTATATTTATAGTTACACTTTTTACCACTTATTTACTACTTTCATGTACTTCGATGCCCGTAGCAAATAGTTCTGCTTTGTCAGTTGAATTGTTTCTATACTCTACAGAAGCATAATAACCTAGCATATTAGCCATATTTGCTTTATTGTCCTTACTAAACATTATAAAGCTTTGAGGTCCTAATTGCGCAAAATACTGATTAAATAGATTTTGATCCATGTTAGCAAATATGTCTGTAAAAATAAGTTGCTCACCAGTATTACGCTGAATACGACGATATCTTATCTCTGTAACAGGACCTATTAAAATTATATCTGCTTGATCATTTGTTAAATGAGGCGTTGTTGTACCACCACCATCATCAGGCCAACTTCTAATTGGTCCAACCGGCGTTGGGTTAGAAAAATAAACTAAATCGCCACGTTGTACAGAAACGTTTATTTCTCTTTCAAATGTTAATCTTATTAATACCATATTTATTATTTTTAAGCTAGTACATCACTTGTTCCAGAAGCACCTTCTAAAACTTCTATTAAAACTGTTTTTTCATCACTAGTGTTTGTGCCATCTGTCATTGTAAACGTAAATGAATCACTACCAGTAAAATTGTTGTTAGGCGTATATAAAAAAGAGTCTGAGCTAGCAACATAAGATGATAATGATCCGTGACTAGGCGGTCTAACAACACTACCTGTTTTACTAGAAGCATTAGTATCATCGTCAAACCTTATCATATTTATTAATATAGCTGTATTTTTAGCAGTAACAACGCTTTGATCGTAAGCGTTTGGTTTTACAGAAATAATTTTACTCATATCTAAGTTGTAAGTTGTGCTGTTTTTATCAAACTTTTTAACAGAAATAGTGCATGTTAAGTCTACGTCGTTGACATCACCATTACCAGTATTACCACTTCCAACTTGTGATATAATACCTTTAACTATAGATCTATCACTGTCAAAAGTTACTTCTGTTTGTTCTGGTATATCAACAGATCTATCAAAAACAACAGTGGTTTTACCAGGTTTATCTCTTTCAAAATCTGCAGTTGAAATTGAAACATTATTTTGCTCTGTAAAAGTTAAAACAGTATTTGGTTTTATAATTATTTTGTCTTCTAATATAACGTCTTGACCGCACCTACTAACTCTATTAACAAAAGTATTTACATTTTGTCCGGTTACTTCCATACCGCTCTTTATGTCGTTCGTATTATCTAATCTAAATCTATTTGTAGACTTAAATTTACACGCGTCAAAATCAATAATATTTTTATCATCATCTAAACTAAAAATCACAAACTTATCGTGTGTTATTGTCCAGCTAGCTGTAGATCCTGGAACTATATTTGTTTTTATTAAAGTACCATCTTCAGCTGTTGTTTCTGTTCTTGTACTACTTGCAACAAAATAATATGTATTAGCAGGACCTGTTTGTCCGTCTCTATAGTTTATAGCTTTTATAGTACTAGATTTTATAATATTATTATCATAATCAGTGTTTTTAACGTATATATTACCAGCAGAATAACTAGTATATTTTACAGCTATAGATAAAGTTAAATCTGAATAGTTTTGTAGTTTTGTTGTTTTGTAAAAAGCAGCGTCTGTTTTACTAACATCTGTACTAGTAAATGTTAATGCAGAAATACTAGAATCTGAGGTATCTTTTCCAAAAGTTAGTTTAACATCTGCTTGTTGTATTAATGTAAAAGTGTATGGTAAAATATTATCACTTACGCCAGCTATATTGTAGTTAACAAAAGTAGTGTCTGCACTAGGATTTATTGTAATTGTATAAACTTCATTTGTTATTTTACCAATAGATCCTTTAACAGACTTTATTGAAGGAAACTCTTGAACTAAAGTGTAAACTCCACTATTACCTATTGTTACGTTTTTAATTTCTTTTTTTAATATACTACAACCTGAACTATCAGTTATAGTTATAGAAAACATAGCATTTGGACTACCTGATATTTTTATAGGTAAATTTTGTCCACTAGCGTTTATACCTTGGTAAAGCTTAGCATCAATATTATTTATAGAAACTCCTCTAATAATTTTTTGGCTACTAGAATACGAAGTATTAGTAACTAAACCTCTGTTAATAGCTCTTTGTCTAACATTATCAGGACTTCTTGATATACGATCTTGAAAACTATATTCTGCCATTTTTTAATTTTTTATTATTAACACGCGCCTGAAGAAATTTGTGCACAACTACAAGCACATTTGCTAGCAAGTGGAGTACAATATGGATCTTGAGCACAAGTAAGACCATTTGGACCTATACAATTACCAGCAGTGCTAAACGGTATTGGGAAAATTCCATTTACACAACCAGCCCAACTAGTCGTACCACCATTACCACCGCCTGGGTTGGTATTACAACCGTTAACTCCAGCAACAGCAAAAGGACCAAAAGTTTCATAACAACCTTTATCATCAACTAACTCTACATAATAATGAGTTGGTTGACCAGTACCAAAACCATCAAGAGGATTACCATAACCACCTAGTAAACCATCCCAGTATATCTGACTTCCATCTTCAAGACCACCAGGCGTACCTGTTCCTGAAGTTAAGATCGTGCCAACGAAATCTGTTGTTGTTGCGTTTGGAGATGTAGGTGCAGTATTAATATTACTTCCTCCCCAAACTGTTATTTGGTTATTACCAGGAGGTAAAGAATTATTATTAGCATGAGACACCAATGATAAACCATTAGGCTCAGCTCTTAACAATTTCACTGTATAATTAGTAGGAATAGGTGAGCTGTAAAGTCTTTCAAAGTACATTCTCATATAACCGTTGTCACAAGTAGTGTTAGTAGCATTGATTATTTCAGGTTGAGGACTTTGCCAAACACTGTATGGACCACCCCAAGTACCTGTACAATACTCAGGAAGTGCAGGTAATAATTCACAAGGCGATTGATTATTAGCTACAGCAGTATTACAATCACCTAACGCAGTAGGACCTGTAAATTGACCAGTACCAGGTGCAACTGGAGTACAGCTAAAAGATGGTGGCGAACCTGCTTCATCAAGACCTCCTGTTAATACACAAGTATAATCAGGGAGAGTTATTAAATCACAAGGTGTAGTTCCATTTTGTGCAGCCATATTACAAGCAGACTGTGGAGAAGAAAAACCATTTGCAACGCTAAAATATCCAGTACCATCCTGAGGATCAACGCATATTACACTAATACCATCAGCATCAAGTACACAGTTAAAGCTTTCAGGCGCTGGCTCTGTACATCTTATAGATGCTTCTACAGGAGTTCCACAACCATTACTATCTTGAATAAGTACTCTAAACGTAGGTATAGAATTACTATTATTAGCAAAACTAGCAGCTTGAGCAGCAGTAAAACTAATATTACTTAAAAGTATTGTTGAGGTAATATTATATTGTTGACCAGCTATATTTGCACCGTTAACTAACACAGAACTAGTTATATCTTGATACGCGTTAGGCGCTTGATTTAAAACATCATCTATAGCGTGTACCCAAATAATTTCAAAAGTATCTGCTGCATTTGGTTGGCCATAACCATTGTTAGGTACTGAAAGAGTAAAAGTACCAGTTTGTGTTATAGTATTATGATCTGTACAATCGCCAGCTATAAACTCTTGAGTAACAGTAGTTGTTGCGCCAAAGTTTTGTTCTTGACAAGCTGGTATTTGCGTGCACAATAATTCTCTTTGGTAAGAGTAACCACATTGTGTTCCTGAACCAGTTTCATATATATTAATTACATAATCTTGAGGACCAAATAAACCTGTAAAGCTAACGCTTTGTGGGTTTGATTGAGATATTGTTGCTGTTTGTAACACATTACCAAACAAATCTTGAAGTTCAACCGCAAGATCATGTATAAGTATTTGACCAACAGAAACTCCTATTTCACCGTTAGTACAGCTATTTGTACTATCAGCGTTTATAACGTTAATTTGTACTTGACTAAAGTAGTTTTGATAATTACAAGGTCCTGATTGACAATTTTGATCACATTGATCTTGAGCGTCAATATATCCAGCGGCAACAGCTCCACTATCTGTATATTGTCCTGTGCCATCTCCTGGGTCATAACAAGTATATGGTGCAATAGTTTGAGTAGTTCCATCTGGTAACGTTATTGTTGCTCCTGTAATACCTGAACAATCATAAGTAACAGGTATAGGTGGAATATTATATTGACAACTACAGTCAGGCGTATTAGCAGCAGGATAATAATTACTAGCAGCGCCTAAAGAAGGTCCACCGTAATCAGTGTTAACGCTCCAATTAGAAGGTCTAAATCTTGTTGTATATAAATCAGTTGTAATACCATCATCCATACAACCAAGTATAACTGGTGTAGGTTCTGCTATATTTTGACAAGTGTAGGCGTACGCTA
>CEOA01011785.1_pt1 | contig 15030 bp, 6 predicted proteins | sample 530251 | NCBI WGS metagenome assembly CEOA01 (sample SAMEA2619838, study PRJEB7988) | marine metagenome | biome: marine biome (ENVO:00000447); feature: surface water layer (ENVO:00002042); material: "saline water (ENVO:00002010), including plankton (ENVO:xxxxxxxx)" | depth 5 m
AGATCCTACATCATCAAACAATATAGACTTCCAATTTGAGTTAGTTTGCATTTCTGAATTTATAGCATTTAAAACTTCATCTTCAACATCAGTGCCTTCATAACCAACACCTTTGCTGCCATTTTGTCGAGCAAAAGTATGAGCGTTAACTAATTTAGTAATACCTGTTGTATTTCTAGGAACTAAAGTTACTCCTTTGTCTAATGGCACTTCTTTGCCTGTATGATCTGTAAAGTAAAGCCCATCGTCTCCAATTGTAACAAAATCAACTAATTGTTTGTCTTTATACAAAGTATAGTCGAATTGATCTCCAACTCTGTTAAACTTAGAATATCCAACGTCTAAACTTCTATTTAAATCAACTTTATTTAACTGATTATTATACGTGCTTAACAAGGCTTCTATTTCAGTGTTCCTATCTCTAGCTGCTTTTCTTCCATTAGCTCCATCTTCTTTTATTAAAGGATTTTCACTTCTTTTTTGATTTTTATAATACTCTTCTTGAAGATCTTCTAACTTTGTAGTAAATTCTGCTCTTAACTTATCGTTTTTTAATAACGTTGTTTTAAAAGGCTCAAATGTTTTTTTACGCTCTTGTAATTGCTGCTGTTGACGCTGTGCAATAGCGCCCATTATATTTTCAGTTATAGACGCAACGCCTTGTACTACTGGCGTTATATCTGTTTGCTGTGCTTTTGCAGAATATAATTTTTGTGCTGCGTTTATTAATGCTTGATTTGCCATGCTTTTGTTTTATTATCTTGTTTTACCAAAAAATGTTAAACCTTCACCTAAGTTAGCCATACCACCTTGAACTAAGCCTCCAGCTGCAGAGCCAAGAATACCTAAGCCAGCTCCAAGTAGTTGCATGTTTCTATCTTTTCTAGCTTGCTCTGCTTGTTCAAGACCTGTTAGCTTCGCCATATCTAAACCTAGTATAGTCGCCATACGTTCTTGCGTTAATTGATTTCTAGCTTGAATATTAGCTTGTTCTGCTTGATTAATTATTGCTTGATTAGCAACTTTCTGCTGAGCAGAAGCAAAATCTATAGCTTGCTCTTGTTTTCCAATATCTGCAGCTATAGCTCTTTCTTTTTCTGCAGCTTGTCTTGACATAGCTGTAGCTAATGAAGCTGCTCCTGCAGCGCCTCCTGCACCTCTAAGAGCTTGTAAAGCGTCTGCTTGCTGTTGAGCTTGCATATCTCTTTGAAACTCTGCTGCTTGAAGATTTACTGTCATATCCTCAAAAGGATTTACAGTTGTAGGTTTAAATTCTTCTAGTTCAAAATTTTGATAACTTTGTAGTCCAGCGTCTATTTTATCTTGTAGAGCGTCTCTATCGGTTTCAAATTGTTTTCTTCTACCGCCAATGCCAAATATTTTAAACGGGCTTATTAAACTTCCTTTTGCCATAATTTAATTTATTTATATATAGTTACAGTCTAGGCACTCTATTTACTGCTTTCGTCTGCAGCTAGATTTATTCTAAACAGCTCTGATTTATTTGTGTAATCTGTGTTTACCATTTTTAACTCAGCATAATAGCCTTTTATAAAGCCTTGATTAACTAGATTATCTTTGCTAAAAAATATATAGTGTCTTTCTGGTTTAGGCATGTCTACATTTGCATCACCTGTTACATCTACAAAACCATTTCTATGACCTATTGCCGAAATAGTACCTATTTTTACAATATCTGTATAAAAGTTTTCATTTACTAAAAAACCATTTTCTTCACCAATGAATTTAGCAGATGTGTAGTAAACAGTGTCACCTATTGCTGCTGAATTGTTTATATTATCTAATTTTATTCTTACTGTATACGACATGTTACATTATATTACTAGATTCATAACCATTTTGTGTTATAGTAATTGTATCTAAAGGCGCAAGATTAGTAGCGCCTGGTGAACCATCATACAAGCCTATAGTTAAAGTTCTTGTAGAGCCTGGCTGCCAAAAATCTGCAAACATTATTTCATACGAGTAAGTACCTACTGCAGCTTCCTGCCCTGCCACGGCACTGACTGTTTGAATCATTGGATCAGCCGCTAAAGAGCTAGAATTAGCGCCATCCCAAGCTCTTAATTGTGGACTAGTGCCTTGGTAGTTATCAAATAATAATATTTGATACGCGGTTTGATAACCACTTATAGTAGCTTCTTCAGAAGTGGATGTAATAACGTGAGGTCCAGCTTCGTTAATTATACCTGCACCACCCTGCAAAAAAGGTCCGCCGCTAAAGCCACTAGTTGAAAATTGTAAATTAAGACCAGTAGAATTATGCTTTATTTGTATAACATCGTCAGGCGGTCTATCAAACAAATTACCAGCTCCGGGTTTTAATTTAATCTCTTCATCTGCTAAAAATATTTTTAAATTACTTAAGGTATATCTACACCCAGTATAAGTAAAGAAAGATATTCTATTTTTAGCACTAGTTTTAACTTTAATTTTTCCAAAATAATTTCCGTCACTTTTAAATCCTAAGTTTTTCTTCACTAAATTGTAATCATTAAAAGTGCTGTAACCTGAGTCAAAAACAACATCAGACGAATATGGAGCATCAGCAAGCTGACCATTTATATAGCCCATACTCATCTCTATACCTGCAAAATGAGCAGTTGATTCATTTGGGTAAAAGTCTTCTCCTATTATTTCAAAATTAGTAATAGTAAAAGATATATAAACTAACTTTTCGTCTACTATGCTAGTGCCTTCAGGTTGACCTATTTTTAAAGGATCTGCATAAAGCTCAATAAAATATTTACCAGAATTATTAAAGTCATTAGCGCCTAACTCAAAAGTTGTATCACCTCTATTCCAGTCCCATCCATCATAAGTGCTATTAATTTTTAATATTTCATTTTTTACAAAAGTTAAAGTATTTAAAATACTAGAAGAACCAAAATTGTAAAGACTTGCATTAGCACCTTGTATTAACTCTGGATTGTCGTTATAATAATTATTAATATATCCCTGTCCTGATTTAGTTCTTATATAGTTTCTAATTGCTGGATCTCCTCCAAATCCAGTTCCAAAAAAATACTCAAAAAAAGTATCTTCTAAATTATATATGTTAGTAAAAGGCATACTATCATAAGTCCAAACACCTATAAAAGAATTAATTGTTTCAACGTTTTGAGGGTCAACCTTTAAAGTTAATTTATAACTTAAGTTTGGGTAAAGATCTCCAAAAACGCCAGTAGATAAGTTTGAATTAAAATCATCATTATCACTTATAGTTCCTATTGAAGTAGGTATTGTTTCTGGCGCTTCTATAATAAACTCACTGTTTTCTTCACTAGGATTATAAAAAGTTAAAGGAATATGTTTAACTGGGCTAAAACTATTTAAAACAGAATATGCACTTGTTGAAGGATTTTGCCAAACTTTTTGATTATTGCTATCAAGTTCACCAGTACCTACATTTACATAGCTTGTGTTTAAAAATCTAGCTACAATAAAAGGTGAAATACCATTAATAAATACAGGAAAATTACCGGGTACAAGCCCTTGATTTATTTTAGAAAAATAATTTTTAACTTTTATTCTTAAATGTAAGTATTGAGTATTAGCTATTAATGTTACTCTTTTTACGTTAGCAACAGTAAACATTTCGTCTTGAAGTAAAGATATGTCAGAATTAGCAACAGATGAAAAAGCGCTTACTATTACAGCGCTAACATTATTTGCTACTGTAAATATAATATAATCATCTTCATTAAAAGTGTCATTATAAAAATGTCTAGCTCTTACAGCATAAAACTGTTGAGCGTCTGTATCATTTTGACTATAGCTTATTTGTACAGAGTGAGAATAATTAGTAGCCGAGTTGCTACCAAATGCTTGCAAAGGTCCTGTTGAGTTAAACGAAGGATTTGGAGTAACAGTTAAATTAGTGTCTACAGTTAAGTTGCCGCTGTCGTATTCACCGTCTTCATTATAGTATTGGCCAGACTGAACTCCAGGACCGTTCCACCTTAAAACTTCTACTACAGGGTTTAAAGTTCCTTGAGCATAATTATTAGCGTCATAATCAAGCACGTCTATTAATAAAGTTATAGTTTTTGCTGCGTTTGATTGATTTGTACTTTCGGTACTATACAGAATAATACCCATGCTTGCTTCGTCATATTCTACACCTTCTTGTTTAAATAATATAGCGTCGTTAAAGTTTGATGTAAAAGGATCTGCAGTAGAGTGCCAAAAAGCTAATATGTTCTGTCTATTGTCAGTTGATTCGTTTTCTTGCCAAGAAACAGTTACGTTTCTAACAGAAGCACCTTGTACAGTTTGTGTTACATTTCCTAAAGTATAACTCATACCGTTTACAACATCGCCTGACGCTAAAGGAGTATAGCCATTTTGAAAAGAATAAAGCCCTATTGTCGGCGTATCTCCATTATAAGACAGTTCAATTGTAGTTGAACTTGATTCATAGTTAACTACATAAGGCTCTGTTTCGTCGTACACATTTAAGTACTGGCCTCCTTGACCTATAACAACAGCATTTAATTTATTACTAGCTAATTGTGTTATGCTAAAAAAAACATCGTAGTTAGCAGTTCCTTCGTTTTTAGGATGTCTAAATCTCCAAGAAACTTTTCTATCACTAAAAGTTTCGTTGTTTTGCATGATAAACTTAAACCTATAATGATAATCGTTGTTAGCATCACTAGCGTTATAATTTTGATTAAAAATAAGTTCTTGCAAATAATTATCACTGCTAAACCAACTATCATCGTCATAATCTACAATAATCTCTCCTGTAAATTCATCTAAAAACAACTGACTAGTAGGTACGGCTTGATATGTTGGATTAGGATATTGCTTAAAATTTGGATTTAAAGGATTAGTTGTTACGTTGTTATATAAATTAAAGTCAAAATCAAGGTCATCAAATTTTATTCTAGCTTCGTACACTGCTACAGCACTATCATCTACTGCAGCCATATCATAATTTACATTAGAACTAGCATCAGAATAACTAATAGCGCTAAAAACAGTATCTGTATCAGAGTCCCAAGACAAGTTAGTTTTAGCAACTTTAACATCGCCACTGTTTTCGCTAGACGTATATCTATCGTCTTGAGTTATAGTTACAGTACTTGACGATAAACCACTAGGATGCGTTGCAGTTATAGTAGCAGTTCTATCAGAAGAGTTAACTGCTACTCCTTGAAAATTTATAGCATCTTGATTTCTAATATAAAAAGCTCTTTTAAATAATCCAGTAGCAGCTTCATACCACTGCGTAGTATCAAAATCACACCAATCAGCGGCTGGAAATGCGTTTTCAGGGTATTGATCTTGAGTTATTTGAAGATTTACATTGCCATTATTAAAATCTTCAAGAGTTACTTGTGTATCAACTTCTGCTTTTAAATAATACTGTACACCGGTAGAATAAGGAGCGTCATAAACATTTATATTATTATTCGGACTAGTAGCTTCAAAAAAGTTTTCATAAATAGGATCGTTGCCATTGTTATAACTTATTACTTTAGCAGATGTTCCGTATTGCAGAGTGACAGGATTATCATCTGCAGTATATTCTCCTTGAGTATTTAGCTGTATAGTTAAATCAATAAAAGGTGCTTCGTACTGGTTTAGTATTACAGTATCTCTAGTTATATCAGTATAATAACTGTCTTTTAACGTCACTGTATTTGCCCTTGACGCTACTCCAATAGGTATAGCGCTATAATCTATAGGATACAAAACTTGCAAGCCGTTTATTGTTTCATTAGTGTCTCCAACTTCAGCCCAAGTATCTGAAAATGTTAAATTAAAAGTGTCAACAGTAAAAGGTATGTTAGTGTTAAACGTTAAGTTATATTCATCGCCGCTGTCAGAGCCTAACGTTAAGCTGTCATAAACAAAAGTCGCATAATAGTCAGTGTAGCCAAATGTTGAAAATATAATTGCTGTTCCTGTATCTGATTGAGTAAACTCTTCTCTAGTAAAAAATATTCTATACGTAACTGTTTTAGCATTACCAAAGTTATCTAAAGTTTTGTTTAAATATTCAAAAGTATATTCACCTAAAGAAGTGTCTTCTTGTTGATTTATTATGTGATCAATAAAGTCATCAATGTTGTCTGTTTGGCTTGTATTAATGTATCTAACACCTTCTGTAATAGATAGAGTAATATCAGCTACTGCTACTGTATTAGAAGTTCCAACCCAGCCTGAAAATGTATAAAATCCTCCTGGGTTAGCAACTATTGTTAAATCGTTTGGTGTTGGGCTACCATCATTAACAGCTGCAACTGACAAAACAATATTTCCACTATTTAAATAAACATCGTAATCTTGAACTAAAGTAAAATTTATTGCAGTAGTACTAGAGTCGTATGTTACAACATCGTCTACTTCTATTTCTAAAGGTAAAAAATAATCTTCATTAATGCTAGTAGTGCCGTTCCAAGTAATCTCAACGTTAACTAAATTGCCAGAAGCAAAAGGTGTTGAAGTATCACTAAATGTAACAGCAGAAACTTCATTAAAATTTTCTAAATTAGTTACAGTAAATTGAGCGGCTGCTATAAAAAAACCAAAGTTAGGCGTTATTTGAAACATAGTTGTAGTTCCAGTTCCATCACTAGTTCCTAACTGAGTTACATTATATATAGTTAAACCGCTTGTACTTGTAATATTCATATTTATTTAATTCTTAATTAATAGCCTGAACCACCACTAGTACTACTACTTGAGCCACCGCTAGCTCCTTGACCAAATATTGATTGACCGTCAGAAGTTTCTTGAGAAGCATAATCAAAATTTGTAGTAATATAAACATTGTAACCAGATGAAGGTAAAGTACCACTTATTAAGGTTACATCAGAAGTCATGTTACCTAAACCTTGTATGTTATGTTCTTTTGTATCAATGTTTGTATCTAAAATAGTTCCTCCATCAATTTTATTTTTATGTTTTGTTTGAGCGCCTTTAACATAACCAAACCATTTACCTTCTTTCTCTACAAAATAAGCCTTACCTGATTCTTGTATATCAGTATTTATATACTCACAATACCAACCATCTTTAGGGTACAAACTATAGTATTCAGCATCTAAACTATACTGTTCTATATATCTTATATTTAAACTATCTAAAGATTCAAAATTAGTTTTTTTAAGTACTCTAGCTTGACTTCCTTCATAGTTAAAATATCTAAAAGTTTTAACAATTTCAGAGTTATTGTTAAACAATGTAGTTATTTCAGACAAGTATTGAACTCCGTAAAAGTTGTTGTATACTGGAGGTTTTCTTTCTGGCAATTCTTCTAGTAATATGTTCAATATCTCCTCTCTTGCTAATTGTTTAGAAAAATCACTATTAGGAAGTGCTGAAGATATAAGAACTTTAGATATGTCTGGAACATCATGTCTCCATGGTAAACCAGTTTTAAAAGTATAGTATTTATTGTTTATAGTTAAACCAGCGTCTTGTATAAAAGATTTAAAGCTTGTCCAACCATCAACAACTTCTGAAAAAGAAACTGTATAAACTAGCTTACTTACTCCAGGTTGAGTAATTTCATGAAGCGTTATATTATATTCTTCTTTATTACCATCAAAAGATCCTATAGCAGCTGCAGTATTAACTAAGTGATCAGAAAACCAATCATCCATGCCTGCTTTAGATATTGGTGTTATACCATCTTTAGACAATCTTATAACAGCGCCTCTACTAGCGTCTGTAAAATAACATCTATATTCATCAGAAGCAAAAGACTCAGGGTTTTTAGATATACCATAATCACCAGCAAACGGTATAGCTTGACCTAAAACTTTATCTGTAGACAGTAGTTGTTGATTACCATCAGCGTTAAACAAAGCATCTTTTTTAGATAAAACTTTTAAGCATTTTTTTTCGCACAAGGTCAATAAATCGTTATCTCTTGAAAAAAGCTTTTGTATACTACCGTAGTCAGGATTTATTTGTTTAATAATATTTTTAGCAACTAAAAATTCATTAAATCTATTTGATCCAACACTTTCATTATATATTTCTGAAAATATTATATCGCTAGATCTAGTATATTCTTCGTAGCTTTTAGTAGGCATACTTGCTTTAACACCGCTTTGTTTTCCTGTAGCGGTATACTTTAATAACTCTGCAGCGTTAAAATCATCTCTAATAGTATCAGATTCTACTCCGTTGCCAAAAGAAATACAATTGTAAAAGCCAGGAGCTACACTTAAATCCCCGCCATGAACGTTTGGAAGAACATATATTACGTTGTCACCAACTTCTATTGGACGAGCTAAATACGCTTGGTAAAACTCTCTGTTAGAAGCATAAAAAGTAACTACAGTATCTGGTACATTAGTATTTTGATAATTAGTATCTACGTATACATCAGCAGATTGAGCTAATCTAATCTGGCAATAAGCATACTGATTATTATGCTGGTTTTGCAAAAGTCCGCTTGTCATAGCACCTCTAACACTATCAATGCGAGGAAGTTGTTGGTAGTTTGCGTTACTAAACACTCCAAAAGACGAGTTTAATTCGTTACTTATAGAAACATGATAACCTCTACGCAAATATTTATCTACATAATCGTTGTCTAATCTTACAGGCAGCGCGTTACTAATTTCGTAATACAAGTCTAAATCTAATGTAGAATCTGGCTCTACTTCAAATACAGCGCCATTATTATTTCCGCTAGATATAATTGCAACTTCATCATCGTTGTCAGATTCAAAAACTCCTAATACAGCATCAGGTCCTTGTATTCCTTCGCTAAATACTTTAACAAAAAACTTGCCATCTAATTGATCTGCTGTAGCTATAATAGCGTTAGGAACAGCTGTATTACCAACAGTTAATGCTTGTCCTTCGTCATTAAACTCAGCGTCACCAATTATTGATATTATTCTAAATTTAGCGTCTACATCTGTTATAGCTACGCTTGTGCCTTGCTGTTTTTTAGCTACTAAATAGTCACCTATTTTAACTTTATTTATATCTAACGAATTAAAAACTAAATAAACATAATCACCTTCAGTTGGAGCTGATAAAAAAGCTGACTCTAAAACTAAATTACTATATTTAGAAGTGTTTTCTTTTATAAACAGCTTGTAAGTTTTAGCCCATTGAGGCGCTTCATTTTGAATAGCAAAAGATAAATAATTAGAAAGCGGAGCTAATTGTTTTTTACAATTAAAGTCTTCGTCATCACCAATTAATACAGAAGACTCTCTACCAAGCTCATCTCTATATACTATACCAACGTTATAATTTCTTTCTGATTTTATAGATTTTTGTCCTCTTAAAGCAGGTAGATCAAACTGATTTGATGGAGCAGCTAATACGTTAAACTCGCTACTATGAATTGTAATATTGCTTGGACTATTAGTTTCTCCTATATGATTTGACTGTACAAAAAGCGCTATTGGAGCGTCTTGATTTAAATTTATTGTAGTTTCAAAAAATATTTCACGAGGATCATTTGGATTATCATTTTCAACATCAAACTCTACTGATTGTGCGGTGCTATAAAAAGTAGAGTAAAGTGGTTGTCCTTGAACAGCAACTTGATTATTAGCATTGTATATTGCTAATCTTAAGTTTCTAGGAATTATATTTTCATCAAAAGCGCCGCCTACTATTAGTGTTTGTTTAAATGTTCCACTAACACTTACTTTAGCTGATATAATATATTCACCAGTTACTGGCACTGTATAAACTGTTCCGTTCCAATTATCTCCAGGATCGTTTTCTACACCCATTTGTATTGCGGTTGAAGTATAGAGTTGTTGAGGACCTTGTACACCCAAATCATAGTCGTCTTGATCAGTCTGCGTTACAAAAGGATCATCTTCAGAAGTATCTGGGTTTGTATTTACTACGTTGTAAGACCCGTTCATCGCTGTTAGTATATTTGGAGAAGAAAAAGAAGCTCCAAAGCCAGTGTTAGAACTAATAACTTTAGTTCTAATGCTTGGAGTTACATAGTTACCTCTAGCGTCTAATAAGTCATAATCTTGGGTATAATTAGCATACATTAGTCTATTGGCTTGAACTTCTTGTGCTATAGCTTTTTTAGGTACAGCATCAAAAACTCTAGTAAGCTGATCAGATGGTATTGTATATCCAAACAGCTTTTCTTTAATAACATATCCCGTATTTAAAAAACTAACTAAAGGAAATATAATTTCAAGATTATTTAATTGATAGTTAGGTATAGGATTAAAACGTATATCAATTGTTTTAAAAGAATATACATTATCTGATTTTTGGCTTTTAAATACAAACTCTAAAGACACAACATCTAGTGGAACACTTGCGCTTTGATAGTCGCTAAGTGCTATTGCTTCAATATTATTTTGCATGCCAAGGTTAAAACCGTTTTTAGAACTATAAGCATAATCTCCGGCAGCAAAAACAGCGTAAGTAAAAGGAGCTAAACAAGAGACTTCTCCGTCAGAATAAATATATCTATATGAAAAGCTAACAAAATCTTGATTATATAAACCGTCGTTTGGCTTTACAAAAGCGGTCCAAATTTCATCAGGCGCTTCTACTGTGTAACCTTCTGGTGGTTCAGTTATCAAATTTACTACGTAATATTCTGCAGACGAATTATAGTAACCTATTTGGACTTGTACTTGTGAAGATGACTGCTGGCCTGTTAGTGTTAATATATCTCCTACATTAAAAGCAACTCCTTCAACAGCTGGTTTAATCCATATTGAATCAGTTGAAGTGTAAAAGTTGTTAGAATTATCATGAAGAGACCACGGCCCAAATTGTTGATCAGATCCAGCATTTTTGCCAAATATAGGTACATTACTATATGAAGATGGAGAAGAGTTTAAAGCCTCAGCTTTTAACGAGTTGCAAGGATTAGGTTTTAGTGTAGTTATATGAGATTCTTTTAAATATCCTACGCCAAAAGTTCTTTTATTAGATTCAACAACTAACATTGTGTGATGTTGACCACGAAGATTTATAGTAGAGTTATCTTCACGATTATCATTTCCTTTAATACATCTGTCTATGTTTATTTTTTTAGGCTCATTTCTACCATCTGTCCACATTAAATAGTTATCTATAACATTTATAGCAGATATATAAGAATTTCTAGGCGTATAAGTTGTGTTACCAGTTGGCTTAGGTATTTTTGATCTAGCATCATCTATAGCTTTAGGAAAATATTCTGGCTCTATATAACTTCCAGATGTGTCTAAAGGAGACGCGTTATTTAACTCTAGTTCTAAGCTGTCACCTTTTCTAAATTTTAAAATTCTTGGTGCTGTAAACTTTAAATAAACACCTTGATTGTGCATTTCTTGAGTATATAAGCCAGCTATAGTTCCATTTACACCTGTTGTTCTTATTTTATAACCACCATTAAAAGTACTTATGCTTTTTACAATAACTTCATTGTTTAATCCATAAACATCATCTCCAGCGGTGTTTATAGCTTGAACTCTCATGCCTGGCCTAATATCTTTTGCTCTTTGATAAGCATTTTGAGAGTTTGTTTGTGGTAATTTAAAAGTTGTATGACTACTAGGAATAAATATATCGTTAAAGCTGTGCTGATTAGCAGCTGTTCCATTTCTAGGTCTTATACGAACTTCATATATATCGTGTATTACAATATCATACGTTGATCTTTTAGGAAGGTTTTTATCTGGAGTAACTCTATATATAGTATCAGCTCTTGTGCCTAGTCTTAAATTTATTGTAGTTTCGTCTTCTAAAACAACTGGCTTTAGAGTAAAGTTTAAGCTATCGCAAACAAAATTATATATATGATTGTTTTCGTTATCATTGTAAACGCCAACTGTTTGAGAAGGCGTTAAATATTGATCTTGCAAACGTTGTTCTCTAAATGAGGTTAGCCAAGGTGTATTGCTAGGTATTGATTGTACTGATCCTACTTCAGAGCCATCAGAAGTTGCAATTTGAATATTTAAAGCGTCTCTATATTCGCCGTTAGGAACAAGTCTTTCGTCAAGATCTTTGTTCATTTTAGCCTTGAGAAAATTTCTTTCTAACTGCGCCATGTTTAGTGTTTAATATGTTTAGATTTACCTCTAAGCACTTGTGTTATTTCTTCTATTTTAATATTAGAAAGTCTTAATTTAGCTTGTCTTTTAGTTGCTCTAGCTTCTTTTTTTAATCTATTAACTAAACTTACTGGCATATTTGCTCTTGTTGAAACAATAGAATAAGCTATATGTTTATATAAAGCTTCTTCGGCAAACTTATGCACTTGCATTTCTGCGTCTGTTCCAAGGCTGTCGCTTATGTATTTTAGTGTTATTGTTTTTCCAGATAAACTAGAGCTAAAATGTATCTTACCTCTAAGCTCGTCTATATAAAAAGAACCATTTATTTGAGCATGTTGAGGATCGATACCGTATCTTTGACCAATATTATAATCAGCTATATCGTCGTCATAATCAAAATTATCTTGCGTATTTTCATGAGGATTTTGACTTTTATAATTATCCCAAGTTGTTGAATCAGATGTTTGTATTTCGTTTCCACTAAACGTATAGCTACCATCAGCGCCTTGAGTTATTTTTTCTGGATTACTAGTTTTTATAGCTGGATATATTACATGTTCAACGCCAGCGCTGTCAGTGTATGTAATCTTAACATAATTAACATAGTCTTGAGGCAAAGACATTTGAAGCGTGTTTGGTAGTACTATTTCTAAAGCTTTAGTAGATTTAAAAGTGTCAAAACTAAACTCTTGTAAACCTCTTTTAGCATGAAAAACTACATCTTGCTTTCTTACTTTGCTTATTATTTTATCTTCTCCAACATAAGCTATAATAAACTGATCAATAATATTTTTAAGAGAAGTAAATTGATAACCTCCTAAATTATTACCAGCATAATATGCGCTGCCTGTTTCTGTTATTAATCCCATTTACTATGCTTTTTGTTGTTGTATTTCTTTATTATCTCTTGCTACAGCTGAGTTTTGTATATTGTCTTTTTGCATTGATATACCAGCTAATTCTAATATTTTATTTACTAAAGTATTAGATTCAGAAGCGTGAAGCTCAAAGTTAAACGAATTTACAGCATCATACAATGGTTTTTCGTTTACAATATTATAAGCCCATCGACATATACCTGGTTTGACTATATAATTTACAGATATTTCTCCAGATCCTATACTTGAAGGGTAAACAGATATATCGTATGTATGAATACCTGAGTAGTTTGTTTCATGATTTTCTTCTGCTACATAAACAGGATTTGTTAAACTAGGCTTTGTTAAAGGAGATGAGTTTATATATAAAAAGTCGTTAGGAAGAGCTTTGTCTACTTCTATCATGTTTCCATTAGAATCAGTGTATATAACTGTTCCTAACATATAAATATCATTATCAAAACCATTGTAACTAACAGAAGGAAAAATACTTAGCTTAGTACCACCAACTTCTTTTACTTCTATGTTGTCAAACAAAGCAAAATCAGAAGCTGAAGTATTACCGTTTTCAGAAGTTATAATTAGCTCAAACGTAGTAGAAGTTGAGCTAGCCGTAACAAAAAACTCTACAGTTTCTGAATAACCAGCTGGAATTTTATTAGAAGGCCTATTGCTAAAAATAATATTAGCTGATGCGCCAGTGTTATTAGTTGAAGCGTTTAAACTATTAGCGTTTATATAAGCTTTAACTCTATAAAGAGTTCCTACTACAGTGGTAATAGTTTGTTTAGACTTAAAAACATTATTTGCAGCGTCGTTTTCAAGTTTTATACTTTGCGTTACTGAATCATATTCTTGACTACCTCCGTTTTCTGAGTCTGCTGTTCCTGCCGTCCAATTAGATATATCAGTTTCAAAAGTACCGTTAGTAACTAAGTTATTTCCAAACGTAGCAGCATAAGGCGCTCTTTTAGTTTGCGTAATAGCCGATTTTTGAAGCCTTTTAAATGGCAAAAGTTTTTCATCTAAAACATTTAGCATATCACTGTACTCAGTGCTATTGCCTTTTACTCTACCAAACTGATTGACATCGTAAAAATATTGCTCGAATATTTCTATTTGAGCTTGGTTTGCAAAAACATTAAATTCTTGCGGTGTTAAGTAGCCGTTTTGTTCTTTGTTGGCGATAGCCAATACTCTTTGATATACCGTGTTTATATTTACCGCCATTTATTTTATTTTTATTATAAAGTCGAGCCACCTCACTTGGCAGCTCAACTTTATAAATAATCACTTATTTTAAACGCTTTTCAATGTTAGCGTATATGTCCATGCCTTCGTCAGTTTTAAACCAAGCTGCTAAAGCAGAGTATGGGTGTTCGTCAAAAGGAACAGTCATTAACTTTCTATCATTAGATCCCCACATAAAATATCTTTGATCTCCTGATAATTTAATAATGCCAAGCTCTGCAGCTTTAATACCAAAGTTTCTAAGCTGCACATTTTCATCAGCCGCTAACTCTAAGAACAAATGTGGATTTTTCTTAGCAAATACTAGTAAATCTCTTTTTAGTTCTTTAGAACTCATGCTAGATACCTCAGAACCTACTTCTGCTCTCATTATAGCTTCTGCCATGTCTATATCCATGTTTTTAGCAGCTATTAAAGCTTCTATTTCATTTTCTAGCACGTCTATTTCTGTTTTAGCTACTTCTTCAGCTTTATACTCATAAAACAAAACGTCTTTATGAGGATGATACAGTGATAATAGTTTTTGTAAAACTGTTTTTTCTTTTGGCACCATAAGATAACCATTTCTAAATACTATATGTTCTAATCTTTGGTCACCAATCATTTCATCTACAAATGGTGTTCTTTGATTAGAAGTATATTTAAGTTCTCTTTCGTAACCTTTTTCTTCGTCAAACCAATGTATGTTTGAAGATTTTATAGAATAGCTAAGCGGTTTTCTCTGTCTTAACAAATAATAAATTCTATCTTTTATCTCCCAAGTTGGTTTTTTTGGTTTTGGTTTTTCAATTGTAACCTCAACCATTTCATTAGTAGCTTTTATTTCAGGTGCTACATTTGCCTTTTTCGTTGTTTGTTTTTTT
>CEOA01038236.1_pt1 | contig 14925 bp, 10 predicted proteins | sample 530251 | NCBI WGS metagenome assembly CEOA01 (sample SAMEA2619838, study PRJEB7988) | marine metagenome | biome: marine biome (ENVO:00000447); feature: surface water layer (ENVO:00002042); material: "saline water (ENVO:00002010), including plankton (ENVO:xxxxxxxx)" | depth 5 m
TCCACCTCCATAGTCTACAATTTCACTAGGTGCCCAGCCTGGCCGGTAGTCTTGATTGTTCTTTTGTTTGAAACGTCGTTCCATCCGGCGTAATGATCCTGGGTTTAGGATTTCTTGCACCTGGTAGTTAATCAAATAGTCAAACAGCGTGCGTGACGCCCACCAGTTGGCGTAGGGTATGTTGCCTTTAACTGACCGCCAACCGGCTGCGGCTGCGTCTACTGGATCACCGCCTGTGGCTACGTCAGTTATGGTTGCGCCAAACTCTGCTAGATCATTTAAAGATGACCCGCTTGGCCCTGCTAGTAAATCCACATAACTGGTGCTGTATTGTCTGTAGTCATTAAACAGGAAGTCGCCAGCGATACCACCAAAACCGCTTTGTAATACAGATGCGACGGCAATCTTGCCTGGATCTTCTACAACATCTTTTAGTTCACGGGCTTTCAAAATGTCTTTCATCGCCATTGCGACGTAGCCCATAAGCACCATCGGCACTAGGTGGTAAAACGATGGCAACCCCATCTCATAAGCTCTAGGCCACTGCCTAAACAGCATCGTCAGGCCGAAACTGCGGAACTGCCAAAACAGTTTGTTCGCCATTGCCATTGGCGTCCCAGACTTGATGCCTTCTTCGCCAGTAAAAAATCGGCCCATAAAAGCACGTTCATTCGCACCAGGTTGCAGAACCGCAAATTCGTTTTCTGTAATCAGTACCTGCTGAATCTTTTCGGCCAGTTCCTGACTGCGTGGTATCGCATCGCCGGTGATGTTGCCTAGTTCGATTTCATCGAAAACGCGGGTTGGGCTGATGACGTCTAGGCCGTTGATCTTTTCAAAGGGCAGCGCCGCAATGTCTTTCCAGTCGCTGTCAGTAATGCCGTAGCGTTCCAACAGGCGGCGGTAGTTTGGTGCGAGCTTGTCCCAGTTCAGCTTGGTCGCATCGGCCATGTCAGACGCCATCAAGTAGGCCGCACCTTCGCGGTAGAAGTTAGTCCAGCCACTCAGACCGTTTAGCCTGAAAAAATTGTTGACTGCGCCCTGCATGAACTCAGTCGTGTCCTTTGCACCTGACCAGCGACTAGCCGCGCTACCGATTACTCCATCAAAGCCCAGCCCTAGCTTGCGGGCAAACATTTCGATTTCTTTGCTCTTGCCACGCTGCAGTAGACGCCCTACGCCGATATTTAAAAAAGCGTTGTAGTAGGCCGAAAAAATGTTTTTGCCGTGGTAGTGCTGGGTAAAGGCCACATAGATCGGGTCAGTAGTAGAACTGAAGATGGCGCTGCCCAACTTGCTTAGATTCTGTATTGCCTGAATACCTTGAGTCCACTTGTGCCAAGCTGGATTCGCTACTTCAAATGCAGCTCCGCTTACCTGATTGTACTCAGACTTCAACATCGTGCGCTGGCCTGGGTCAAAGTCCTGCCGTTCCAACAGACGTTTAAACGTGCCGTCAGGATTCGCACCAAAAACTTTAATTAATTCCAAGCTGTCGCTCAGTCGCTCTACGCCTTGTACAATGCTCTGGACCGCGTTGCTGTGCCCATATTTCTTGTTGTACTCAATCCAGGCGGCAGAGTCCCTAAAGTGAAGCTGACGGCTTTGACTGATCTTGGTGGATAAACTCTTTCGCCCTACGCCTGGTTCGCTGACCAACTCCACCACGTTGCGCTTGCCGCTCTTGATGTTGTTGTAGACGGCTTCTAAAAACTCACGCTGTTTGTTCGTGTCGGCACTGATAAAGGTGCGGTCATCATTCAGTAATGGCCGAATGTCATTGAACCAGGTATCAAAGCCTGCTTTCCCGATTGCTGCAGAATCATGTGTCTGTGTAGTCACATGGTCATCTAGCCAGCCTATCGGTACGCCTTCGGCCTGCAACGCGTTAATCATCTCTCGCTTTTCCTTCAGCACCGCTTCGGCCATTGCCCGCGCTTCGGTGCTGCGGCTGGTGCCTAGCCCGTCAAATAATTCCTGAATCAGCGCCGTCTGAAAATCTTCGTCATCAAACAAGCCTTTGCCGAATGGGTAACGCCCAAACACGGTAGGGCGACTGAGCTGTAAATTGGTTTTGCCGAATACGCTCAAGATCCTGCCGACCCGCAGTTTGCCCATCGCTATCTGTTTACTGGCAATGCTGTCCAGCGCCTGAAACCCACGCTTGGCGCTGCCGACCATCATGCGGCTGAGTGTTGCTTCCTTGTTGTTGCCTGCGTCCATCTTGGTATCGAGCGCTTCGTTCTTAAACACCTGCTGTTTGCGCTGCAATCGCTTGGCGGCTAGTTCTTTTTTTTGTCGTGCGGTCAACTCTTCTGCGGTCTTGCGGAACTGGATGGTGTAGTCACCTTTGGCCGTAGCTCGCACGTTGCGCTGTTCATTGCGCAGGACCTCTACCAATTCCTTAGCTTCTGACGCCTTCAGCCCAAACTTTGTGCTATTTGCTACACCCAGACATGGGTCTACTTTACTAGCCATTGCGGATCAAACATTCGGTTACTTCAAATACGGCTTGGTGATAAAGTTCCTGTTCTTTTACTTCTTCGTCGATGTACGCCAACTCTGTAGCGTCTTCTTCCTTCAAGCGACCTTCAGCTTCTTCGGTGCGAATGCGTTCGTCTAGCTCTGCTTCTAGTTGCTGTAGCCGTGCTTCGTTGGCGTCAATCGGCGTGTCATCGGGCACAGGATCTGGTGCCGGTTCTACCCTAGCGTCAGCCTGAAAGGTTTCTGCAGGCGTCACTTCTGGTGCGGCAGCGCCATCAGCAGCCTGTCTGACGGGCTGCGTTGGTGCAAACTTGCCGACATTAATAGATTCGCCTGCGGCCTGCTGTGCGGCAGCTACGTCAATGGCTGTCTTTGCGTCTTGTGGTGCGATGTTGGCGGCAGCTCTAGTGGCCGGTGTTTCTGGATCGGGTGCCCGCCCTTCCTTGATTTCGATCTCTCCCTTGCGGTTCACTGTGACGGTGCCTTCTTGCGCCCGCACTGCAGGATCTGGATCTTTCGGATGGACGCGCCCTAGTGCAGCACCCAGGCCAAAGCCTAGACCTAGCGCCAGCCCTAGTTCGGTCAGGGCATCGCGTGTGTCGTACTTCAGTTGGTAAGTGTCTCGTTCGGCAGCAACCAATGGCTGAATCAAAGCTGTGCCTAGCACCGCATCAGCGGCAGTGGTAGCACCACGACCTAGCCGTCCTGACTGTGCGATCTTGCCCAACACGGCGGCGCTTTTGGCTTTAGAAGCAATGCCCACAAAGGGTAAGTAATTCACCGGATCTGGTACGGTCCCAACCAATGCACCTGCATAGAAACTAGCAGTGGCGCCCATACCTGCACGTTCTAGCAAAAAACCTAGTTCGCGTTCGCGGTCACGACGTTCTTTCAGTAGTCGTGCTTTCGGTGTTGTAAAGGATTCGTCCCATTTAATCTGTGGGTCGTAGAACTTGCTCGCTTCCCAGTCTTCTTTGGTGAGTAGTGCAGCGTTCTCTGCCTTATCCATCTCCATCACCGACTGCATCAGCATGAAGCTAACATCACGAAAACCGGCACCTATGCCCTCACTAAACATCATGCCCGCAGATGGCCGGTAGTTTTTCAAAAACTCTTCTTTGGCACCTGGGTAATCGCGGTGTTCGCTGTAGTACATCATCGCTCTCTCCTGCTTCTAACTAGCGCTTCCATCTTTGCCCGCAGTTCTGGGTCTAGCTCTGGCGAACTGCCCAGCAACTTGCGCATCTGCTCTTTCGATGCGGTCTTGCCCTGCAGTAACTGGAGCTGCGTTTCTAGTAGCCGCAGTTGCTTCATTGCGGCCTCTTTGCCTTTGTTGTAGACAATCCTAGCCCGCAAGACTTCCGCGCCTTCAATCAAGCGCTCGACTTCTGCTAGTTGCTCTCCAGGTACGGTGTCCAAGAAAGCGCGAGCCTGTGTAACAAAACCATTAAGTTGCGCTAGATCTGGGTCTTCTGGTTCTGGCTCTTGCGCTTCTTCTTGCGCTGGTGGCGCAACGTCTGCCGCAACGTCTTCAACCACTTCTTCTTCTGGTTGCTCTATCGGCTTGCCTACACCCACGCCAAGCATCTCTTGCCCAACGCCATATGATTCCAGCATTGTGTCAATCACCGCTTGGTCTTCTGCAAACATGGCATCACTTGAATCAATAGCTTCGTTGTTCATGTGCCTTTCAGCAAGTACGCGCAGTCGAGTAAAAGGCATGATGACGCCGGTGGTAACGTACTGCGCCCGCTCTTCATTAAAGAACAATAACTCTAGCCCTGAGTCATCACCTTTCTTGGCCCAGGTGTACAAATCGTCACTGCCTGCCAAATCTATAAATCCTTGTCTGCGTTCGGCTAACAAGGTTTCTGTGTAGTTGGTCAAAGCAACTTCAGCGCTACCTGCAGGTATGCCATCAAGCTGGGCATTGCGTAACAACAGCGGCGGTGTCTCTGCGTTGGGCTGAATAAAGGTGAAGTTGACGCCAATCAAATGATCTGCCGCCATATCTACCGCATCGCCCAAGTCCATACCGCGTGCGCCCATTTCTAAAACGTAGTCCGTCATGAATTCATTAAAGTCATTCATCAGCGGCACAGAACCACGGTCACTTTCAAAACTCTTGTAAAAGTTCTGGAAACTTTCGTTTTGCATCATTTCTGCGCGGACAGCGCCCATGTCTGCCTTAAAAATTTCGCGGACACGGCTACGGTTGGATTCGCTGTTTAACTCGGTGTCATACATATTCTGCCGCACCGCAGGGTCTGTCACTTCGGTGTAGAGTTGTGAGTAGTAGGGCAACCCAATACCATTTTCTTTACGCTTGCGCGCCAACTCGGTAATTACCAAAGTACCATAGCCACCGGTGCGGCGTTCTATGCCCATCATGAATTCAAAGCGTTCATCGCCATTTGTTGTTTTTAAATAATCTTCAAGATATTTGGCTGCAGTTTGTTTACTCAGTAGTCGTACTGCTTTTGCCTGGTGCAGGCCACGTAGCTGGCTAGGTGATAGATTGTTGGTGTTCTGAAAGCCCTTGTACTCCAACTGTGTTGCTACCACGTTGTCCAGGTTGGACGCATCCAGCGGATCAGTGCCTTCTGGTATGACGGCAAAGCTGGCTCCATCGTCTGCACGCAGCTTGCGGATCGCGTTGATTTCTTTGACCACGCCATTGTAGATGCCGCTGAAGTGCGCAATGTCGGCGTTTAGATCACCACCTATAAATCGTGGTGGCACTAGGTTTTCTTCGGCTTGCGCCAGTTCGGCTTCTGTCTTTTCGCGAAGCGTTTCTACGGTATTCTTCGCCTGCAGCGCATACGAATGGAGACCTTTGAAAACTAGCTTGGTGTTTTCGTCTGGGACATTCGCTAGTTGCTGTTCCAGGTTGGCAACCGATTCTACTTCTGCCCGCTGCCCTTCGGTCAGGTTCGGGTCTAGGATTGCGCCTACGGTGAGTAACAGATTGCGACGTACTTCCTGTGTGGCCTGCTTTTGTAGTGTCTCTAGACGGTTACGGGTAGCGTCTGCCTGTTCAGCTCGCTCGTTCGGGCTCAGACTTGGGAAGGACTCTTCATCATTCAATAGCGCGTTCAGCAGCCCTGCGACCGCTTGAATGTTACCTGAATTGCGCAGTAACTTAATGTCGCTGCTGTCGATTTCCCGTTCATAGTTCACCAGATTGACGGTGGCTTGTTCTGCCAATAGCAACCCATCTGCGAACATGCGATCCTGCATGTCATCCAACTTCTTCAAACGTTCTTCGCGTGATTCGCCGCTGGTAATGATTTCCTGTTTTTCCCGCACATAGTCTGCACGCGCAGCATCGTCAATTGAAGATTGCTGGGCGTTATAAATCTGTTGAACCGTGTTGCGAATCGTGGCTTGCAGGCGTGTTTCTGCTTGCTTGCGTAAGCCTGGGCTGAGTTTGTCTAAATAAGGATTAATTACATTTTCTAAGTCGGTGGCAATCAGTTGCCTGCGCTGAGTAGAATCGTAGTTTTTTGCGCCTGCTAGGTCTTCTGGTGTCAATGACTGTAGCTTTGCAGCAAGTCCTTGCTTTGCGCCATCAAGCACATCGCCGACTAAAGCCTGCTGTTGCTTGCGGATCTCCTGCATGGCAATTAGATCCTGGTCGGCAATCCGCTTGTCATCAAACATCTGCGTGACCGCTTTCTGCACGCGTTTCGATTTGCCTTTCAAAAACTTTAGAGTTTGTTGATATAGCCCATTGGATTCGGGGTCCAAAGGATCAACACCTTGATAAAATTGTTCGTAGCGGGCCAACGCAGCGGCCATATCTGCAGGCGGGTCTTGCTCTAGGCTTTGGAAGAACTGGTTGCGTGCCCTATCACGAAACTGGCCGTATTCAACAATGGCGATTTTGTCCTGCTGATCCTTTTCCTTTTCCGCCTGTGTCAGATAGATGTCTGCCGCAGTGCGTCCGATTCTAGCGATGCTCTCGCCTAGACTCATCAGAGCGCGGTTCTGGGCACCACCACCAGGCACACTCATGTCCATCGGGCCAGGTGCGTTTGGTACGTTCGGTGCGCTTTGACGGTTCTGTTGTGGCAGGACCGTGGCTTGTTGGAAAGGAAGCCTAGCCATTATGGTCCTGTTGGAGTGTCATCAAGTTGGTTAAATCGGTAGTACAGTTGCCCAAAATCAGCACCACCGCCCAAAAGTGTGCTGAATAGCTGAAGGTCACGCGCTCCTGCTACCTGTCCTGCGCCTTGGTCCGCTAGGGCGGCTCTGCGCATCAGTTGCGTGTACGCCAGTTGTCCGCGTCGCAACTCCATCTTTGCTTTGTTCTTTGCTTCCAGTCGCGTTCTTGCTGCTTCATAGCGTGTGTTGTAGTCGATCATGCGCTGGTTGTAATCATTGGCAAAAGCCTGCGCAATCTGCACGTTTGCGGGTGTGCCGACATTGATTGATGCGCCTGAAGCGCCTGCCCGTGCGCGGATGCTACCAATGCGTCGCTGACCGGCGATCTGTTCCTGCATCAGTAGCTCTGCGCCACGAAACTCTATGGCTCTGGCGTTCTCTTGGCCGGTCTGCATGTACAAACCTGCTTGCTCGCGGGCAAAGGCTAGGTTTTCTGCAGCACTAGCGCGGTATTCAGACGCCTGAGCGCGTAGATTGGTGACCTGCTGGGCATTCGACTTGGCCTGCCCATACATATTGAGTAAAGTGCTGCCCGCTGTGATTGCGGCAAAAACTGCAAATGCACTCATTCGTTGGTTTGGTAGTCAATTGCTAATAAGGTGACAGAAAACGGGTACGGTTGATCCTGTCGTAAAAATAGCTGTGTGATTGTTGAAAACTGATCGCCGACCTGGTACGTTTTTTCGCCGGTGAAGAAGGACAAAGCGCTGCCAATGTTGTCGCTGGCCGTTCTAAAGACCGCTTCGGTCAGGTCGCTAATGTTCACGCCAAAGTTCAGACCAAGGCTTTCCAAATAGGCGATGGTCGCGGCGTCCAAATCGTTGGCGTTGGTGCCAAATTTAAAAGACAGTGACTCCAGTAGGCGCACAGTGAAACGGTGGATACGCTTGCGGTTCCCTACGCTAGTACCCTGTCCGGTCATTGCCACCATCGGCAAACTCTTAATGTCACTGTTGTAAGCGAAGCCGACACGAAAGTTGGTTGCTGCCGTCTGAAGCGTGATGGCACCTGAACTAACGGTTCTGTCTGGTTGTACAGCGGCATCGGCTAAGATGGCGACGCTTTCGCCTTCCAGATGGTCCAGCGCACTGACAGCAGTACTTGCAGTAGTGCGGGTCGGTGGTTCTTCTAGGCCACTGTCTACAAAGTGGGCGTCACTGGGCAGGATTTCACTGGCAACAAAGTAGCGCTCCAGGAATTCAATATAGCGTTTTTCAGTAACAACCCGCAGGGTGCTAACCGTGACGCTACTGGTTGATCCGCTGACTGTGACCGCTGCACCACCAGATGATTCAGATAACTGAAAGTCGTTCGTTGCTGTGCTGACGACGTAATAGAGCTTGTCTGCAGTAAAGCCGTCAATGGTCGTGCTGTCGAAAACCACAGTCGTACCGTTGGCTAGCCCGTGGCTGGATTTCGTAAATTTGTCTGTGGTCTGATTAAAGGTAATCGAAGTCAGCACTGCCGCACGTAGATGACGCTTCACAATCATGTAGAGCTGGTCGTGGGTACCACGCGGTATGCTGGCGATACTTTCAACCTTGGCCTGTGATCCATGCGTGTCGTCGTAGTGCGCACCGCCTATCGTGTGCCGGTGCCAGGCTCGCATTTGAAGTAGGTCCACATACGTCAGACCGGCTAGCCTACCGTCGTTACGCAGGCACCACAGCACTGAATACGGCTGGTCCTGGTAGGCGGTAGCGATCAGACCAGACTCTGATATGTCTTCGCTGCGCAGCGTCAGGTCTGCCGCGCTATATTGGTCCTGCAATTTGTCGAAGGCTAGTTCGCGCAGTTTTCGCCCGTTGTTTTGAACATATAATAGGTTGTTGCCTACCTTGGCTGGCAGTGCGGTTGGATCGCACGCCCAGGCGCTGACTTTCGTGATACTGAAGTTAAATGGTGTCAGGGTCAGGTCGTCGGTGCTGCCATACAACTGATAGATGCCGCCTGAAGTCCCTATGGTCAGCCGCTGGTCTTCAGACATCCATTCGATCTGATCCACGGTGTCACTACTGATCGTCAAACTGATTGCGGCGTCTTCAAAAATCTGCTCACCCACAATACTACGCCCAGCGCTGTCTCGCTGTCCGGTCTGCTGGCCTAGCGGTTCCGTTGCACTAAAGTTGAAGAAGTCGGCAGTTTTGCTAAAGAAAATAGTCTGACTTTCTTCTGCTGTCCCCGCAAAAACCAAGCGCTGTTGATAGAGCTGTACAGTGCGCGGGTAGCCCGTTGTGCCACTGAAAGAACCAAGCTGCCATTCTGTGGTTGCGCCTACACCGGCGATTGCAGTTTTCAGTTGGACTAGAACAACCGTTGTGCTGGTGCGCTCTACAATCTCACCGTAACCGTGCTTGATTTGCGGTGCGATTTCGGTGTTCAACCGAATGTATCGGCCAACATCTGTGGTCTGGAAGCCCGTGTCGTCGTTGATGCCTGTCGTGGCACTTGCGGTGACTTTGATATAAACGTCTTTATCAACGAAAGACTTGTTGACGGTTAGATCTGCTGAAGTCGGCGCGGCGGTGATGTCCACAGGTGTGCCGCCTGCGGTGGTTGCGAGTTTGAATGTGTTCTGTGTGGCGCTGACTACAAAGTAATCAGTGGTAGCCGATAGAGTGGGTGTACTGGCAAACCCAGACGGTATGCTACTGAACTGCACTTTCTGGCCGTTGACTAGCGGATGATTCGCCAAAGTAAATGCGTTGGTCGCAACATCGACGTTACTAGGTGAAACCGTGCCCACTTCTTCAAGGCTAAGTGATCCATTGCTGAAGGATGTTGTAAAATCTGAATTTGCTGCTAGCGCCACGGTCAAGGTCGTGTCCGTGGTATTCATGGCCTTAAACGGGCCATCGGTCAGCACAGTAGTCGGGCGTGTATAGGTGCCGCTAATCACGGAAGGCAGCAGGTTGGTCAACGCCCAAGAGTTTGTCGCGTTTCTTTCTAGGCGGGCAGGCACATGGTCAGGATGCACCAAGAACAAGACATCCGCGCTCTGGGTGAACGCAATGTCGTTGACCTGGCTTGCGGTGTACGTCGTGGTTACTTCAAACCGCTGGCTGATGTTGACGTTGCCGCTGGTGCTTTGGCTTGTGGTACTCGTTACCGTGAATTCGTTTGCGTTGGGTACGGTGGCAATCGTGTAGAAACCGTCAACGCCATTGCCTGAAGTGAAGTCCAGGTAAACTTCATCGCTTGCGCTGTAGCCGTGACTGGACTTCGTGACGGTTACGGTGGTCGTGGTCTGGCTGTAGGTTGCCGCGATGTCATCCGTACGCACAGGTCCATCGTTGGCAAAAAACCTTATGTATAGATTGCCAAACTCCAACACTAGGCTTGTGCCTTGACCGCGACTGAACGGGATCAGTCGGGCTTGCCCGTTGGCTTTCGTTGTTGCCGCGAAAAACGTACCTGGTCTGCGGGTCAAGCTGCCTTGTGGCAGCACTACCATATTTTCTAGGGTCGCCAAGCTGGACTTGTAGGACTCTAGTTCAACCATACCCTGCATGCGTGGGCTGATCTGCCCGTCAGCAAAGCTGGATTGAAGTGCCTGAATTCGCATCAGCTAGCCGGTACTGCGCGTCGGTAGGTTGAACCTACAAGCCTTGCGTTGATGAATCCGTCCGCTAAAAACTCGCCTGCTTGACTGCGCTCTTGGCTGTCTACACCACGTGCTTCAGCAAGGATCTGTAGATACTTCGATAGCATCCGGTCACGCAGCTCCGCTCGACCTGTGAGCGCTTCTGCAATTTCGGATGCCAGCTTCATCGCTACCGCGTGCAGCAATAGGCTATCGAACTGGGTTGGATCGGTGACTTTTGCAATGTAGAGCAGGTTGACTGCGGTCGCGTCTGTGAACACAAAGCGGCCTTCCACTTTGTAAGACTGGTAAAAGTCTTCGATGTCCAAGACGCGCAAGCAATCAGCGGGAAGGGCAAACTTCTTGGCATAACCCCAAGCAGGAGCAGTAACGCTTGCAGCTAGAGCCACGCGAGTTACTGCCGCGTTCCAGGGATGGCTGCGCAACACCGCATCACGACAATCTTCGTATCGTAAATTGCACTGTCGCGCACGCTCATTTTCGTCCGTCAGCGCCGCGATTTTCGCTTCACCAAGGTTACTCAGGGCGATGTTGCAAATCTGGACGACGGACGACATGCTTAATCTCCTAGTGTGTAGAAGACCATGAACTTAATGGTCCCAGTAGCCGCAGCGCCACCAACGGTAGCGATCAGATCGGTCTGGGCCGTGTAGTTGTAGCCAACGCCGGCAATGGCATTGGTTTCCGTTACCAGGTTGGCGGTGTTCATCGTGGTGGCCGTAATGAAACGGTCATCGTCAGAAGCATCGCCTACCTTGATGGTCACGCTACTACCCAGGGCATCCGCCATCACCCGAACTTGGTAGATGGTTGCGCCTTTCGGCATTCGTGAAAACGTAATGGTATCGCCTGAAGCTGTAGAACTGGCTTCAAAGCTGTCATACCAAACTCGCATCCGCCCGTGGGCTTCCGCTGCATCAACATTGACAGAAGGATCTGCCGTAATGTTGGTGATTTTGGTCGTGTTATTATTTGCCATTAGTTAGCTCCTTTATGGCGATTCGTCACAAGAAATTTCAACAATCTTTTCTTCTTCCATCCGCGTAGCACCAATGGACATGCAGGCGTACACCTGCGTTGCGTAGCCCTTGTCTGGACGCTCATCAATGCGCACGGTCAAGTCCTTGGCTACCGCTAGCGTCAGCCCATCCACTGCATACGCGAAACAGGTTCTGACATCTGTCCCAGAATTGTGAGCCAGTCGGGTACTAGTGATGAACTGAAAGCCCATAAAAGTATCGACATCGCCTTGGACTAAAGCCTTTATCGTATTGAAATCACTGGATGTTATTTGCGTGGTCGCCAGCAAATCTTGGATCTGCTTTGGGCCGACTACCATCACACGCGGAATGCTTGGGTCTACACTATTATTGTCTAGAATGAACTTGGCTTCCCGTAGCTTGCCAATCGTCAGACCTTCATTGGAGCCTGACAGGTTAACCGCTACTTTCTGACCGCTAGGTAGCGCGGTGGTCGTGCCGCCAGTTTCGCCGGTCTTGGCGTCACCTGTGGCGGCGGTGATAATGACATCATCCATTGAACGCCCGATTGCAAATGCCTGGGCTTGTGCGTAACTGCTGGTAGGGTCAACGATCATCCGTAACTTGTCTTGATCGTCGATGAGGTCGGCTACTTCATAGTCTGCCAACGTCACCATTCGCCTGGCGTGTGGTGTGTCGTTTAGCAGAGTATCTGCAGCGCGTGTGGTTCGGACAGAAGCGCTCTGGCTCCCTATCTGGTCAAAGAAGGCTTGTTTGCCCCGAACTGCTTCGACACGCACAGCGCCGCGCAGTCGTGAGCCTTTTTGTTGGCTCAAGTGCTGTAGGTTCGCGCTGTACTGTTGTACGAACGCCGTTGTTATCTGTGATGACACAAGTCAACTCCAAATTTAAGCGGCCATGCTCAAATTCAGAGTTGTCTTCGTGTTTGAAGGCTCTAGGTAGGTTGCGAAAAATACGGGTCTGACGATTGTCCGAACCGCAGCCATCGCATGGCGGATAGTGCCTAGCGCTTGCGGCTAGGCGGTGGTTTTGGTGGTTCTAGTTTGAACCTTTCTTCTTGACATACAAAATTCCAGTACTTGTTTGCAAGCTGAATCGGATCGTTTACGTCTGCAGGCGTTCCATTTTCTACCGCTAGGCGCAGTACTTCCATGCGCAATTCACGGATTTCCTGCTGCGTCATGTCAGCATTTCGCGTAGGCGCAAGGCTTCAGCAACGTACTTATCGTGGTCACGGTGCATGCCGTCCCAATAAGGCCCGTCGGCTGCCATCAACTCGCTCAAGCGGTTTTCAATGTCCACTCTACCGCCGTTGGAGTTCGTGCCAACATCGCTCTGTAGAAGTCCGTCTTCTGCCATCATCCGGCCTACTTTATTCATCATCTTGACTAGCCCAGGATGGTTGCCAAGTCCGGTTTCTTCGACAAGCTTTAGCGTTTCGCCATCAGCTAGCTGCAAGAACGCACGGCGGGCGATGTCACTGTTGGCTTCATACTCTCTGCCCCAGTCTTGCTTCAGCGCATGGACATAGTTCTGTTGTTGCTGCTCAAACTGATCTTTGGCAGCGGTTTCGCTCAGTTGGCTGTTTTTATTGTACCAGTCATAGATGTTGCGGACCTGGTTTTTGTTGAGTCCTAGCTTGTGCGCTTCCTGAAGAAACTGACGTGTCGTTTCATTGTCGGCGTGGATGTCGTAGCCAGCAGGATCATTCGGGCGCCCTAGCCGCTCATACACTTCAGACCAAGATGGGTCATCTTCTGAACTGGGCAGCCGTACTATTTGCTCTGGCGGTGCGCCTAGACGTTTCACTAAATGGACGTAGCTCTTGGCTAGCTTGGATACGTCATCAAAGCTGCGCAGGCTCGGTTCATTCGCTAGGTCTTCTGGCAGGCTGCGCGGATCAAACGCCAAGCCATTGACGGCTTCCGCGGTGCCTTCGGGTGTCAGCCCAGTCTGACTAGGCTGTATTGGTGATTCAGATGGCGGCGACTCTATCGTCGCTTGTGCCTCTTGGGTCGTAGTCTCCATAGGGCTGTATCAAAAGGTTATCAAGCCGCTCCAAGTCAGTGCCCAGGTAGCGCAACAGATCAACAACAACAGACCGCCGTCCATCATTGTACGCCGTAGAATATGGGTCGCCAGGAACGTGGCACGGATCAAAAATACCATGCCGGTGACAAAGGTCTGCTAAGACTCGCTCGCCTTGCGGACCTTTAAAAATGGTGCGGTAGTCCGCCAACCGCTTCTTTTCTTTTTCCGTTAGTCTCATGCGCTCTGTGCCCTTGCTTCATTCAGTGTAGCGACGCTTTCGTTTCTGCGGCTCATCGAAATCAAGTTCTGCTGTTCCGCAATGGCGTTTGCTTGTACCAGTTCTTGCTGTGCTGCCGCCTGTGCTGCTTCAGCCTGCTGTTCTTGCATCATTTCATCTGTACTCTTGAACACGCTTGGACTCACTTTCAGGATTTCTGCAGCCAACTCCGCAACCCTGGAAGTCTGGAAGCGCTGAATCACCGTTGGGTCTAACTGTGCGAAGGGCACCAAGAACTGGATCAACTGACTGATTGAAGCCAACTCGCCTGCACGTTGAGCAATCGCTACCGGATTGGAATACGATACCTTGAAGTCGGCATCTAATAAGACCTGTGGCGGTGGTGGTAGCATCTGTGCGCGTAGCATCACACTGAGCGTGCGGATCACTAATGGCCCTAAGAATTCGGCTTCCTGTCGGGCGACGATTGGCCCTAGTATGTTCAAGCGGTCCCGCTGCCTGGCGGCGATTTCGGTAGCCGAAAACCGAAGTACGTCACCATCGGCAGCCGTGGGACCAGGTAGCTCCAACAGGTCTAGATAGAAAGTACGTTCTATGGCTGCGCGGACCTGTCCTATCTTGGCTTCGTTCAAATCTACTCGCCCGCCAGTCTGTAGCGGCGCAATCCGGTCTTGTGGTCCAAGACCGGCGCGGTAGTAGTTTAGACCACCTGGTGTCGTTCTTATTGGCGAAAGGAATCCATCGTCCGGCACCAACAACGGTGGATCGACTACTTTTTGTAGCGCGATCAAACCAACGCGCTCCATTTCGTTAATCATCCGCACATCGGGCAAAGCTTCAATCCCAGGACCGCGCCCATAGACTTCCATCGAGTTTTTCTGCCAGCGGCTCACAATGTACGGCATTTCGTCAAAGCCACCTTCCTGCACGATCTTGCGTGACTCTGGATGCACATAGACGCTCAAGAAAGGCTTCTGCTTCGCAGTCTTTCCAGGTGCGTTGCTTCTAGGTCTGACGATGTGCAGTAGCTCAAAACGTCGAAACGGTTCCTTGTCGGCAGCTTTGACGATTTCATCGGGGAGCTTGTTGCCAAATTGCTTGTATAAACTTCTAGCCGTGTCATCGAATCGTCGATACACGCTGTCAATCATGCCGGTCTTGCCTTCGGCAATGTACGTGTGGCCCAAGAAGTAGCTCTTAAACACTGGGCCCATGCCAGGCTCTTGCGTCACATACATCACACCCGTACCGAAAGCCAACAGGTCTAGGTAGTATTCGTGTGCCGACTGGTGGAACATGGACCTGGGCGCGTTGAATACGCTGTTACAGCGCCTTGTCGCATCTTCTAACCAGAGCTGTACCTGTCGGTTCTTCATCAGTTCGCGGTCTTCGGTCTCCAA
>CEOA01012054.1_pt1 | contig 14795 bp, 5 predicted proteins | sample 530251 | NCBI WGS metagenome assembly CEOA01 (sample SAMEA2619838, study PRJEB7988) | marine metagenome | biome: marine biome (ENVO:00000447); feature: surface water layer (ENVO:00002042); material: "saline water (ENVO:00002010), including plankton (ENVO:xxxxxxxx)" | depth 5 m
CCCTGTGCAAAATATTAGTGGAGGTTTTACAGGTAGACTTAAGGCTTGTTGGCAAGAGATAGATGTTACAGACGTGGAAGTAATTCATTTGTCTGCCAAAGCTCTTTCATCAGCTGCTGTAACTGGTAAAACTGCTGGTATTGTTAGAATAGGTTTTTCTACGCAAGTAGATACAACAGCACAAACAAATGCAAGCCAAGGTGGTTATAATCCAAATGCTGGTGGTGGTAATGATCTTTTAACTACTTTTAAAAGAAATAGAAACATGGATCCAACTATATTTGACGTACCAAATGTAAATGGTACTTCTTTTATAGAGTTCAATAATGGTAGTGGAACAATGTCTGCTGCTACATCTCTTGAAGAGGTCGATGTAAGTCACTTAGACACTGTATATGTTTTAATAGTTAGTAGTGGAGGTACGTTTGATAGTACGTCTACTTTCTCACCTACTAGTGAGCCTGATCAAAACGTTAATACAGAGGGTATAAATGCCGTTGATGATGTTACAATTAATTTTGAAGCTACTGGAAATAAATTATTATACCATCCTAATTCTACTACTTGGGATAACTACAAATCAAACAAGCCAAGTGAAAATACACAACACGATTACGATTATGACGACCATATATTTGAGGCTAATGTTGGTAGAAGATATGGAATAGAACCTTCACACGCGCAAGACAATGGATCTTTTTATATAGATAATTTAAAAGGTATAATGCACTTTTCATCTAATATTTCGGGAAAAACTGTGATATTAGATTATATAAGTGATAGTTTAGGTACAGATGGAGAAATGCAAGTTCATAAATTTGCAGAAGAGGCAATGTACAAAAGTATTATTTATGCAATATTATCTACTAGAGCAAACGTTCCCGAGTACGTAGTACGTAGATATAAAAAAGAAAGGTTTGCAGCAATTAGAGCTGCCAAGTTAAGATTATCTAACATTAAATTAGAAGAAATTACACAGATATTTAGAGGTAAATCTAAACAAATAAAACACTAATATATGCCAGAGATTAAAAATACTTTTACTCAGGGTAAGATGAATAAGGACCTTGATGAAAGAATTATTCCAAACGGACAGTATAGAAACGCTATGAATATACAAGTTTCAACTTCTGAAGGATCAGATGTTGGAACCGTTCAAAACATATTGGGTAATACACGTGTAGAAAGTATCGTTAACAACGACTCAAAATGTGTGGGAAGTATATCTAACGAAAAAACAAATAAATTATATTGGTTTATTAAAAATGGCAGCAAAGATGTTATACTAGAGTTTTACCAAAAGGAAGACAACGACGTTTGTATTCCTATTTTCGTTGATACAAAAGCAAATACTGCAGATGCTGTGCTAAAGTTTCCTGACACTATAATAACAGGTATAAATATTATAGATGATTTATTATTATGGACAGACAATCACAACGAGCCAAGAAAAATAAATATAAGTAGATCTATACAGGGTACTACTAACATAAACACACATACAAAACTAGTGGTTAACGATGCTGTAACTGCTCATGATATTGAAGAAAAACATATTACTGTTATTAGAAAACGTCCTTTAGAAACTCCTACTGTAATTACTGAGCTTGTAGAAGAAGATAGTAATGATGTTAGACTTTTTGAAAAAGATTTTGTTAGATTTTCTACAAGATACAAATATGCTGATGGAGAGTATTCTGCTTTTGGTCCTTTTACCGACATAGTATTTGAACCAGGAGAGTTTGATATACCTGTTAATGAAACTTTTAATTCTGGTATGATAAACTCAATAAAATCTGTTGAGTTAAAAAACTTTGTACCGAGTAATTTACCTGAAGATGTTGTTCAAGTAGATTTATTATACAAACAAGAAGATTCTTCTGTTATTTATTCTATTGACAGTATAACACCAGATGACAACGAGTGGGTTGCTGGCGGTAGTTACACTGTATCTAGTGAAAACATAAGAGCAGCTTTACCTTCAAGTCAATTTTTAAGAGTTTGGGATAATGTTCCTAAAAAAGCGTTGGCCCAAGAAGTAACAGGTAATAGAATTGTATATGCTAACTACACGCAGGGTTATGATTTAGAAATATTAGCGCAGCAACGTCCAGAAATAAACGCTGGTTATCAAGTTAGGGATGATGTTACGTTAAGTTACGGAACAAGCGGTCAATCAGGACTACCTTCTATTAAATCACAAAGAAACTATCAATTAGGAGTAGTATATGGAGATAAATATGGTAGAGAAACACCTGTGTTTACTTCATCTAACGGATCTATTGATGTGCCTTGGTCAAACAATAAAGGTTTAAATAGTAATAAACCAAACCAATTAACTACAAATTTGTCTAGTTCTATCCCTTCGTGGGCTGAGTATTACAAAGTTTTTGTAAAAGAAACTTCTGGTGATTATTTTAACTTGACTATGGATAGGATTTATCAAAATCCTATTTCTGATAACATAACAGATGAAGAACAGACTATATGGATGTCTTTTCCTTCGTCTGATAGAAATAAAATAAAAGAAGAGGATTATATAATATTAAAAAACAAAAGAGATGTAGGTGAACAACCTCTACCTGTTTCTCAAGAAAATAAATTTAAAGTATTAGATATAAAAAACGAAGCTCCAGAAGCTATAACTTATGAACTACAGTCAGTTGGTACTATAGCTAATGACATTGGTAACGGTGTCACTAATATAATAAGTGATGTGTTTGATAATATAAATCTAACTTTTAATGGACACAGTGGTGACGAGCAAGTCTTATCAATAAATATTGACAAATGGACTGAAAACGGTGGCGCAAAAATACAACCCGATGCTGACCGTAAAGAACCAATGTATTTTTCTTTTAAAAATTTAAACAGTGGACAAACTTCTAGACTATATAAAATATCCTCTGTATACGATAATGGCAGTAGTAAATATATTGTTAGATTAAGAAATCCAATATCTACATCAGATAATTGGGCTACTGATGCTAATGGAAATATTGATACTTCTTTTGATTTGCAAGTTAGTATAAGCAAAAGAGTTAAAAAAGAATTAAATGAATTTACTGGTAGATTTTTTGTTAAAATAGCATCTACAGATTTTACTAAAATAGAAATAGAGCCTCAAGTTATATCTCAAGTCAATACTTCTCTTTTTACTACAGCTACAGCAACTATAAAATGGCACGCTGACACAGCTAACGCTGATAGTGATTATGATCATACTACCGGAATACTAAACTATAATGGTATTTTAGACAAGTCTAATATAGCATCCGGTTACGCAATAACTGATAATCCGTCTGGTCATACTGGTAACCCGGTTACAGACACACCTTCTGATTGGAGTAATATACAAAGAGGTTGGTTTATAGATAGTATGTTTGTTAAATCAGCTCAAAGATTAGAGTCTTTTAGCGCTTCAGCTTCTGGTAGATTTTTTTATGGAGGAGGTAGTATTGGTACTGGCGATGAAGACGGAACCACATTGGTAAATAATTACGGCGTTGGTTATTCTTCTTTTGGAGTAGCTGATGGAAGTATGCAGGTTAATGGAATGGAAGGTATTATAGCAACTTCAGAAATACATAGAACAAAAAAAGATGATGGCAGTGTTAATTACGGAGCTAGAAATATACTACAGTTCCCTACTCAAAAGAAAAATGAAACTCTTGATTACGTGGCTGGTGGTTCTGAATTTCAACTAAGTAAGCTTTCAAACGACGTTGGTGGAACTAGAAGAAATAGAACCGCTACTTACAACCCAGGCGGAACAAAAAATGAAAGATATTTTATACATTTAAGTTTTCATAAACCAGGTGAGGATTTACATGATGGTACCCTACCTGATGACTTAAATAACTTTGGAGTAAATACTGATGAAAATAGTTTAAAAAATAATTTACAAAGTATAATATGTACTGGTAACTGGGGGAGTGGTAGTAGTACAGTTCAAGTTTTTAACGCTTGGCAGGAACCTGGACAACTAGCTGGAGGCTTTACTGATTTTGATGTAGAACCAGATTGGGAAAAGGTTTATAACGCTTGGAACCCTGGTTATAATAGTCCTGAAAACAAAAGAATAGTAGAAAGATTAAAAAAAGGTCAAAGGTTTAAGTTCTCATCAGATACTAGTGATAACCCCACTATTTTTACTATAAAAAATAATCCAAAAATATTACGTCTTTATAATCACACAAGCTGGCACAACACACATGTTTGGGACGGTGATACATCCGCGCCTAGTTATGAAGTTTTTAGAAGTAGTGATATTAATTCTGATATTGACGGTTATAATAGCGTAGAATATCACGCTAAAAATTGGGAAATACACGATAGTTCAACACATCGTAACAAACTAAAAAAAGTGCTTGAAAACTTTGGTAAAGCAAGTAACAGAAGGGTGTGTTATGTTATAGAGTTAGATAAAGATCCTACAGATTCTAATATTTCTTTTTCTTTAAACGAAGATAATATTAATTCGATTGATACGCAGGTAATAGAATTTATAAACGACGAAGTAGATTCTACGGGTGTTTTATCAAGAAACAAAGTGTCTATTTGGGAAACAGAACCTAAAAAGTCAGCCGACTTAAATATTTATTACGAAGCTACTAACGCTATACCGTTGACATTAACAAATGAAAATAATATTACATTTGCTAAACCTGGAGATAAGTTTGATCTGTATCTTGAAACTGTTGATGATGACGGCAATGTTATTGAAGAAGTTGCTGCTGCTGGCCACTCTATAGCTGGTTTGCCACTTCCTACAATTGATGGTTGGGACGGATCAAATGAGTTATTGTTTAAAAATTTTCTTGCTAAAAACAGCTCTGGTAATTGGATAGGAAAAACAATAGGTATTCCAAATCCAGCTAGTAATCCAGGTACTTATTATTATAGTGAATACGGGCCTTATGAACTTTACATAAAAATATATAAAGAAGGTTCTGCATTTTACACCGCGAGAGTTATAGGACATGTAATTGACGATCAAAGTCTTACTTTTAATGTGGGAGGTCTTAGTTTTTCAAAAAGAATAATATCTAAGTTTATTTTAGCAGAACAAAATTATAAACTACCAGTAGGTTTAAATTGGTTTAACTGTATTTCTTTTAACAACGGTTTAGAATCAAATAAAATACAAGACGATTTTAACGGTAATAAAATGACTAGTGGCGCTAGAGCAAACGCTACTTTAGAAGAACCTTATAAAGAAGAAAATAGAAAAAGTGGTTTAATATATTCTGGACTGTATAATTCTACAACTGGTATAAACGATCTTAATCAGTTTATAATGGCTGAAAAAATCACAAAAGATTTAAACCCGACATATGGTAGTATACAAAAATTATTTTCAAGAAGAGTTAGTTTAATAGCATTTTGTGAAGATAGAGTTGTAGGTATAACAGCTAATAAAGACTCTTTGTATAATGCGGATGGTAATCCTCAACTTGTTTCGTCTAATGCCGTTTTAGGAGATGCTAATCCTTTTGTCGGGGATTATGGTATATCACAAAATCCAGAATCTTTTGCTTCTGAGTCATATAGAGCGTATTTTACAGACAAACAAAGAGGTGCTGTACTTAGATTGTCTATGGACGGTTTAACACCAATATCAGACGCTGGAATGCATGATTACTTTAGAGATAATTTACCTACAGCTACTAGATTAATTGGTAGTTATGATAGTTATAAACAAAATTACAATCTTACATTATCTAACTACTTACCGTTAAATTTAATAACCAATAGCAATTTAGAAGAAGGTTTAGAAAGCGTAGCGACTCCAATTCCACAACAAGAAATATTACAAAACACTAGTTTCTCTGGAAATCCTTGGAATCCCGTAAACACTGGTCTTCCGTTTTTAATTTCACAAAATACTAATTCAGAACTTTATACAGAGACTGTTATAACAGATCACGATGAAATACCTGCTGATCCAGCTACTACTACTAACGCACAAGATTACATACCTGTAACGTCGCAAAATGTTAATAACAAAAAACCAACAATATTTGGTGCTGCTACAAGAGACCTGTTTCTTTCAGGTAATTATCACGATGCAGACATGTTTAATGATGGTGTTAGTATAGCTAAAACACAACAGTCTACTAACCATATAGTTCCATGGGGGACTGCTAACGGCGGTACAGCTAATCCTATTTCTAACTTTCAATATATATATAGTCACAATGCTACTCAAAGCGCTAGCGTAGGTTGGTTTTATAACAGTTCTTCAAGTTTAAGAAATTATTGTATAGGTATTGAAAACGATAGTTACGTAGAAGTGAATATTAACGACGAACTAAACCTTCACAATGAAGAGGTAATAAATTTTAGAGTGAGAGTTAGAATGCCTAGTAGCCTTTACAATAATAACGTACCAAATGATGTTAAAACTGCCGCTAATCCACACCTTTCTTTTTCTATGACATTGGTACATGGTGATAACAACGTACCTATTTCTTCAGATTATTTAATAAGCTCTGGTAATGGTAGCGGCCACAACTATTCAGATTATTCAAACCATCCATCAGTATTTCATTTAGAAGCTGTAGATATTACAAATAGTAACCATGTTGATCTTAATGCATGGTGGAGGATTAAAAATATTAACAGCAATGCTCCAACACCAAAAATAGCAAACGGATCAGCTGGTAATTGGCAAGAAATAGATTTGCCTTTAATAGCAGACGCTAATAATAACAGCACGTCAAATGCAGTCGGATTAAACGGTGCGTTTAACGCTTGGGGAGACGGAAATTGTGGTGTAGATACTAATGGCGATTTAGTGCTGTATGATGATGACGGTACATCTATAACTCGTAGTGCTAGCACAAACGCTGACGGTTACTATAGTGCCGAGGCTATGCCACAGACAGGTGTAAAAGCTCAAACTAGAGTTTTTGGAAAAGTAAAGCTTAGAATAATGGCTTGGTACACAGATGGTACTAGCACATCTAACGGGCCAACTCCTGTTCAAAATTTTAACGACGGCACAAATCAAACTACACACCCTGGTAATTTAGGGGCAAATAACACGGTGGATTACGGTATTTTATTTATATCAGGAAATAAACACAAATGGGTTGAACCACATGGTTTTCAAGGTAGCTATCCTAACTTTACTGTTTCTACAGTGGACACTCATGGTAACGGTATGGACAGTTTTCCAATAGCTTTTAACGGGCAGCAAGAGGTTACAGAAATATTAGCAGGATCAACACAGCAATATGTACCAGCTTGGTCACAAGTAGAGCATAAGATACATCCAGACGGTTCTTGGAATGCTACCAAAGACGCGACTTTTAACCCTTTTACACAGGCAGAGCTTAGTTACGGGCCAGCTACAGCGACAGATCCAGCAAGTTTACTGGTTGGAGCAACACCTGGAGCAACACCGTTAGTAGAAAATGACTTAGGTAACTCAGTAACACTTCATGGTAGTGGTGACGCAGGCACGCATACTCAAGACGATAGATTTACTATATCACTAGGAGGTTCTGGACAGAAAGATATTTCACAAATTTTAGATGGCAACCCTGATCCATTTGGTAACTTATACGGGTTAGATACTTTAGTTGTAAATAATTGGTATGAAATGCGTATTACTTATAGTGGTGGTCCTATAACGAATGGTGCTGTAATATTAAGAGACGTGTTAGAACCTGGATTAGCAGCTGGTACTCAATTAGATAATCATGTTGGTTTATATAGTGGTTTAGGAAACCCAAACACAGGTGGTATTATATTTGCACAGAGCAGCATTCCAGATAGGTTAATAATTAGATTTCAAGTGCATCCAAACAGTCAAATGGCTACTAATACAAATGGTGGTGCTTTAAACAAGATTAGAATATTATTTAACGAGATATCTCCTACTATTGAAATAGAAAAAATACAACTATACGATATTACTACAACTGGAACGGGTGGGACTTTATCGACGGGTAATGGTGATAAATGGTCAATGAATTTACAAAATCCTTTAGTTAATTACTATAGTGTTCCAAGTATATATTCTATAGGTAACGCTGTTGTATGGAACAATTCTACTAGTAAAAGCGAGTACTTATTACAAACGTTTCAATCTGTAGGTACACCTACGCCTCAAGCTAATAACGATGGTTACAGACTAAGGTTTACAGTTATTAACTATTCTAGTGGAGAATTAAAAGGATATATAAACAATGATTTAGGAGATGCAGGCGCTGGTACGTGTGAAGGTTTTTATTTTGACAGTATTAATGCTGACGGTGAATACGAAATAATCGGTAATTTTGACGGAAGCGGTGGAACAATGACAAGAGACGGTGTTGTAATTCCTGGTGCAGTAATCGCGTCTAGCGCTGTTACGAATCCACCAAATTTTACTACTACTAGTAGTTATGATGGTAAAATAGTTTTTTCACCAGCGATTACTAGCGGAACAACTCTTTCGATACACAACGTGTCACTTGTGGATTTAACTAACATATTTAGTTCTGGATCAATAGATGCTTGGAGCTTTAGCGGTTTTGACAGTAAGTTAAATGATTTTGTTAATTGGAGCGATGAAAATGAAAATATTGTATTTACTAATTCTCCATTAAATTCAAGCGGATTAGTTCTTGGTACTTATGCTGGTAGCACAGACAGAATACAAATAGAACAAGTTATAACTGCTAAAACTTTTGTTGATGAATCTTACAAAATAAAGTTTGATTATAACCTAACAGACGGTTCTATTAGCGGTTATTATTTTAATAAAAATGGAAAAGGATTTAGGATTTCTAGTGTTACTGGTAATGACACTTATAATGTTGTCCATGTTATAGGTGAAGCTGAAGATAAAGCAGCGAATGAATTAAGTGAAACACTTGTTTTATATATAAGTAGCGTTTCAGGTAATGGTTTAAATGGTACGTTAGATAACTTCTTTATGCAAAGAGAGTATCTTGATTTTACTCCAACTACTATATCTTTTAGTGAAGACGTTAAAGGTTGGACTAGTTTTAAGTCTTTTATACCAGAATCAGGAGTAAATTTATCTAAAAAATACTATACTATTAAACACGGTAAGTTATTTAGACATCATGAAAACCAAATAAGAAACTGGTTTTATGGTGAACAAGACGATAGTGGTAACCCAATAACAACAGAATCAACAATAACAGCAGTTTTAAACCAACAACCTTCTTTAAGAAAAATATTCAATACGTTAAACTACGAAGGTAGTCAGTCAAAAATAGATCAATACCAAATAGATACTGATACTAATATTTCAAATATGGAATATTATAACTTAGAAGAAGACAAGCATGGTTGGTATATAAAGTCTATAGAAACAGACAAACAAAAGGGATCTATTAACGAGTTTATTGAAAAAGAAGGTAAGTGGTTTAATTATATAAGAGGAGACGTAAACGAAATTAAAACTAGCGATTTAAGCTTTCAAGGACTAGGTATTATTGAAAGTATAGATTCAGTAGATAATGGTGGTAACGGTGGTGGTAACGGTGGTAACGGTGGTAACGGTGGTAACGGTGGTAACGGTGGTAATGGTGGTAATGGTGGTCAAAATTATTAAAAGTAAAAAATGGAATTAAAAACTATAAAAATAGATACATCTAACATACCTCACTCTGGTGGAAGAAGGATAATAAAAGTAACAGGAGATAAAGGTGCTTCTTTTACAGTTAAGCTTATAGATCCAACAGGGGCTTATTATAATTTTTTAACAAAAAGTTATGATCCTGGTGAATCTACACAAAGTGTTTTTAAAGGAACTGTAAGTACTGGTAGTATTAACATTCCTATAAATTTTATTGATATGAAAGCCTCAACCGGGTGGAATACTAGAGAATACAGATTATATATATATCCTGATGTTCACAAGGGTGTTGAAATAAGTTCTGATGTTGGAGATAAAAATGTTTTTTATAGAACAATAACACAATTAGAAAACAGAGTTGTTACTGTAGAAATGAAAAATTCATCTGATAGTTTTACGACAGTTACATCTAAAACGTCTACTGGAAACAACGCTTCAAATGTTGTTAAGACACTTAAATTAGACCAAAATATAACTAACACCGCTACCGATGCTGATGGATTTGGACTTAGGTTAATAAGACAACCTTTAGAAACTGATTTTATATTTTTAGCATCAAGTACTGTTGACGGCGCAGTAACTAGTAGTAACAATGTTGTAATTGACGACTTAACAGACATTGGCGTGGGAATGATTATTAGTGGTATTATTGGAAGCGGAAGTTATACTGGGAATCCTACTATTACAGCTATAGATGTAGATAAAAAAGAATTAACACTGTCATCCGCGTTAACAGTTGTAGATGGAGCTACTTTAAATTTTAGAGCTATTGGATTAGATGCTATAAGAAACGCAAGTGGTGTTGGTTTTACGTTTCAAGGACTGTCGGTAACAGCCGATGAAATTAGTAAGACCGTGAGAACAACAGCATCAGGTACAACTGTAAATCTAAATGGAACATACGGTATATCGGGTGGTGGTCACGTGACTATTTCTGGTGTAAACATTGTTAATACCTCGGCTAATACAATTCAGTCAGTTAGTGCAAGTAGCTCCGCTGGAAGCATGGTGATGGAGGTTGCTCAAGTCATTAAGGCTGGTAGTAAAATATATTTTAATGGGTGTACAGATACTATTAGATTAAAAGGTAATCTTATAATAGACCGGTACCCAACAAAAGATCAAACTATTTACCTTGTAATAGGTAATAAAACAGGTTCTAGTGATGTTGAGGGATTTATAACAGCGGGGACGGCTTCTTAAAAAATAAATTATGGCAACAAAAATAACATTAAAAAACACAATTACAAACACTTCTTTACAAATAGGAGATACAGCTTATTATGTACCTAGTGTCACAACTCAAAGTTCTAATAATAGTTCTATAAAAAGTTCTAGTAGTAATCCTCAGCCTATTGGTAAGATAACAAAAATAAACGATGGATCTATACATGTAGATACTACCGCTCCTTATGATTTTCAAGTTGGAGATTTTTTAATGTTTTCTAAAGACAAGAGAGTAAACAACACTAGTTTGCTAGGTTATTATGCCGATGTAACACTAAGTAACAACTCAACAGATAAAGCAGAGCTGTTCTCATTAGGGTCTGAAGTGACACAAAGTAGTAAATAATGAATAAAAAGTGTAATTATAAATACATAAATAAAATAATATGAATATAGTAGGTTACAGATCACCGTTTAAAAAGAAAGCTTCGCCAATGAAGCTTGAGCCTCTTACTATGATGGCTATAGCTGCTGCGCCAGGACTTATAAGTGCGGCTGGAAGTTTATTCGGTATGTCAAAAAGAAAAAAAGAACAAAGAGCTGCCCAAGAAGAGATGAGGAGAGCTAGAGCTGCTTTTGAAAATATAGAATATGTTAATCCATATGCTAACTTAGAAAATCCTTACGAGAATATGGAAAACGTATATGAAGATATGACTGTAAATACACAAGCTGCAGATTATTTAAGAGAACAACAACAGCAGTCACAAGCTAATATAATGCAGGGTTTAAAAAGTGTAGCTGGTTCTTCTGGTATTGCTGGTTTAGCACAATCACTTTCTAAAATAGCCGCGGGACAAGCACAACAAGCGTCTGCACAAATAGCGCAACAAGAACAAGCGAACAAAAAGTTAGCAGCTGCAGAAACATCTAGATTACAAAAATTAGAAAGACAAGGTCAGTTTGGTGTTGATAAAATGCAAGCATACGGAGAAGCTATGCGTAGACAACAAGAAAATGCTAGAACACAAGCTTTGTATGGTTTAAGTATAGACAGAACAACTGCTGCAGACGCTGCTAGACAAGCAGCTAGATCGGCTGGAATTGCTGGTTTAGGTCAGGCTGCGGCTGGTGTAGCTGGGTTATATGCTCCAGGTGGCTCGTTGTATGGTACAAATCCTTTCGGTGGTGGAAGTGGTGCTAGTATTCCTCAGGCCGTTATGTCTGTACCAACTGGTACTAGTGCTTCTGGTGCGCCTTTAACAGTGCCTGTTGTAACTCCTACTGGACAACAAGTTACTGGAGTAACTGGATCTACTGGATCAACTTATACCGGTGGATTTGGAAATAATAATCAAAATCTTATACCAACAGGATATGATGCTTATGGTAACCCTATATTTGGTTAAAAATTAAATTATGGCAGAAGAAACAACAAAAAAAGATAATATAGACGTAAACGATCCTTTTAGCAATAAAGGTATGTTTGCTATAGACAAAGGTCTAGGTGCTGTTATGGGTGCAAATCAACCTAAAACAGTAGACACTACTGATATAGACAAAGCTATATCTGGCATAGAAAAACCTGCTAGTGGAAGTGTATACGATAAGTTAGCCGCTAGGTATAGATCACAAGGAGCAGGAGCGGTATTACGTACGCAAAAAAATCTATCTAATTTATTTTTACCTACTATAAATTTAATACAAGAAAGAGAAGCAGATGCTTTAGCTAGATATACATTGTTAAAACAAGGTTTAGAAGACTTTGATGACTCTACTATATTCGGTCAAGCAGATGGTAGTGAAATGCCTATAGTTGACGAGATCAAAAGTTTAGCTAACATGACAAAAGAAGACATGCGTGAACTTTCTCGTTTAAATCCAGCAGACGAAAGATATGATGTTTTAGCTAAAAAAATACAAAAGAACAATGAGGCCATAGCTAAGTTTGACGACATAAATCAAAAGTTACTAGAGATTAGAAACTCTCAAGACGGTAGTGATGACGCTTCTCAATGGAGTAAAGGTATGACGCAGACTGAAAGAGATATGTGGATGGATATATATACAGGCAAAGGTAATAATATAAAAATACAAGACGGTAAATTAGTTTGGACAAACACAAAAACTACTACTAGTTATGATTTTGGGGGTGATTATGGTTATTTATCAGCTAAATCGCAAGCTTTGTCTGGATCAGGTTTGGAACGCATACATGAACGAACAACAAAAAAAGATGGGTCACAAAGGACACAAAAAGAAATGATGGACAGTGGGTTTCAAGGAGATTATCATGAGATACAAAGAGATTTAAAAGCATTATATCCAAACCACGACTTTGGTACAACAGGAGACAATGGAGATGGAATAGATGGTATGTGGGGTGACAAAACTCAAGCTGCTTATGAAATGTATTTGAGAGATAAAGATAAGTTAGAGACCGAATGGTTGGATAAAAATTTAACAGACGAGAGAATTAAAGAACTTAATATCGAGAATGATTATAACATACAGAGAAAAACTACTGGTGGTGGAGAAACAAGAGTTATAGATTTAAACAATATTAGTGGTGGACCTACAATGATAGAAAACGCTGCTACTATTACAGAAAGAAAAATACAAGGAGGAGTACAAGATCTTATAAATTCAGGTGTAGATATTAATGATCCTAACTACCAAAGAACTGTTAAATCTATGATATACCAACTTAATCAAACTGGACCAGCAGGTATAAAGTCTTTAATATTTGATGGGTTAAACACAGATGATGATGATATATTTACTAGTGAAAATACTAATAGCTTTATTGAAGGTGTAATAGCTAATAATGCAGAAGAGCTTGGTATTAAAGATCCTAAAAACATAACAGAACAAGAGTTAGAGTCAGCTATTGAAAAATTAAAAGAAGGTGATGTAACAATACAATATGAAAACGAAAAGGGTCAAAAAGAAAGTTTACAAAAACAATATTTACGTTGGTACAAAAGTCAAATAGATGCAAAGGTTGAAGCTGGTGTAAAATCTAAATACTCTAGTACAACTGGAGAGTTAACAGACGGCGGCAGCGGTGGCGGCAGCGGTGGTGGCGGTGGTACTGACACAGAAATTCCTGATCCAGAAGAAATTGTTATCGATCCTAGATCTGGAAGATCAGAGGCATTGACAACTAACGAAAGAGACAAAATGTGGAAGAATTTTTACGATTTATCAGAAGGTGATGCAGCGGAACAATTAGAGAAAATATTTCCAGAGTTCGTGTTCAAACATAGAAAACCAATGTTTGATAGGTTAGAAATATTCGATGGAGATGGTAACAGAATAGGAACTTATGATTTTGATTTCAGTGACGTAAGCGACGCTAAAGCAGAAGCACAAAAGTTTTTAGATGATTTAGATAGAATGGGTTATAATACTTTCGACAATAAAAAAGGAGAAAACACCGAAACACAAGAAAATACTGAAACCACAACAAAGAAACAAGCATCAACAGACACTGATACAACAACAAGAAATCAAACAACAAGCACTCAAACAACTGACACGTCTACTAGCGCAAGTACTTTTAGAGATACAATGAGTTCTTCTGATCAAAGTAGAGTTAATAAATTTAAAATAGTAGGTACATCTGGTGCTGGTAAGGCTAATATATTTAAAAACAACAAACCTATAAAGGCAAAGGTGAAAGTACAGGGCGGGTTTATGAATGTTAACATAACTGGAGTTAGAGCAGAAGGAGATAATTTAATTGTTGGTACTTCAGTGGGAGACCAAGATTTAGGTAGATTTGAAAAACGTGGTAATAAGTATGTTTTTGTTCCTGGTAATGCCTACAAATACTTAGAAGGAGAAGATAAAAAAGATTTTGACGCGTTTAGAACAGCTATAGAAACAGATAATGCCTTTGCAGAAGAAGTAAGAGCTTCTGTTACAGGTACAAGTATTTTTAACACATCAAGCTATTAAACTTTAATAAATGACAGGTACTGAAAACGTAAAATTTGAATATAAAGGTAATACTTACACGTTT
>CEOA01046511.1_pt1 | contig 14747 bp, 16 predicted proteins | sample 530251 | NCBI WGS metagenome assembly CEOA01 (sample SAMEA2619838, study PRJEB7988) | marine metagenome | biome: marine biome (ENVO:00000447); feature: surface water layer (ENVO:00002042); material: "saline water (ENVO:00002010), including plankton (ENVO:xxxxxxxx)" | depth 5 m
TATACCTGAAATAATTAACGAGGATTATGGATTTGAAATGCAGTTTGGTATTGAGGAGAAACATGTGAAAGATGAAATACAATTTTTAAAAAATAAAAAATAGAATATGAAGTTTATTTGTAACATCTGTAATAGTACACTAGATATATACAAAGTTAAATTTACAGCAACAAATAAAGGATTAGTATGCAAAGATGCAATGTGTTGTAATGAATACATGGTACAAATTAAAACAGAGGAATACAAAGGATTTCCAGATATAAGAAGAAATGAGGAACACATGAACGGGGATAAATTGTGGAATGATTTTAAATATAACAATACTGAAAAATAAAAATTAAATAAATACTTTATATATTATGAATAAAAAAGTAAAAATCAACAAGTTAAAACCAAATATTGCAAATCCAAGAAATATAAAAAACGCAAAATTTAAACAATTAGTACAAAGTATTAAAGATTTTCCTGAGATGTTAGAGATAAGACCAATTGTTGTAAATAGTGATATGTTGATATTAGGAGGTAACATGCGACATAAAGCAGCAATTGAAGCTGGACTAACTGAAATACCTATAAAAATAGCAAACAATATTACAAAAGAACAAGAACAGGAATTTATTATAAAAGATAATGTAGGGTTTGGAGAGTGGGAATGGGATTTACTAGCAAACGAATGGAGTAGTTATGAGTTAAAGGATTGGGGTTTAGATGTATGGCAAAATGAAGATGATATTGCAGATATTGAAGAAATTACAACATTTAGTGAAAGTGTTAATTTTATTATCAAATGTGAAGATCAAAAACAATTAGAAGAATTACAAAGTAAATTAAATACAGATACAGCAAAATTAGATTATGATACTTTTATATTAAAAGCCGCATTATGAGAATTGCATTAATAGAAGTATATCCTAATAAAAAACTAAATAAAGCAAATGCAATAGATGCACATTTACGAAACGCAATTATTATATCAGATTATTTAGAAGCAGATTTATTATGTGTTGAAAGTGATTTTATTAAAGCACATAAAAAACAATATGATGTACTTGTATTATGTTTTGCAACACATTACGCACCATTTAAAATGATAAAAAAATTAGTATCAAACAATCCTAATGCAAGAAAAATAGTTATTTCAAATGATGTTAATTTTGTTAGTAGTATTGGAGGATTTAGACCATATACACTAATTGCAGGATACGAATGTAAAAAACAAAAAAACGAAATAGCAGCACATACACTGAATATAAATTTATTATTAGCTGATCATGCTAATGAATTAACAAAGAAAAAATACGATTGTATATATTACGGTACATTTAGAAAGGATAGACAAAACTACTTTACCAAGTATTTACAAAATGATATATATCTATCTACATCACCTAAAAATTTTAAGAAGTTTAAAGCAATTGGATGCAATCCTAAATACATAACAAAGTTAAGTTGGAGAAAACAAAAAGAAACATTGAATTTATTTAGATACCAATTATACATTGAAGATAATTTAACAAATGAAGTATTTTGTAATTTAGCTAATAGGTGGTATGAAGCTGGTATATGTAACAATGTTGTATTTTTTGATGCTAACTGTAGAAACACAATAAATAAAAGTGAGTTACAAAATCATGCAGATACAGTAGAAAATTATATTGTAAATAGTTATGAAGAATTACAAGACAAAATAAAAGAATGTAATAAAGATTTTGATAAACATTTAGCAATACAAAAAGCGTGGAGAATAGGTGAACAATTTAGAAGAAAGGAAATGATGAAAGAATTAAAAGACATTATAAATGGAACAAAATAGAACAAAGATCAATAAAAAAAGAATGTTAAAGGCACTAGAAGCATCACTAGGAGTAACTACAACAGCGTTAAAAAAAGCTGAATTATCAAGAACAAACTATTATAAATGGTTAAAAGAAGATGAAGAATTTGCAGCTAAGGTTGCAGAAATAGAAAATATACAAAAAGATTTTGTTAAATCTAAATTTTTAGAAGCAGTATCAGACAAAGTACCAAGTGTATTGATTCATGCAACAAAACATGTATTAGGTTGGAGTGAAACAAAAAAGCTTGATATAACAAGTGGTGAAGAACCAGTTAAAATAAATATCAATATTGAAGGAATTGAATATTAACCCTACCTTTTTTAATAATCAAAAACTAGCATTAAAATACCTATTTGATAAAACAACAAGTGAAATACTTTTTGGAGGAGCGGCAGGTGGAGGAAAATCATTTATAGGTTGTGCATGGTTAATATTGATGTGCTTAAAATATCCTAACACACGTTATTTGATGGGTAGGAGTAAACTTGACAATTTAAAGAAAACTACTTTTAACACGTTTTTGGAGATATGTACAAAATGGAATATTGAAGCAAACAAACATTATCAATTTAATGGTAGTAGTAACATAGTTACGTTTTTTAATGGTTCAGAAATACTACTAAAGGATTTGTTCCACTATCCTTCGGATCCAAATTATGATAGTTTGGGATCATTAGAAATTACAGGAGCATTTTTAGATGAAGTAAATCAAATTACAGAAAAAGCAAAGAATATTGTAAATAGTAGGATAAGGTACAAACTAGATATTAATAATTTAATACCTAAAACTATAATGACTTGTAACCCAGCAAAGAATTGGGTATATCAAAGTTTTTACAGACCTAGTGTGGAGAATAAATTACCTGAACACATGAAGTTTATACAAAGTTTAGTTGGTGATAATCCCTATATTTCAAAACATTATGAAACACAATTATTAAAACTTGATGAAATTAGTAAACAAAGATTACTATACGGAAATTGGGAGTATAACGCAAATGAAGATAATCTAATTAATTACGATAGTATATTAAACACATTTGAACAAACAGGAAAAGTAGGTGATAAATACATAACAGCTGATATTGCACGTTTTGGTAATGATAAAACAGTTATAATGTATTGGGAAGGATTACACGTAAAACACATTAAAACATTTGATAAAAGTTCTATTACACAAGTAGCACAAGAAATAAGGAACATACAACAAAATGAAGGTGTAAATTTACGTAACATTATAGTTGATGAAGATGGTGTAGGAGGTGGTTGTGTAGATATACTTAGATGTAAAGGATTTATTAATAATGGTAAGCCACTAAAAGGAGAAAATTATCAGAATTTAAAAACACAATGTTATTACAAACTAGCTGATTTAATAAATAAAGGACAAATTGGTATAACTACAAAAGATATAATGGTTAAAAAATACATTATTGAAGAATTGGAACAAGTTAGGAGTAAAGATATTGACAAGGACAAGAAATTACAAATACTACAAAAGGACAAAGTTAAAACAATATTAGAACGATCACCTGATTATAGTGATGCGTTAATGATGCGTATGTATTACGAAATAGATAATAACTTTGGTAAATACTTTGTACAGTAAACGAAAATCCATTAATCCCCTTTATATATTATGAATTTAGCTTTTAATTTAGGTAATGATAAATTTGTATTTAAGATACCAGAAAACATAAATGATTTAACTATTGAACAATTTATTGATTTACAAAATACAATAGAAAAAACTAAAGATGAAAAAGAAGTATTTAAAATATTACAAATTGTATCAAGTTTATCAAAAATACCTTACAAAGCATTAAAAACAATTGATGAAGAAAGTATTGGAAAATTAATAATATATGTAAATGATTTATTAAATACTGAAACTACAATTGAATTACACAATACAATTAGAGTTGAAGGAAAGAAATATGGTGTAAATACTGATTTTAACAATATGACATTAGGAGAGTTTGTAGATTTGGAAACGTATAGTAAAAACCACACAGAAAATTTACACAAAATAATGTCTATACTATACAGACCATACAAAAATAAAATTGTAGCAGAATATAAACCTGATAAAAGTAGATCAGATTTGTTTTTAAAGAAATTAAAAGTAAAAGATATATACGGAGTTTTTATGAAGTATGTTGAATTTAGAAATAACATATATAAAGAGTTTGAAGAATTATTTACAATAAAAACAGAAGAATTAGGAGTAAATAGTTATAATAATTTAGGAGAAAAATGGGGCTGGTATAATCATATATACATATTAGCAAATGAAAACATATTAAATATAAATAAGGTTACAAAATTACCTGTATATGAGTGTTTAACATTTATGAGTTATAAACAAGATTTAAACGAAAAAATAGAAAATGAGCGTAGATTCAATAAGGTATAAAACATACAACAATGTTGTAGATACATTAAAATGTTTAGGACAACAACATTTACAAATAAACACTACTACAACAGGAGATATTTGGGATATTGATCTTGATAAAAACACATTATTTCCTTTATTACACATTGAACCAGTCAATGTAGATATATCATTAGGACAAAGAGTTTTTAATTACCAGATATTCATTATGGATTTGGTAAATGAAGATAACAGTAACGAACAGGAGGTATATAGTGATACACTAGAAATATTAAATGATATTATAGCATTACTAAAACATGGAGAAATTTTGTACCACTATAATACTGAAGATGCAGAACAAGCAAGATATTTTATAGATAATAATTTTACATGTGAACCTTTTACAGAAAGATTTGATAACGCAGTTGCAGGTTGGGTAATGAGTTTAGGAGTGATTGTAGAAAACGAATTAAACACTTGTAATATACCAATAGACAATACAACAATATGTGTAAAATAACAATAGGAAAATTAACAATACAATTAATACCACCAAAAATAACTTATGGACTATAACGAATTATTAGACAAACTGGAAGAAATAAGTATTAACCTTGAAAGTTATACAGATTATCCACAAGCAGCAACAAACAACGCAAAGAGAGCTAGAAAGTGGAAAGAAGAAAACGGAAGTGATTGTGGAACTAAGGTAGGGTGGACAAGATCAGCCCAATTAGCAGGTAGAAAACCGATTAGTAGAGATACGATCGCTCGCATGGCTTCATTTAAAAGACACCAACAACATAAAGATGTACCATATTCGGAAGGTTGTGGAGGATTAATGTGGGATGCTTGGGGAGGTTCCAGCGGTATAAATTGGGCAATAAATAAATTAAAACAAATAGATAAAAAATAATTATGGCGGATTTAACAACAACTATTACAGAGAGTGTAATTATCAATGGTTCCGACAGGGGATCAACAAACACACTAACAACAACAGGTATAAATAATACTTTAGAACGTACATTAACAGCAGCACATTCCAATATAACTACAATAGCTGAATTTGCTACATCAAATCATGGTAGTGAAAGTGCTATTGATTTAAATGATGTTAGATATATAAGAGTAACTAACCTTAGTACAGATCAAGAATTAATTGTTGGTATTATAACTACTGGTTCTACAAACTATCAAGTACGTTTAACACCTGGAGCATCGCATTTACTATATCATGGAGAAAATGTTGCAGTTGCTGAAGCTGATGGTGATCCTGCAATGTCAAGTATGACAAATGACATGTCAGCAATAGAAGTACAACCAGTTAGTACAACAAATATACAGGTTGAATTGTTTATTGCAAGTGTGTAATGTCAGTATTTGGACTTGATACAAGTAATTTAGAAAAGTATTTGAATAGCTATGGAAACTATTTAGTAAGACAAGCTAAAAAGATACTAAAAAAACGTGGAGATACTGGAAGATTAGAAAAAAGTTTAACATATATAGTTGATACAACATCAAAAGGATTTAGTATTCAATTAATCAGTGCAAAACATGGAGAGTATATAGCAAAAGGAGTATCAGGAACAAAAACAAAAAGAACATACATTACAGCAGAAGGAAAAAGAAAAAGAAGTCCATACAAATACAAACCTAGTAGTAATTTAAGAGGATTAGAAGCAGCAACAGGAACATTTAGAAAATACGCAAAGAGAAAAGGTATAAAAGGTAGGGGGAAAGATGGAAGATTTATAACAGACAAACAATTAGGATTTATGATTGCTGAAAGTGTTAAAAAGAAAGGAATTAAAGCAGCAAGTTTTTACGCTAAACCATTATCCATGAGTTTTGATCTTTTCAAAAAGAAACTAGGAGAAAACTTTGTAAAGGACATAGTTAAAGAAATTAAAGAAATATGAGTTTAACAATAGAACAGAAACCAAAATACAGGTTAATACCAGCGTGCAGTGATATCATTTACACTTTATATGAACCAAATACTATACAAAATAAATTCAAAATAAAATACACAGCAGAAGTATATGTTAGCAACAGGAACGCTACTATACTTAATACTGATAATAGAGTAGGAGTATTTAAAGTAACACCTAATGGTGAAGGGTATGGTATATTTGATTTTAGTCCTATTTTGCAAAATTATGTAAGTCCTGATTATACTGGTGGTATAGTACATAATAACAATAGTACAAATTTTAGTACTTATAACGGAGTTGAATATTCAGAAACAACACCACACACAATACACCAAATAGATAAATTTTCTACAAATAGAAATTCTGTTAGGTTTGTTGCTATAAGATTTAATATAGAAGCCGCAGACACTACAACGGGAGTTGTTACAAATCAAGTTTCAGACATAGCAACCGATAATATATTAATATACAACGGAGTGTTATACGATACAGATGTTTTAAATTTGGATAATAGTGGGAATTTTGGATTTAATTTAGACGTAGCAGGATTAATAGCAAATGATACAGAAGCTAAATTTTTAACCAACGCTCCAACAACACAATACATAAGGGATAACGATTACCAAACTTTAGGTTTTTTTAGTCAATATGATTTTGATTTTGAGGTAGGTACACCTGGACAAACATTTCCTTCTGTAAAATTTGTAAAGTTTCAATTTTATTATAACGGAGCTACTACAGGTTCATTAATTACTAAAGAAATACAATCTACAAATGGAGGACATGCGGGTTACATGGGTGATAGTAATACAAAACTACAATTTGCAGGGGTTGGATTAGGTAATTTAAGGGGAGATGGAACAACAATACCAGCTAATTGGGATTACTATACAATACAAGCATTTGATGCTACAAATCCTATTAGTCAAGAATACAAATTTTATAATCAAACAGATGATTGTAAAAATTACGAAACTATACGATTAACATGGTTAAATAAATTTGGAGTATGGGATTATTATAACTTTACTAAAAAATCTGTTAGAACATTTAACACAGAAAGAAAATCATACACACAAATTTCAGGAACGTGGAACACAAGTAGGTTTAGACCTGATGGACATATAGGTGGAAAAAAATATTTTACCAATAATACAACAGAAAGTATAACATTAAATACAGATTTTATAACTGAGGAGGAAGCAATATGGTTAGAGGAGTTATTTAATAGTAACGATGTATATGTATTAGAACAAAAAAGTACAGACGACGTGAACGAAGGTTATTTACGTAAATATGTAAAACCTACAACAGTTACAAATAGTACACACACAAGAAAAACAAAAGCTAACGATAAATTAATACAATATACTTTTAATATAGAGTTAGATAAAACAAAGAAAAGTCAATTAATGTAATGAGCGTACAATTAATTTTATATCCACAGAATTATCAAGGTCAATTCAATACTATTACAATACCATACTTTGTTGAGTTTGTAAGTGATTATAGTTTTAACATAGGAACACTAGGAACAGGTTTTAGTGGAAGTATGATATCTTTACAAGATTTTTTTGCTTCAGGATTATTAACAGCACCAACAAATGTTTGGCAACAATATAATAGTACGGGGGTAGTTGGAGTAGCAGATCCAGCAACAATCACAAATGGTAAGGTGATTATTGATTGTGCTAATAGTGGTACAGCAAGTTTATCTGGTATATACCAATTGATTAGCAATCTTTCAATAGGTGCTACATATGAATTAAAAGTACAAAGATTAGCAGGTACAACAGGTTTATCTACTATAGGACATAACGCACCAATCACAATTGGAGGAACTACATATCACCCTATACTTAATCAAGGTTTGCCAGCAAGTGTAGGAACACATACGTTTCAATTTACAGCAACACATTTTGATCAATTACTACTGATTAATTACATAAATAATGACAATAGTAATTTAGAAATAGGAGAAGTATCAATAAAAAAAATTACAGGGGCTATACCTACTACCGCTGTTTTTAAAGACGGGCAAGTTATTTGTGATTTGTATGATGAAAGTAACCTACCTTTAAGTTTAGCGATAGACGATTTTAAAAATGTACATGAGAAAAAACAAAGTTTTTCTGCTCCGTTCAAACTACCAGCAACAAAACGAAACAATAAAATATTTACAAGTTTATTTGACGTTACAAAATCTGTTCAAAGTGATGCGTATAGTTTTAATCCATATAGGAAAACAAAATGTATTTTAAAAGAAGATGGTTATATTATATTTGATGGACATTTGAGGTTGATTGATATTATAAACAAAGAAGGAGAAATAAGTTATAATGTAAACCTGTATTCTGAAACAATAACATTATCAGAAACTTTAAAAGAAAAAAAATTCAAACACATTGATTTTTCAGAGTTAGACCATGATTACAACAAAACTAATATAAAAGCAAGTCATTTTGATACTGATGGCGTTACTTTAACTAACTTTTTATCTACCGATAGTTTTGCATACAAAGCAAGTTTAGGAACAGGTAAAACAGATGTGATAAAATATCCATTTTGTAAATGGAATGGAGAAAGTTATAATACTATAAACTTATCTACATTAGATCCATACATACACTTACCAAGATTAGAGGACGCTTTTAGACCTTTTATAAATTGTAAGTATTTATTAGATAAAATCATGCACGACGCAGGTTTTACATTTAATTCTGATTTTTTAGAAAGTAATGATTTTACTAGGTTGTTTATGGACTTTAATTGGGGTGCTGGTGTTAGTCCGTTATTATTTAATGATACAATGAAGATTAGTACCTCATCATCTACTGTTGCGGCTGGTTTTAATAATATTGCATACGACACAGGGCAAATACCTCCACATTATGATACAAGTACTAAAGTATTTACAGCTGATCAAGATAATCTAACATTTTCAGGACAATTTAGTGTAGTTTTAAATCATACAGGAGGTGCTGATGAAGTGGTAAAATTAAGGTGGATACATAAAGATTCTTTGGGTACTGAAATAGATTCCGAAATAGCTACTTTTACTATTACTGATAGTACTTATCCAGTGTTAAAACAAAAAAGTTTAGATGTTACTTTAAATAATACAGACACGTTAGAATTACAAATTTTTTCTGCTTCAAGTGCTTCAAATATAGAAATTTTAAACACTTACGTTTTTCCAGTTCAGTTTAATATAACTTATAGGAGTAAAGCAGTTATAGAAACCTCCAGTGATGTATCATTCCTGGACGCTTTAATGATAAATAGAGGGGAATTAGGACAATGGGATTTTGTTAGTGGATTATTTAAAATGTTTAATTTGATGGCTCTACAAGACAAAGATAATCCTAGTAATTTAATTATAGAACCATATACAGATGTATTTATTACTGGTAATAGTCAATATATAACACACAAGACACATGACTGGACAGATAAAACAGATGCTTCTGAAATGAAATTGACACCTTTAAAGCTACAGAAAAAAATTGAATTTAATTTTGTTAAGGAGGAAAAGGATTACGCAACACAATTATATGAAACAACGACAGGGTATAAGTATGGTTCAAGGATAAACGATGCAAGTATATATAATTTATTAGAAGGAGAAACTAAAATAGAGTTACCATTTGCATCAACATTTATAAAACCTATATTTGAAAACTGGGATGAAATGATAATACCTGTAATATATACAGAAAAAGAAAGTGGTGAGTTTGAAGGGTTTGAAAACAAACCACGAATACTATACAATGTAGGAAGATATACAATGGCTAGCCCTTACAAATATCGTTTTCCTTCTCAAGCTGGGGAATCTCTGGAATATCATGACAGTTTTGGACAATTTTCCCATTTTTCAGAAATACCAACGACATCAAATACAAAAGATTATAATTTTGAAACACAGCAAATATTAACATCAGTAGGTTCTGTTGTTCCGGTTGATAATTTATACAATACATATTGGGCTCCGTATTATGATGAATTATATAATCCTGATACAAGACAAGTAAATTTAAAGGTATATTTAACACCTTCTGAAATAGCTAATTTTAATTTTTACGATAAAGTTAGGATTAAAAATAGATTATTTAGAGTAAATAAAATAGAGTACAAACCATACGAATTGAGTAGTGTTGAGTTAATATTAATAGGATAATGGAATTTAAAAAAGATTTTAAAATAAAACCTAAAGAAGTAGAATTAGATGGTTCTGTAATATTTACAGATGGTACAAATGATGTAGTACCAAATCAGTTAGCATGTGAAGCATACGGATATAAATATGATGATAAAACAGGAACATGTAGATCTTTCATAAGAAATAAAAGGTTAGATCAAGTATTTGATAATGAAACAAATAAAAAACAGGGGGAAAATAACAAAATACAATACAACACACGAAACATAAGTATAACAGGCAGAAGTAATAAGGTCAAAGGAGAAAATAATAGTTGTTTAATAAGTGGTACTAGTAATGAAATTATTATAGGTGTAGATAACGCAGTTGTATTTGGAAAACATGGTAAAGCTACACACAACAGCGAATTTTGTATTGGTGGTGGTGGTTATAATAGTGAGGCAGGATTAACACAATATTCAGTATTACAAGTCTCAGGAAAGACTACAAGTGCATCTGATGTTGATTTGTATATTGAAGGAGATGATGTAGCAGATACAGAAATAACACTACCAGCAAATAGTATAACTACATACGAAATTTGGTTAAGTGGATTAGTTACGGGTGGAAGTAGTGGAACTCCAGGAGATTATGAAACATACGAATACCATGGTGCTATTAGATGTGGAAATACAGGAACACTAACACACAATGCGAAGATTAGTAGATTATTAGGTAGGACAGGAAGTTTAGGAACGCAAACAATAGATACAAGTACTGCATACACTCTAAAAATACAGATAGCAGGACAAAACAATGTGAATTGTAGTTGGCATGCAGTAGTAAAATTACATACAAATAAAACAAACGCAGCAACATTTTAGAATATGAGTGAAAAAGTAGATATAGAAATAAATAGTAATTTAGATGAAGCAGCCGAAGGGGCTAAAGATTTAAAAGAAGGATTAGAAGGGGCGGGAGAAGCTACAGAAAATCTAGATAAAGCAACGAAAAAAGGAGCGCAAGGAGTAAAAAAATTATCTGTTGGATTTGGATCATTAGCAAAAGCAACGGGTATAGTCGCTTTATTAAATAAAGCATTTGAAATATTCCAAGAAGTATTAGGAAGAAATCAGACTGTAGTAAATATTATGAATACTGCAATGGAAATGTTGAATATAATGTTTTCTGATTTATTTAGTTTTTTAAGTAATAATATAGGTACTGTTATAGGATATTTTAAAGATTTATTTGAAAATCCTAGTGAAAAAATAAAAGAATTTGGAAATTCTATAAAACGAAATTTAATAGAACGTTTTAACAGTTTTTTAGAAGTTGTAGGTTTTTTATCAAGTGCAGTAAAAAAAGTATTTGAAGGAGATTTTTTAGGAGCGTTAGATGATGTAAAAGAAGCAGGAAAAGAAACAGTTGATGTATTTACAGGTGTAGATGACACAATAGGTAAAGTGTCTAATGTTGTAGAAAATGTAACAACAGCGGTAATAGATTATACTACAAATACATACAAAGCAGCAAAAGCAAATGTAGAATTAAGAAATACAGCAGAATTAGCAGCAACACAAATACAAGGTTTAATAGAAAAATACGATAGAGAAGCGGAGTTATTAAGACAAACAAGAGATGATGAGCGTAAAACATTTGCAGAAAGAATTGAAGCTAACAAAAAATTAGGTGAAGTATTAAAAAAGCAGGAAGAAGAAATGTTAAAATTAGCAGATTTAAGAATTAAAGCAGCTAAAATAGATAGAGATCAGAATAAAGGTAATATTGAGTTTGAAAAAGCATACCAAGAAGCATTAAATGAAAGAGCAGCGGTTCAAGCACAGATAACAGGTTTTAGATCTGAACAATTAGTAAATGAAGCAGGGTTACAAAAAGAATTGTTAGAAATACAAAACGAAATAACATTACAAGGGTTGTCAGGTATAGAAAGAGAATTATTAGAGTTAGAAAATTCATATAATGAAAAATTAAGAATGGCTGAAAAAGCAGGAATGGATACATTAGCTATTACAGAACAATACGAAAGACAAAAATCACAAATAGTTGCAGAAAATACAGCGACACAATTAGCAGCGTATTCAGGTTTAGCAGGTAATTTAAGTAAACTAGCAGGAGAAAATAAAGCATTAGCAGTTGCCCAAGCCGTAATTGATACATATGCTGGAGCAAACAAAGCGTTTAGACAAGGTGGAACAATAGGATTTATAACGGCAGCTGGAGTAATAGCAGCAGGATTAAATAATGTTAGGCAAATCATGAAACAGGATGTTGGTAGTGGTACAGGAGGAGCTGTAAATATGGATAGTCCAACAGAAATGATTCCACGAAACACTGGAGCGTTTGAATTAACAGGTATAAAACCAGAACCTGTAAAAGCGTTTGTAGTAGAAAGTGAAATTACAAATAGTCAAGCACAAATGGCAGATATAAATAGAAGATCAACAATTTAATATAAAATTATGGCAAAAAAGAAAAAGAAAAAAAAGTATTACAAGATCACAGAGTTGGTTATTAGTGAAGATAATCAGGATTTAGCTATTGATGCAATTTCATTGGTTAGTGAACCAGCAATTGAAGTGGATTTTGTATATATGAATAAAGCAAAAAACAATTTAACGTTTGCAAAAGTAGATGAAGAAAAAAGGTTATTAGTATCACCAGCACTTATACCTAACAAACAAATATTTAGGTATGATGCGGCAACAGATCAAGAATTTTACGTATGGTTTAGCAAGGATACAGTACAAAAAGCAAGTGAAATGTATTTAAAATACAACAATCACCATAAAGCTACAGTACAACATGAAGAAAACGTAAAAGGTGTTACAACAATAGAAAGTTGGATAAAGGAAGGTGATATGGATAAAAGTAAATTATACGGTTTTGATCTACCAAATGGCACATGGTTTGTGAAAATGCGTATTGATAATGATGAAATGTGGCAACGTATTAAGTCAGGAGAGTTAAAAGGATTGAGTATAGAAGGTTATTTTGTTGATAAGATGCAAACACTTAGCAAAGAGGTAATAACCTCGGAAAACATCTTGGAAGCGTTAGCAGATATATTGAAAATCAAATAACACAATAATATTCCCTTTAAATAGTATAATATTATAAAAAAATAAATTTCATGGAATTAAAAGACAAAATTTTAAAAGCATTAGGATTGTCTGAAGAGGTAAAACTAGAATTTCAGACAAGATTGGAAGATGGTACTATAATTGTAAGTACTGCAAACGCATTGGAAGCATCAGTTGATGTTAGTGTATTAACCGAAGATGGTACTACAATACCATTACCAGTAGGAACCTACAAAACAGAAGATGGAGTAGGATTTACAGTAGAGGAAGAAGGTGTAATATCTGAAATATTAGATGAAGAAGTTGAGGAAGAAGAAGCAGAAGAGGAAGAAAAATATGAAGATGAAGAGGAAGAAGAAGTAGAAATGGAGGAAGAAATAATTGAAGAAGTAAAAGAACCTACTGAAATTATAGAAAGACTACCTAAAAAAATTAAAACTACTGAAGAATTAGAATTTAGTAAAGAAGAATTAATAAATGCAGTTACTGAAGTTGTAACAGAAATGTTAGGTAATATGAAAACTGAAGTAACAGAATTATCAAGTGTGGTTGATGAAATGAGAGGATATAAAGAAACACTGGAGGAAGAAACAATAGAATTACAAAAAGAAGTAGAAAAATTATCAAAAGAACCAGCAGCGGTAGAATTGAATACAAATAAATTTTCTACAAACAACAAAACAGAATTATCAAAAGCACAATACAACAATTTAAGTGCTAAAGAAAGATTTTTATATAACTTAAATAATAACTAAAAAAAGAAAAAACTATGGGATTCAGTATCACGAGTAACTATGCGGGGGAACATGCAGGACAATATATTTCCGCCGCTCTAAAATCATCAAAATCAATTGAGTTTTTAACGGTTTTAGAAAACGTAAAATTTAAACGTAATATTACAAAAGTTGCAACATCAGGATTGGTTGTAGATGCAACATGTGATTTTACAGATGCAGGAACAGTAACCTTAACGGAAAGAACCTTAAATCCAAAAGAGTTACAAATTAATGTAGATTTATGTAAAAAAGATTTATTAGCGGATTGGCAAGCGGAACAAATGAGATCAGGAGCATCAAACAATGGAATGAGTGCTGATTTTTCTGCATTTGTTATTTCTCATTTAGCGGACACAATTGCTGATCATGTAGAAACTAACATTTGGGGTGGATTAGATGCAAATGCTGGAGAATTTACAGGATTTATGCATGCAGGTAACGGACACTTTGAAAATGATGCAGCTATTGTAGAAGCTGATAATGAAGGTGGAGCGGGAACAGCGTTTACAGCATCAAATATTGATGAGAACCTAAACAATATTGTAGCATCTATTCCTTCTGCAGTTTACAC
>CEOA01010856.1_pt1 | contig 14739 bp, 1 predicted proteins | sample 530251 | NCBI WGS metagenome assembly CEOA01 (sample SAMEA2619838, study PRJEB7988) | marine metagenome | biome: marine biome (ENVO:00000447); feature: surface water layer (ENVO:00002042); material: "saline water (ENVO:00002010), including plankton (ENVO:xxxxxxxx)" | depth 5 m
GATTGATACTTTAGCGTATAACACATATATTAATGCCTTCAATGCAAATTTAGTTGCAAATGAGTCATTCTTGGACTCTGCAACTATTCGTGAAAACGTTGTTTCACTTGCAAGAAATATTGGTTATGTACCCCGTTCAAAAACCGCTGCAATCGCTTCAATCAGTATAGGTGATGTTAACTTAGGAACTACAAATGATAGTACTCCAAGGTTCTTGACACTACGTTCTGGTTTAGTTTGTGTAGGTAACTCAGAAAATACAACTTATCGTTTTTCAATACCAGATGAAATCACATCATCGAGAGTTATAGACATAAATGGCACTTCTTTCGCACAATTTAACGAACCCATAAGTGTTTATGAGGGAACTTTACTTCAAAGAGTTTACAGAGTCGATACATCTGTAGATCAAAGGTTTATAATCGATAGTCCTAATATTGATAGTTCAACTTTAAGGGTATATGTAAAGGGAACTAATGATGTTGGTCTCGGTAGAAAATATTCAATGGTGGATAATATATTAAACATTGGTAAAACATCTGAAATCTATCTTTCACAAGAAGTTCAAGACGAAAAATATGAAATATTGTTTGGTGATGGATTATTTGGTAAAAAATTAGAAAATGCCTCTGTTATAACTGCAAGATACATTGTGACTGAAGGAGAAAGTGGGAATGGTCCTTCAAATTTTAGTTTCCAAGGATCATTTACAAAAAGCGATGGAACACTCTTTACACCATCAGATAATATTACTATAACTACAGTCTCAAACGCTTCTAATGGTGCTGAAGTTGAAGATGTGTCTTCTATTAAGTATTTTGCTCCAAGACTTTACTCAGCACAATATAGAGCAGTTACACCAAGAGATTATGAAGCAATAATTCAAAATATTTTCCCACAAACAGAGTCAGTTGCAGTCATAGGTGGAGAAGAATTAGATCCACCTAAATTTGGTCAGGTTCAAATAAGTATTAAACCTAAAAACGGTACTTATGTATCTGATTTTGATAAAACACAAATCAAAAACAAATTAAAGAATTACGCTATCGCTGGTATAAATTCTGAAATTGTTGATTTAAAAATACTATATGTAGAAATCAATTCTGCAATTTATTACAACCCCGCTCAAATAGCATCTGAAAAAAATCTTAGAACAACTATAGTAAATTCACTGAATACCTATGCTAACAATATTGAGATTAATAAATTTGGTGGAAGATTTAAATATAGTAAAATTAGCACTTTAATTGATCGTGTTGATAATGGAATTACGTCAAATATTACGAAAGTAATTATTAGGAGAGATATGAAAGCATTATTGAATCAATTTGCCCAATATGAACTTTGTTTTGGAAATCGTTTCAATATTAATCCTGCTGGATTCAATATTAAAAGCACTGGATTCACTATTCAAGGTTCATCTAAAACTGCATATTTAACAGATGTTCCTAATAAAGACTCTTTTGGTAATCTTGATGGAAGTATGAAAGGAACTTTAAGTGTTGTTGCTCGAAATGATAAAAATCAACAAGTTGTATTAATTAAAGAGGCAGGAATAGTTGATTATAAAAAAGGTGAGATAATATTAAACACACTTAATATTACTTCTACTAATACTGAAAACAATATAATAGAAGTTCAAGCCTTTCCTGAGTCTAACGACGTTGTAGGATTGAAAGATTTATACTTAAATTTTGACGTATCGAAAAGCACAATAAATATGTTTAAGGATGTTATTGCTTCAGGTGAAGATGTTTCAGGTGTGGTATTCACAAGAGATTATTATACATCTAGCTACTCCAATGGAGATTTAGAGAGGAAATAATTAATGTCACAAATTGACAAACGAATAAAAGTCAATACTATTATTGAGAATCAGTTACCTGAGTTTGTACTGACAGATTTTCCAAATGCTGCTGAATTTTTTAAGCAATATTACATATCTCAAGAATTTCAAGGAGGACCTTCAGATTTAATAGGTAATTTTGATCAATATTTAAAATCTGATAATTTAGTTCCAGAAGTTATAACTGGAACAACAACTCTTTCATCATCAATTGATTCAGATGATACAGTTATATCTGTTCCAAGCACAAAGGGATTTCCATCTGAGTATGGACTACTAAAGATAAATGATGAAATAATTTCTTACACTGGAATTACATCAACTTCATTTACAGGATGTATTCGTGGTTTTAGTGGTGTAACAGGTTATAATGTTGGTATTTCTTCATCTCTTCTTGAAATTAATCGTGAGAGTCTTGTTTTTGAGGAAACTACATCATCTTCACATGACTCTGGTGAGATAATTACAAATTTATCAGTATTATTTTTACAAGAATTCTACAAAAAATTAAAAAAGACATTTTTACCAGGTTTAGAAGATAATGATTTTGCAGAAACAGTTGATGTAGGAAATTTTGTTAAATTTGCTCGCTCTTTTTATCAATCAAAGGGTATTGAAGAATCTGTTAAAATATTATTCAAAGTATTATATGGTGTTGAATCAACTATTCTGGATTTAGAGGGAAATCTAATAAAACCATCTGATGCAGAATTTATCCGTAGAGAAGTTATTGTTGCTGATTTAATAACACCGACAGGACAACCACAAAATTTAGTTGGACAAACAATTTTTAAATCAACTGATACCTCAACAAACGCATCTGTATCTGAAGTTGAAATATTGAGTAGAGGTGGTAAAAATTACTGGAAAATATCTTTATTTGTTGGTTTCAGTGATCGTGATCTAATTGAAGGTGTATTTACTATACCAGGTAAAACAAAAGTATTAACATCAGTTCCTAAAAATGCACCAGTAATATCTGTTGATTCTACAGTCGGATTTGGAACAACTGGTACTATTATAAGTGGGCAAAATACTATTAATTACACATCAAAAACCTTAAATCAATTTTTTGGATGTACAGGTGTAGGAGTTGCAATAAACACTGCAGATGATATTCGCTCGAATGAAACTATTTTTGGATATGAAAATGGTGATTTATCAAAAAGGATCGATTTAAGAATTACTGGAGTATTGTCAGAATTAGTCCCAGTTTCAGATGTTAGTTTAGTTAGAGAAAATGAAGATATCTTTGTTAAAAATGTTGGGATAAAAATAAAAAATAATAATGAAACATATAAACAAATATTCGCTAATTCTTGGAAATATAATACGAGTTCTAGATTTCAAGTTGACGTTGTAGGATCTACTTTTACATTAAAAACACCTATCGATAAATCAAGTTTAAAAGTTGGTGATTCTTTTGATATTTTAAGAAGAAATGAACAAGTCATTGAAGGTTCTTTTGATGTAAAGAGTATTAATACTAACTTAAATCAAATTACAGCTCAAAATGTCTCTGGATTTACTACAGTAACAAACCAATTTTATGATATAAGAAGAAAAATTGAAACTGCCTTCAGTTCAGGTGTCGAAATAAAAGAGGGTAATAATGTATTAATAAGTGATGTTTTAAATGTTTATACTGATGATGATAAAGATGGATATGTCGCATCTAATTCATTACCAAATTATAATATTGATGTTGATGTAATAAAAGAAACTACAACGGGGAGTAGTTTAGACGGTTTTAATTCTATTTCAAATACTTATAGTTTCATTCAATTTTCACCAGCAGCTAACCAAAGTATTAAGTTTATTCAAGGTGATGCTGTTGTATATTCACCTGAAACAGAAGTATTATCTGGTTTAGAATCTGGGAGAACTTACTATGTTGATCCTGTAATTCCTCCTGCAAATCAGAGCATATCAAAAATAGCATTATATCAATCTGCTAATCAAATTGGTTCAGCTAGCACTATTCAGGTCGGTATTGGAACTTCTATAGGTCATAATTTTATTTTACAAAAACATGCTAATAAAAAATTAGATGTAGATAAAATTTTAAGAAGAATTCCATTATCTCAAAATTTATTTGTATCCTCTAATCATGACACACCTTTAAATGATATTGGAATATTAAGAGATGGTGTTCAAATTAGATCACCAATATCAGATAATAAAATATATTTTGGACCTCTTGAATCTATTGACGTTATTAATTCAGGAAGGGATTATGACATAGTGAATCCACCAACTGTAACTGTAGAATCCTCATCTGGAGTTACCGCTTTGGTTGAGCCAGTTATAGTTGGAGATATTAAAGAAGTTATTGTTGATCCTCAAGAATTTGATATTGAATCAGTAACCAGTGTTTTCGTAACAGGAGGAAATGGTTCTGGTTGTGTACTTCAACCAGTAGTGGGTATTAGAAATAGATTTTTAGATTTTGATAGTAGAAATATATTTTTTAATGGTGGAATTGATATTAATGATGAAACTATAACTTTCAAGAAAAAACATAATTTAGAGAACGGACAATTAGTTTTTTATAGTAGTAATGGTAATACACCAATAGGTATAGGTGATGCGTATGATGGTACAAATACAATTACAGGAACTCTAGCAGATGGTGATCCTTATTTTGTAAGAGTTGTCAATCCTACCACTGTTCGTATTTTTAATAGTAAGAGTGACGCTCTTTCAGGTTCGGCTGGTATTAATACAGTTGGATTATCAACTGATTCTTCTGCTAGTGGTATTCATAGATTTAGAACTGAGAATAAAAATTCTTTAATATCTGTTAAGGTTATCAATTCTGGTTCAGGATACACTCATCGCAAATTAAGAGTAAAACCTTCAGGTATTTCAACCTCATATGACACAATTAATTTTAAAAATCATGGATTTTTAAGTGGAGAAATAGTTGAATATTCATCAGATAATCCAATTGCAGGTTTAAGCACAACTTTATCTTATCAAGTTAAGAAAATTAATGACGATACTTTTAAACTTTCAAATGCTGGTATTGGTGGAACAAGTGCATTAGATTATGAAAGAAGCAAATTTGTAAATTTAACTTCCACTGGTTCAGGATACCACGTATTCAAATATCCAGATATTAAGGTTAATATTGAAGTTTCATTTGGATCGACTGTTACAGGTACATTTAATTTAACACCAAAAGTAACTGGTGAAATAACAGACGCATATCTTTATGAAAAAGGTAGTAATTATGGTTCTTCAATATTAAATCATCAAGTAATACCTGAAATAAAAATTCTAAATGGTAAAAATGGAGCTTTAAAACCAGTCATAGTTAATGGAAAAGTAGATAGTGTTGCAGTTGTCAATAGAGGTAGTGAGTATAGTTCAACACCAGACGTAGTTGTTAGTGACACTGGAGGAGGAGTAGGTGCAATCATAAGACCTATTGTAGAGAACGGACAAATAGTAGATGCGATTGTCATCAGCACTGGTATTGGATATAGTTCCGCAAGTGTTAATGCTAGTCTAGTGGCAAGAGGTTCTAATGCTGGATTTAGTGCTAGAGTTAGAAGTTTAACTTTAAACGATAAAGAAAGATTTGGAGATTTTAGTTTAACGTCAAGAGAAAACTCATTAAGTTTAGGTATATTTGGATATTCTCAAAGTATTGCTGAAACTCTAGAAGATAGTTTTTCAATTAGCGAAAATGGTGAATTTAATCAAATAACAAATCACTCTCCCATTATTGGATGGGCTTATGATGGTAATCCAATTTATGGACCTTTTGGATATTCAGATTCGGATAATATTAATTCAGACTTAAAGATAATATCTACTTCATTCAAACTAGATGTAACTAAACTAACAAATAGACCATCAGGATTTAAAGATGGATTTTTCATTGAAGATTATGTGTTTGATGGAACTGGTGATTTAGATATTCACAATGGAAGATTTTGTAAAACTCCAGAATTTCCTAATGGAATTTATGCTTACTTTACTTCAGTTGGTTTAAGTACAGAGTCAAATAAAATTGAAGGAAAGTATCCTTACTTTGTAGGTAAAAGTTATAGATCACCAATTTTAAATGATAATCTTACATTAACTCAAGATTTTGATTTTAATAATTCTAATTTATTAAGAAATACTTTACCATATTTGTCAAATGAAGAGTTTGGTGATAATGATTTTATAATTGAATCAAATGAAACGTTAAGACAAAAAACTAAAGTTGAATCAGTTACTAGAGGCGATGTCGATAATCTATTAATTTTAGATGGTGGATTGGGATATAAAGTAGGAGATTTAGTCAATTTTGATGATACTAATACTGATGGTTCTGGTCTAAGTGCTGAAGTTGATGAAATTGTTGGATTAGGTGTTTCTAGAATAGATACGACTTTACAGAGATTTGAAAATTTAGTTTTTGAATGGAAGAGTGATAGCGAGGTTGTAGCAAATTATCTACCTTTTGCCGAGTTAAATGACAAAAGTTCTATTGATGTATCAGGACTTAGCACATCTATCGTAAATTTATCTGGATCTTTCACTGTAGGAATTTCAACTGATACGATTGGTTTAGCAAAAACGATGTCAGTGGGAAATGTAAATGGAAAGATTGAAGACATTTACGTTACTAATATTCCTAACTCAGTTGCTATTGGAGGTTCATTAAGGGTAGGGAATGAGACTCTAAAAGTTTTAAATCTGTATGATATACAAAAGGTAATAAGAGTTCTAAGACACACTGGAATCGCTCACACTTTAGGTTCAAAAATTGATGTTTTAAATAATAAAATTAGTATACCAGTTAAAACTAAAAAGTTTGAGTCTGAAGTAAATGATATTATTTACTTTAATGGTCCTCAATCAGTTGGAGTAGGCACTACATCTGGAAGTGCTACAACTGTGGAATATGTTGTTGGAGAAATAAGAGAAAACCTTTCAATACCTACAAGAACTTTACACATACCAAACCATCCATTTAAAACTGGTCAAAAAGTTACATTAAATAAGAGATCTGGTGCAAATAGATTTGATGTTGGTAGAACACCTAACTCACCTGAATTTAAGGTTCCACATATAGGAAATGATTCTCTTGATGTTTATATAATTGATAAAGGTGAAAATTACGTTGGAATTTTAACAACTAAAGTTGGAATCGGTAGTACTAGTGATGGTTTATATTTTTATTCAAAAGGTTCTACTAGTGGAATTAACTCTGGTACATATTTCTTTGAATCAAACTTTAAACAGGTTACAGGTGATATTGATAAAATTACTACAACCGTAACTACAAATGTATCTGCAGCGGACACTACAACTCATAATCTTCTCGAAGGTGATGTTGTAAAAATGAATGTGGTTCCAAATTTATCTGTAGGTATAGGAACAACAAATCCAATATCAGTTAATTATAATTCTGAATTTGAAAAATTATTAATAAATCCTATTAAATTTGCTGCTGCTGATGTTGAAACAAATCAGATTGATATTTCTGATCATGGACTACAGACAGGAGATAAAGTTTTCTATGATGGTAATGCAACAGGATTATCTACAGGTTCTTATTTTATCAATAAAATTAGTGATAGATATTTCCAATTTACAGAAACTCTATCAGACTTAAATTCTACACCAGTCAAAACTGTTTCAATTACAGCTAATACAGGTGGAGCAAATCAATCTGTATCTTTAATAAATCCTAAAATTAATATTATAAAAAATTCTAAATTAACTTTTGGATTATCAAGTACAACTTTATCTAATTTTGATTTTAAATTATTTTATGATAAAAATTTAACCAACGAATATTTAAGTTCACAAGATTCAACTATTTTTAATGTTATTGGTGTTGGGACTGTAGGAATGACTGGTGCTGAGTTAACAGTTCAATTCTCTAAATCAACTCCAGAAAAGTTATATTATGGATTATCAAAGGGAGGATATATTAGCACATCTGATACAGAAGTTCAAAATTATTCAGAAATTAGATTTATTGATAGTGCTTATAATGGTGAATATGGCATTTTTAACGTTACAGATAATACTTTTGATATTTCACCTAAAGTTCCAGAATTGACAACATATTTAAGTTCTGATTGTGACAAGTTAGAATATTCAACTAGATCTAAAAATGTACTTGGGAGTATAAAAGATTTAAAAATTTTATCATCTGGATTTAATTATAAATCTTTACCTAAATTTAAATCAGTCACAAGCACTAACGGAAAAAATGCAAATATAGTAGCAGTTTCAACTTCTATAGGTAGAATTAAAGATACAAGAATAGTTGATATTGGATATGAATATTCCTCAGATAAAACTTTGAGTCCAGAGGCATTTATATCTCCAGTTGTAAATATTGATAATCTTGATGTTATTGAAACTGTTAATATAGTTGATGGAGGTGCTGATTATATAAATGCACCTAATTTAATCGTATTCAATCCAACATCGAATAAAGTCATGGATACTTCTTCGATAGTTGCGATTGCACCAAATCAAACTATATCTGATGTTAAAGTTTTAGCACCTGTTACAGGATTAGATTCTGTAAATCATACCATTATTGCAGTCAATAATTCAAATGGTATTGGTATTGGTTCAATACAATCAAGTAGTTCTGGTTTGGTAACTTGTTTCCTTGAAACACCTATGAATGGATTTGTTGATCCTCAACCATTTTCTATTGGTGACAAGATATTTGTTGAAGGTATACAACGAATAGGTGAAACTGGTGTAGGTGCAACTCAAGGTGGTATATCTGGTGGAAATATCGAGGGTGATGGATTCAATTCTGAAAATTACAATTATCAGTTCTTTACTATTCAAGATTACATTGCTGGTACACAAGCTATTCTCAAATTTAATTTAGCAGGTTTGACTACTAATCCTGGTATTGCAAAAACATTTCAATCTGGATATGCAACTATCGTCAACAAAAACAAGTACCCTATACTTGAACCAAAATTAACAAGAGGTGTTTTTGAACTAAGTGAAAAAATTCTTGTAAATAATCAATCAACTGATTTGAAAGTTGTAGAAATAAGAGATGATTATATCAAATTAGATGGAAAATTTGAAATAAAATCTGGAGATAATATAAGAGGAAAATTAACTGGTGTATCCGCTGAAGTAACAAGTGTAATAGAAAATAAAGCAAAATTTAAAACCAATTTTTCTAATCGTCAAGAATATGGTTGGATAGATGATATTGGTAAATTAAATGAAGATTATCAAGTAATTCCCAATAATGATTACTATCAGAATTTATCTTATACTGTAAAAAGTTCAATTGAATGGGAAAAATTTGTAAATCCAGTAAATAGATTAGTTCATCCTGCTGGACTCAAAAATTTCTCAGATACATCTATCGAAAGTCAAGTAAATGTTGGAGTTGGCACAACTGCATTAACAAAAGACTTAATTGTATTAGATGTAAATAATATTCTTGGTCTTGAAGATAAACAAAGAGTTGATGCTATTAATAATTTTGATTTTGTAAGAGATTTTGATACAAGAATTAATAGTTCTAAATTTGTAGAACTATCAAATAAGGTATTAACAGATTTTACTAGATGTAAAACTAATAGAGTATTGGTTCATGATGATATTAGTAATAAATTTTCTAGCACTGGATTTCAAGAAAATAATACTTTAATTGAACTTTTAGAGGAGGACTTTGCAAATTATATAATTCAAATAGTAGATCCAGATACCTTAGATACTCAACTCACAGAATTGGTAGTTTTAACTACTACTGATGATGCTTATCTACTTGTTAAAACAAGTGATTTTACTACTTTAGAATTAGGAGAATTTAGCACTCAAATTGCTATTGATGGTGATAAAAATTTAATATTTACACCAACAGAAAAATTTACTAAGGATCATGATATTAAAATATTAAAAATTGATTTTAATACAGATTTAGCAGGTATATCAACAAATTCGATTGGAAACATTGATTTAACAGGTGTTAATATTGCCTCACCAGGATTTACAACTACAACAATAGCTCAATTTTCTAAGAATGATTTTAACGGACTTTATGCAAATATTTTTGTTGAGGATAGTTTTTCTAAAGAAATTAACTATAATGAAGTAGTTATTGATTTTGACGGTACAGATACCACAATATCACAATCATATATCGATACTTTATCGGGTTTAAGTAATTCAGTTGTAGGAGTTATAACTGCTAGATTTGAAAATGATTTTATTAAACTACAATGTGAAAATGATAGAGCAAATACTTTAAATGTAAGAGCTAATATTGTTGGATTGGGAACTGTTACTGCTGGAATAGGAACTCATAGATTTTCTGTTGAAGGTCAACCAGTAGGTGCTGAGAGAAGTGCGAGACTTGAATCTAATTATGTAACTGGAACTGCAAGCACAATAACATATGCAACAATAAACAAAACTATTGATAGTTCAGTAAAATCTCTTGTAAGAGTTTCTTGTGGTAAAACATCTGCGATTCATCAAGTTATTTCAATAAGGGATGAGGATGATATTTTAACAGTTCAATATCCTTTTGTTTCTGCTGGTTCTACGACTGGTATTGGAACATTTGGAGGAGAAATAAGTGGTTCCGACATTAATCTTAGATTTTACCCTGATTCTGAATTCGACTCTTTAGTTAAAGTACAAGCATATAATCAAGTATTCTATACTGCAAATGATTTTACTAACACTCCACCAGAGTTATCTTATGGTACAGTATCACAAAAATTATTTTTAGCTTCTTATGATGGTTTAAGTGGACTAAGAGCAAATAAAAAAGAATTTGATTTAACACATAAAAATACACCAATTTACGCAAAAACATTTAATCCTATTGGAATTAATTCAATTACAGATGGAGTTGGTCTTGTAAAATCCACTGGTGTTTTTAACATTCCAAATCATTTTTTCAATACTAATGAAGAGTTAACATATACACCAGAATCAACATTTATAGGCATTACACCTACATCAGTTTCTATAGGTGCTACAGCAAATATGGCAGGTGTAGTAACTACAATCTTACCTAGCACTGTATTTGCTAAAGTTATTGATGAAAATAGATTCCAATTATTTACTCGACCTGAATATATTTCCACAGGTGCAGCAGTAACCTTTACTAGTAGCGGTACTGGAAATGCACATAAACTGGCAATGAAAAAACAGTTAACGAAAACTATCATTGGATTGGATGGTGTAGTTCAACAACCAGTTACATTTACTTCAATCTCACATGAATTTGGAGTGTTTGACGGATTTACCCACCAAGCTAGTGTAGGTGTGGGAATAACACAATTTATTTTGAGTGGCATAAGTTCTATCACTACTTCTGATATTTTAAAAATAAATGATGAATATATGACTGTGACTGAAGTAGGTTTCTCAAGTACACCTACGGGTACTATAAATGATGCTATTGACGTATCACTTGGTATTTCCACTCTACCAACAGTGAAGGTAAGAAGAGGACAATTAGGTATACCAGCAGCAGGTATATCATCTGGAACATCTGTTAGAGTTCATAGAGGATCATTTAACATTGTAGATAGTAAAATTTATTTTACAGATCCACCTAAAGGAAATACAAGAAGAAGAAGAGATGCTACAAATTTACCTTTCGTAAAAGCAGATTATAGTGGTAGAACATTTTTAAGGAGTGATTATTCATCTAATAAATTATTTGATGATATTTCAGATAATTTTACTGGAATTGGAAAAACATATACTCTCACCGTAGGTGGTGCTAATACTACTGCTGGAGTAGGAGGTGATGGAGTTCTCTTTATTAACGGTGTATTCCAAACTCCATTAACAACTAATAATACAGGTAACAATTACGAATTTATTAGTGATAGTGTTGCTGGTATATCAACTGTAGAATTTACTGGAATCACATCTACAAACGGACAATTCATAGTTTCTGACTCTGATATTAATCAAAATCAAGTTCCGAGAGGAGGAATCATTGTTTCTCTAGGTTCTACACCTGGTCTTGGATATGCTCCTTTACAGGGTGCAAAAGTAAAAGCACTTAAAAATAGTGCTGGTGGATTAACAAGCATAGTTGGTATTGGTACTTCTTCTAAATTTAGTCTTGGTATTCAAACAGCGATATATGATAATGCAACTGGCATCATTACTGTAACAACTAATAGTGTTCATGGATTTGGACTAGAAAGACCAAATACAGTTAAGTTGAAAAATCTTGAATTTAGTTGTGTTGGTTATAGTGGAGTTACTACAACTATTTTCCAAGATCATGAACGACCATTGTTCTTAGTTGGCATTGTTTCTGATAGAACTTTTGAGGTTCAAGCAGGTCCTAGCACCATAGCACACACTTATGTTGGTGGTGGACATGCATTTGAGTTCTTTGAAGACTTAACATTTGGTTCTGGATATCGTGGTGGATCTGTTGCCATTGGTGTTACTGATCAAGCATACGAACATAGATTTGTAAGTTCTGGTATTGGGTCAATTAAGAAGACTAACTTTGCTGGCGATGGATTTACTGCAACAGACGCTAATTACATATCACACTCAGGTAATTTAATACTTACAATACCTAATCATACATTTACTACAAGTGATTCTGTTGGTGTTGATACTGGTGGATTAGTATTTAAATGCTCTAAAGATGATTTCTTCTCTAATCATCCATATCCTCGTGAAGTATCTAAAACAAGAGCAACTCATACAGACGGAGTTGGTGGAAAAGATCCATTTGCAGGTGTAACGACTGGTATTGGTGCAACTACAATTGATACTATTACTTTCTTTGTTGGTAAAGGTGGTGGCGGTGGAACAGGTGCAGAAGTTTCTACAATCGTGGGTGCTGGTGGAACTCTTGCATTTACAATTGACAATCCTGGTACTGGATATGTAAATCCTGAAATAATCATACCTGAACCTAATTATGATAATTTACCAGTTATAGGTGTATCAAGATTAGGAGTTGGTGCTACTACTGATACTGGTTCAAATTTATTATTAGATGTACAAGTAAGTGCTGCTAAAACCACAGTAGGTATTGGTTCAACTACTTTTGCAATATCCAATTTCCAAGTAGCAAGAGCAGGTCATTCATTTAAAATTGGTGATAAATTTAAACCAGTTGGGTTAGTTACAGCATCACATTTAACATCACCCATACAAGAATTTGAATTGGAAGTTTTACAAATTTTCAATGATCAGTTCTCTGCATGGCAATTTGGAGAATTAGACTTCATTGATAATATTAGAAATTTACAAAATGGTTCAAGAACAAGATTCCCATTATTCTTTAATGGTCAATTATTAAGTTTTGAAAAAGATGATACAGATGCTTTATCATCTCTCATTGATTTGGATGCAGTATTATTAATATTTGTCAATGGTGTTTTACAAAAACCAGGCGAATCTTATCAATTCCAAGGTGGAACAACATTTACCTTCATAGAAGCACCTACAGGTGAGTCATCTCCAGGTGCAAATGATCATGATAAAGTAGATATATTCTTCTACAAAGGTCAAGATGGAGTTGATGTTGATGTTGTAGATGTTCAAGAAACTGTAAAACGTGGTGATGAAATCAGAGTACTAAGATCTCCTGTAGGTTTTACAACAGCACAAACAAGTGATAGGGTAATTAAAGATTTATTAGGTGCAGATTTAATAGAAACAAATATCTACACAGGTTTAGGAGTTGATGAATTAAATGAAAAACCAATTAGATGGACAAAACAGAAAGTTGATTTAAATATTAATGGTGAAATTATCGATAAATCAAGACCTATTTTAGAACCACAAGTATACCCAACTGCTAAAATTATTGGTGATTTATCCATAACATCTGGACAAGGTGCAACTAGAGGCATATTTGTTGATAATGTTGATTCATTCTTTTATGAAAAGGGAGATCATATTGAATCTGCTCCTCATGTTGAGGCTTTATCACAATTAAAATATAATATCAATATTAATGAGGTTGACGCACTTATAACATCAGGTCAGATAAGTGTTGGAGCTGCTGCAACCGCACTAGTTTCTGCAATAGGTACAATAGAGGGTTTCGTTATCACTAATCCTGGAAATGGATACTTTAATGTTCCAACAATTAAAATAGCACCACCAGTAGGTTCAGGTACCACCGTTGGAATTGGTTCAACTGCGTTTGTGACTGGATCTTTAGATTTAGGAAAATTAGATTCAATCGCTTTTTCTCAAGGAAGAGTTGGTTTTGGTTACACAAGAAGCAATCCACCTCAAGTCATAATTGAAGAACCACAGTTCCTAAGTGAAAAAATAACTTCGATTGATAACGTAGAAGGATTTACAGGAATTATTACTGGAATAAAAGAGGTAACTAATAGTGGTCAACTTGGAATTAAATTCTTCTATAGATGTGAGAGAACAGGAGAAGTAGCAGATAATTTACAAGTTGGATATCCAATAATGATTACTGATACTAGCATAGGTAACGGAATAACCTCTGTTGATATTCATAACACTGATAAAGTTGGTATTGGTACTACATTCTTAGATAATGTGTACATAGTTCATTCTCGTGTTGCCAGCGGTAGTGAAAATGGTGAGATCACTTGTAACATATTAAATGGAACTACAACTGGAATACCTGGTGTTGGTCTGACAGGATTTTATAATGTTAATAACACAGGTGTAACAACATCATTAGGTCGATTAAGTTGGGGAAGATTATATAATGCTACAAGGTCAGACAATCCTATTTCTATTGGTGTAACAGGATTAGTGGTTAATTCTGGTCTAACTACATTCCCAACAATTCAAAGAAAACACTACACACAGGCATCTCTTAGAGGTTTGAGATCTAGTGGTGCTATAAGAGTGTTTGGACTTTGATTAAATAACCACTATAAATAAAAAGAAAAGTAAAA
>CEOA01008035.1_pt1 | contig 14731 bp, 16 predicted proteins | sample 530251 | NCBI WGS metagenome assembly CEOA01 (sample SAMEA2619838, study PRJEB7988) | marine metagenome | biome: marine biome (ENVO:00000447); feature: surface water layer (ENVO:00002042); material: "saline water (ENVO:00002010), including plankton (ENVO:xxxxxxxx)" | depth 5 m
CCGTGAATTGAATATGAGGTAAAACATTCAATCTTGGTAATTGGTCATGTAAATCCACATTTCTCATTTTCGGCATATCAATTGGATTATTATAGATGTCCGCTATCAAATAGGAATCAAATCCACCATACCATTCGGAACAATTACCACCAATCATAGTTTTATCTTGTTTTTCAGTCTTTCTGGCGTCCAATAGATAGTCTTCAATCATTAATGTTGGGATTGTGTGAACAGGTGTATTTGGTGCAACTCCACGATAGTATTTGTAATCAGTTGTGTTCTCACTAAGAATACCATCCACACTATTTAAAATATTAACATGATTTATCTGATGTTGTAGTCCCATAGTTTGATGAATCCAAGAGGTGGCCTCTTGCATAAACCAAACCTTATTACCTAAACTTCTTGCTATTTCAACGATGTTTATTTGTAAAAGATAATCCCTAAGTTGTGGTGTTTTACTGATTAATAAGATTACATGGTCGTAGTCCCTAAAACCATTATAGTTCGGAATCTGTGGAATCGGAAAATGATGGGCTCGTAGAGCACACATTTGAGCAAACTCAGTTCTCATGTGTCGATAATCTCTCGGTACTTCACCTGTATGTCCTAACTCACTAAGAAACAGAATTCTCATACAACTGCTCTTCCTTTCATTCTTTCCCAATCCCTATTTTTTCTCACCTTATCGTTGGTATGTTGAGTTGACCTTAAAACATCCACATCTAAATCCAACTCATCTGCAACACTAATCAACGCCTGTAAATCTTTTGGAAAACAATGACCACCAAATCCAAAGTCTTCGTCAGGACCCGGTACCGACCAGTGTGAATATCCCAATCTTTCATCGAGTGTGGAATACTCTACAACTTTATCATAATCAATATTCAACTTTTCACAAATTTGATAGATTTCATTCGCGAAAGAAACCTTTGTTGCAAGATATGTATTCGTCATATACTTAACCATTTCTGCTGTCTTTGAACCTGTCTTGATTATGTGTGATTTTGGAAATACCTTTGAGTAGATTTGTCTTAGTTTATTTGTTCCCTTTCTCGTCCCACCTAATATAATACGAGTTTGATTTTTGAAATCTTCGATAAAATTTGCCTCGGTTAAAAATTCAGGATTGAATATCACACTAATCTTTTTATACTTTTTATTAAGTCTATCCGTTGTACCGGGTGAGATTGTAGATTTAATCACAACAATTTTTTCTTTCGAACTTAATTTATTTATATCATCAACCACACCCTCAACGATATCGGTATTACAACTCCCATTCTTGTTCATCGGTGTAGGTACACATACAAAAATTACCTTACAACTCTCAACTAATTTGTCTAAACTACAAGAGCTCTTATCTACATCGTACTTATCGTATGTTTCTAATTCATAATATGGTTCAAATCCTATCTTAATAGCACTTCCCACATATCCTTGACCTATAATTCCTATTTTCATTTATATAATTCCTCGTAAGCTCTTTTAATAAAATAACTTGCATCTCTCTTCAAAGGATTACCAGGTATCGCGTTAAAATGATAGACCCAAGCCTGTTCGTATAGATTCTCCATCCCATCTCCCCACCATGAATTACCAAAGTTGAGAAGATTTTTACTCACCATGTGATGTAAGTTATATGTTTGTGGTAGTAATTTTACCTCAATACCTTTGGTCTGAACCAAATAATTTATAGGTGTTTGGTCGGTACTCAAACCTGCCTTTTGTTTTTCTCTGAGAATTACAGAGTTTTTAAAGTAAAATTCTAATACCTCTTCGAAAAATTCCTTATGAGATTCATTTACTATTTGAAATCCACCATTAAAATACATACCCCTTTCGACATCAAATCCGTCAAATAAATCTTTATAGTGTCTAAGACTTCTACCAGTCCATTCCCAACATCCATTATCTAATACCGCAGAGTATTTGTGGTCTGTCATCTTAAAAAAATTAGGTGTTTTAGGATTAATTACTGTATCACAATCAACCATCAATACTTGGTCGTAATCTATGTTATTAGATTCGAGTATCTTGAATAAGTGGTATCTCTGCCATGGTATTGTCATCTCATCCCAACTATATAGTGCCTCATCCCAAACTAACACTTGACAATCATGTTTATCAGCCCAGTGTTTCCATGATTTTATTGAATAATCGTAGGAATGGTGTCTCCCTCTTCCAGCGTCTATGGCTGGTATAAATACTATGTTTTTCATTTGTTTCCCTTGTGTCTTCCCATGTGGGTAAAATATTTATTGTTTCGTGAGTCACCTTGAATATAGTTAAACTTTAATTTTTCTTTCCAAGCAATATAATTAAAACTCAATTGTTCCCTCTTAGAATTATGTTTCAATTCAATCCAATGTTGTTCCATCGCTCTTACAACATCCTTTTCATTATGTCTTCTTAAAACTTGCATCTGAACCACCAATCCATTATTCTGTGGATATCCTTCTTGAACATATCTATCTAATTGTTTTTTTATCAAATTAGGGTCATCCTTGAATTTACCGCTTTGTTGTCCCAATTGTAATATTGCGTTTCCCTCTTGATAAATACAATTTCTTGGGTCAAGTTGGTTTTGAAGGTGGTCGTAAGTGGCGTAATTACAATTATCAAGAATTTTTAATAAATCATTAATGTCACTTATTATTTTTATGTTACTATCAATCCATAGACTATATTCATAGTTAGGAAACCATCGATGGGGTAATAACTTATATTTTCTGGCAGTCCTTGTGTCATCTTCATACAAGGGTAAAACCTTATGAATCTTCCAATTTTCAGATTTCAAGTCCTTGTCCGTAAAACAAATCAAATCCCATCCATCAGGTATGTAATCAGGTTCTATTACCTCATCATATCCACCTATGTTAGCAGTGTAAATTACCTTATTGTTCATGCTCTCCAAGTCGCTCCGTTTGGAGTATAGTGATGATGAACAGAAATCGTTGAGTCATATAATATTTTATTACCATTTTGTATCTGTTCGTTCGCCCAATACCTATCTTCTTTACCACTTAATTTTTCATCAAATGGATTGTCTTTCAAATGTTGTGTTTTGAATACGGAAAATGCGTTATGAAAGAAGTACCTATCCTCTTGGTCACACCAATAATTTACCTTAGATTGGTCTTGAAAGTTAGACCACATATATCTTCTGCTGATTTTCTTACCATCCCAAATAGGTATTTGTTTACCCCAAACCCCTACTATATCTCCATCTAACTTTTGTTGTACAGATTTACTATCAAATGATTTAATCTCACAATGTGCCGATATTATTATTACATATTCTTCAATACACCTTTGAACACCAAGATTGAGTGCCTTACCAGGTGAATACTCATTTTTACTTATAGAAATCTTTTCAACATCGTGGTATTCGAATCGATTCACTATTGGTATGGTATCATCCGTAGATTCGTTATCAACAATTATGATTTGAGGTTTTCCTATGTAATCGGTTATGGATTGAAGACAATATCCTATGTGTTTTTCTTCGTTCTTAGCCCTTATGACTACACTAACCATCGAACCTTCCAGTCATTATATCCCTTGCTTCTTGTTCACATTCTAAGTAACCACCACCATGACTTATATTCATCTCTTTCCTCATCTTTATATAGTCTGATAACTCTTTTAATTCATGTGGTAGTATTGCAAATTTATTATCACGACCCGGTAAACTTTGGTCTGTAGTAAAATGTTTTTCAATAACATAAGGTTCATATTCAAGTGATATTTTTGCTCCCTCTATACCAAATGTATGGTCACTATAACCAACCTTATCTATCAGGTCTCGTAACATGACTATTCTTGGTAGATTAGTATTCTTTGGTTCTAATGGGTAGGATGAAACACAATGTAATAAAACCACATCACTCGTTGGTAAGTAATCGAGATGTTCCTCTATCTCATCTACCGATGAAGTTCCAGTAGAAAGATAAATCCTATCAAAATGGGAATCACAATATGTTAATAAGGTTGGATTCCTTGACTCGAAACTTGCGATTTTCACGGATGTTATTCCTAAATCTGATATCAACTCAGCATCTTGGATTGAAAATACTGATGATAAAAATTCAATACCTAATCCATCCGAATATGATTTCAATTGTTGATGGTCATTAAGTGATAACTCGGCCTTTTTATAAATTTCTGTCCTACCATCATCATCCCACGGTCCTGATTTAAGTCTACTAACCGACCAAGTTTGAAATTTAACTATATCCGCTCCATTTTCTTTTGAAGCATGAATCATTTCTTTGGCTAAAACCATATCACCCATATGATTCCAACCTATTTCAGATATTATTTTTGTCATTTATAACCTTGTTGTTTTGCCTTTCTCCAATTGTCAATATGTTTATTCCCTCGAAATGTCTCTAATCTCTCGATATCAGCACCATCAAATATTGACCTTATTATTGTATGATTATCAAGACGACCACCATTTGGTAAGTAACATTTTTCATTTCCATCTTCTTTCATGAAAGATAGAAAATTCTCTAATTGACTATGGGTTATATATTTAAATATTTGTTCGCCTTTTGAAAAGAAGAAAAAATCTTGCAACCTCTTGTCAACTTTGTGTTTTTTCCAAACAGGTGGGTCACCCACAAAACAAACCTTACCACCCTCAATAAACTCTTTGAATTCATCAAAAACAAGTGGTTTTCTATACCACGAATCAAATCTTGTAGAAAATATTAAATCCTCATCGGATGATTCCCTAATAAGGTCTAAACTTTTAAACATCGAGGTCAATTTACTAAATCTTCGATTTTTATCACCTTGTTTGAAGTTTATTTGTTTCTCGAATATGGAGTTTTTTGGTTGATATAATTCTATAATTTCATTTTTTTCATTTTCATTCCAACTATGAATACTAATCTCAATATCAAATGAATCCTGATTTGGTATTATCACCCTTTCATTAAAATGGTCATATAATTCTTTTGGATTCCACATTCCACCTTTTCCGTCCTTACCTTTTCTACCACCAAGTATTCCATGAAAACATATTTTTAATTTCATTACTTTCCTTTGTTGAAGTCTGCGTATTTATCAGTTTTTGTCTCTTTGTCTATTTTTGCCTGTAATGTATTCACAAGAAAATCAGTACGATGTTTATTATATTGATTAAATACATTCATATCTTTTTCGATGTTATGAGATTGAACTTGCATAATTACGGCCTTTCGGTCTCTGTCACTTATATTACTTGTAGAACCATGTAGTAATCTATGATTGAACACCAAAATATCACCAGGTTCCATCTCAACATTCATAATTCCATATTTTTCTGTGGCTCTTTTCATTTCTGAATGTTTTGCTCGTTGTTTGTGTGCCATGTTGTTCCATACGATATCCTCATGTTCGACCATACCAAGTTTGTGGGAACTTGGAACTATTTTCAGACAACCATTTTCAACATCCATCTTATCTATGGCGATAAAAACTTGTGCAAATTTTTTCCAATCCTTTTCAGGACTACAACCTGGTGAGAATGTACCCATGTTCGGCCATTCTTGGTGCCACATTTCTTCGGGTCCGATGAATGATGCCTTATTACTAACCAAAAGATGATTTACCTTATAATCATAGGTATTGAATAACTCATAACAAGTATCAATAAGTTTTTGATTTGTTAATATTTCATCGAATGGTGGTATGCTATGTAACTGACCAAATCCCCAAGGCACATCGGAAAAGGGTAAAAATACCTTTGGTTCAATCTCACTCAAAGTTTTCTGTGCTCTGTCAACCCAACTTTTGTTGAGTGCTCTCCTCAGTAAAGTATAACCATTTTCTTCATATTTCGACATTTTCTATCCCCTCATTTCTTGTTAAGTTTATTGCATAGACTGTATCTCTTTCACTATTTGGTTTTCTATCATTTATTATGACTCTATCTCCACCACCAAAACCCATAATCAGTTGGTCATAAATAATACCTGCCTTTCTTAGTTGTTCTTGGGTTGATTGTCTGGCACTTTCTTTACGACCAGTAGTGATGATAATAAAATATCCTTTAGTATCCCATTCCCTAAGTCTTTCATGGACACCCGGTAAAACCTTCAAAATAAGATTGGGATTTTGTATGTCAATCGGATTTGAATGTTCAACAAGAGTTCCATCTAAATCACAAAATATTGTTTTAGGTCTCACTTAGTCTCCTTAATTTTTCTCTTAATTTTTGTTGGATTTTTTCATCGATATTTGGTTTTATACCTTTAAAGGAATCTTCAGAAAAAACATAATGTCCACAAATTTCTATTAGTTCTTTTTTATTCTCATGTGGTAGAAAGTCTTTATCAACCCATTTCTCCCATCTCTTGGAATCAAAACATATTTGAAAATAATCCTCAATATCATCACCCATTTCATCAAGATAACATTTGGTTTCTATCTGACCGAACTCAGGTGCTATGTTGATTGAATCAAGTCCTATATCAAATCTATTCCTGTAATCTTTTTCAGACAAATAATCTCCATTATGTTCTTTTGACTTAACATTATATTCTCTACAAACACGAATCATATCTTCTAATCTCTGCGGGTCAAACTTACCTGTATTTATTTGTTTTCCCAAATCTAAACCCACACCTGATTGAACAACTGCATATTCAATATTTGAAAAGAATGGTTTTTTAGATAAAGTATTTAATAATATTTTAAGTTCACTCGTGGTAAATTTTCTGATTGCCTCTTCAGTTCCTACCTCAAATTTTACATCAGGATTATTATTGTAAATGTGACTCATGGTGGTAATTGTTTCTTCCAAACCATCATCAAATTTCTGATATTTTTTCCACGGGTCTATGTGTATGATATCAAAGTATGCTGAATCATGAAGGTAAGATTCATATCCGTCATCATCTTTAAATCCTTGTCCAGCTCCGCCGTGGTCTCTTTCTATCGGTACTCTTCCATCGACATAAGTTGAAAACTCACCCGTTGTCCAATCATTTACATAACCACCTTGATAATCAACCTGTCTTCGAGACGGAATAAATCCAAAATATCCATCGAATCCTATTACAGAATCAACGACATTTTTACTCATCGGGCCTATCCAATATTTTATGTTATTTTTCATATAAATTACTTAACATGGTTTTTCCTAAACTAAATAATAAGTGAGAATACGGATGATGATGTAATCCTGAAATGTTTAGAAAAATTAACGCTGTCATAACCTCAACCTTTTTGGAATCATATCCATTTCTATCCAACCATTCAATAAATATCCTTTGACAATCTAAATTAATATTTTTTACTAAAAAGTCATACTTGATTTCATTCATATTTCTTTCGAAACTAAATAAATTTTTGTCTATGAGTTCGTGAGAAATAATGAGACCATGAAATATTTTAGCAAAATCATAATAGATATCACCGACTTTTAAATCTCCACAAAAATCTTGTCTCCAATCAACAAACAGATATGGTGGTGTATGAAAATTGTTATTGGTCGGAACCAATATATTTTCAAAATGTAAATCCCCATGAAATCTAACGGGTATACCATTTGAAATCCAACTCCAATCTATGAGTTCCAATAGGTGTGAAATACTTTCCACTTTTTGACCATTAATTACCTCACGATTACTATCTTTTAAATTGAATCTTTTGAAATAATAAGCGACTCGTTCATAAGTTTTGGATTCATAAAAATCACGACATAGTTTTGAAAACTTTTTTGTTTTCTTATTTGGAATGTGAAAATCTTTTAATAATTCAAGAAAAAACTTGAAATTTTCATTTGTAACCCTCTTAGATAATGTATCTCCATTTACAAATTGATACTTATACATATTCTTAGTAGAATCAATTATTCGTGGGACGAAATGTTCTAATAGTTTTGACCTATCCACTCTATTTTTGATGAAGTTTTCATCGATACTGAACTTAATAACAGAATCATTTACAAACCAAATAGCTTCATCAGGTTTATCTAATATATTTGGACTATCTTTTGGTTTTAATAGTTTTTTTGCCTTTTCTAATATTTCAATATTACCTGCATCATACCAATCGAATTGTATTGCATCAAAGTCGATATTGTCTTCTAACATCTTCTGTAATCCAAAACTTTCTCCAGTCAATATCGGTATTGAGGATGGCTCAATTTCACCACTATCTATTTTTTCTTGTAATAATTTATCTTTTAAAATTGAGGATTCATCCATGTGTTTCCAAAAGGTTTTGTAGTCGTCAATACCACACAAACCAATATAAGTTATCGGACTATCCTCATTTTTTTCTAATAATCTTTTAACCTTTCCATTTTCCAATTTAAGTGACCTATAATCTTTACCGATAAATTTAGTTGAATATCCTATCCAATTTTTCCAATTTCGTTTGGTCATAGAAGGAATTTCATCAATTATTATCGTGTCATTGGAAATAAAAATGAATTTGGATTGTAGGTATTTTTTACAATAATTTAATGTATAACCAAGACCAGAACCTTGACCTTCGTACAAATCTATATTGACGAATGTAAACTTTTTCTTTGGATATGTTAATTCGAGAAATTGTCTGATGTAATCACCCTTATATCCAAGAGCAACAATAAATTCTATACCATCTTCGAATTTCTCAACAATATGTGATATTACAGGTTTATTTCCAACTGAAATTAGTGCCTTATTTATGTGTTTGGTTTTATCAGACAGTCTTGAGCCCGTACCAGCACAAGGTAAAAAGACCTTATAATTATTCGGTTGTTCCCTCTCTACCATAATCATCCTCTAATCTAACAATATCATCTTCACCGAAATATGTTCCGACTTGAACTTCGATAAACTTTAAATCTTTATCCTCTCTATTTTCAACTCTATGTTTAGTACCAACAGGTACATTTACAACCTCTCCGACCTTGTAAGTGTATTCCTTGTCATCAAGGGTAACAACGGCCTGACCTTCAACCACGACCCAAACCTCACTTCTTTTATGATGATATTGATAACTTGGTCTACCACCTTTTTTTATAACAATTTCCTTAACCTTACAATAATCCGTGTCTAATAAATTTTCAAATGTTCCCCAAGGTCTTTCCTCTTTGTAATTCATTTCTTTCTCCTAAGTAACCAAATGAAATAAGACTCACCTGTCTTACTTGTTGTATCTGATATTAAATCATACTCTTTTAGAAATTGATTGTAGTTGTGGAAGAGTTTTTGTGGTTGGGATTGTTCGTAACCTTTTTTCAACTCTCTCATCATCATATATTTTGGTCTCCAATCCGACATTATCTTTTTAATAATATAATCTGTTTTCTCGTGTTGTAGATGCATCAAATGGTCTGAAGTTAGAAATAAATCCAAATCCGTCATTACTTGATAGTTTATAATGTCCTCGGAATCTCCTTCATAAAATGTAGAATATTTTCTCATCGCTTGCGTCATCTCTCTTTTGGTTGCTTCCTCCCACAAATCACTGCAGTGGATATCCGTCATTCCGAAATGTTGATGTATGTAATGTAAATTACGAGCACCGCCTGAACCCAACTCGAATATTTTTGAACCCTCATTTAAATCGGTATGGTCAATAAGTATCGACAACAACTCTCTTGAGTTTTCATGTAATCTTTCTCCTGCGTTCCAACCGACTCTTTTTTGATATACTTCTCTGAAAGTTTTCTTTCCAAATGGTGAACCCATTATTATCTCCTTTACTTTTAATCTATCTAAATCCCTTTGATAATGGATATCCATGGCATCGTCTCTTATACAACCCATTCTTTTACTGACCAAACCCGCTTTCAAATACTCATATTTAAATATACGAACTGAACCACTTCTCTTATATTCGTTATTTACCGTAATTAAATCATCATAATTATTTTCAATCATGTAATTTAGACAATCATCTAATTTATTACTTCTATTAGGATTATCGGGTTGAAGACATACAACATAATCATATGTCTCATTCATATTTTCAATTATATCAAGATATACATCCACCACCTCAACATCTCCACAAAGATTTCCATCTCGATTATGTATTTGTACACCCTTTGGAACCAAAGATTTTACCTTTGTGCTCTCTGTCGATACGATTATATCTACTTGATGACTTGATGCCCTAGCATAATCAATACTATGATGAAATAGTGGCTTTCCTTCCAATAGAAGTATATTTTTCTCTTTTAACCTTGTGGAATCGAGTTTTGTTGGGATAATTGTTAATATCTTCATTTAAATTTCCTCACTGCCCATTGGTAAGCCTTTGTTTGTCCCTCTATCGTCATTCCACCTATGTGTGGTGTGATTACCACATTATTATTTGGATTGATTGAAAACTCTACTAATTTACTATTTTCAATATCACCAAACTCATCCTTAATCACATCTGTTCCATAACCTTTCAAATGTCCAACCTTGATTGATTCGATAATTGCCTCCTCATCAACCAACTCACCTCTCGCTGTATTAATTAAATAACTTCCCTCTTTCATGTAGGATAAAAACTCTTCATCCACCATACCACGAGTCTCCTCTGTAACATGAGTGTGTAAAAATACGACATCAGATTTATCCAATAATTCACTTAAAGGAACACCTCTTGCCGTTGTGATTCTCTCGTATGGGTCTGTAGCTAATAACTTTACACCCCACCCATAAAATAGGTCACACATTATCTTACCAAGTCTTCCATAACCGATTATTCCAATAGTCTTACCTTTGATTTGATGTCCGACATATGGTTCATAATCCCAATTACCATCTTTGACAGAATGGTAAGATTTCGGTATATTTCTTAATAAAGACATCATCAAACCAAAGGCAAGTTCTGATGTTGATGGGAGGTCATTTATTAATTCATAATCCTCTTTCAACGACCAAACCTTGATATTGTTGGACTTACAATAATCCATGTCTATGTGATTCATACCTGTTGATGCCGTATTGATACCTTTTATACCTGAACCTTTGAGGATAGACTCATCCAAAATAAAATTTTGTTTATTTGGATTGGTAAATATCCAATCTACATCATTTTTATGTAGGTAAGATTTCAAATCAGACCTCGTGAAATCAGGTTGATATTCGACATCTCCATGTTTTGATAACTCTTCGAACACCCCACTTAGATGTTTTATTGGTGTTATGCATAATATTTTCATTTGAAAACCTTTAGTGGCCCTTTTGTATGGTCTAAATTATAAAAATCAGATATAAGACTTCCTTTGTATTTTTCTTTTGGAAATGTATTCCTTACATTATCTCTTTCCCATCCCCACCTTGATTTCCAATACTCAAAGTGAGGCCCATAATGACCGAAATGTCTTTTATCTCCATGTTTGGCTGCTCCTGCGGATTTGACTGGTACTTTTCCACTTTTAAAATCTTGATTGTGGAACGCCTGTAAAAATGGTAGTATAACATTATAAGTACCTGCTTCAAGAAACTGCATACATATGTCATCCCAAGCACAAAACAAGTGGTATTCATTCGATACAGAAATTATTTTCTTGAATAAATCAACATTAAAAGATAGAATCATATCCGTTGGTGATTCTATGGCTATTGGATTTTCTCCGCCCCATACATCCCAATCTAAATTCATATCAGGTTTTCTATACCATCCACCACGACCTGGTAGATTCGCTAATGGGGCTCTACCAATTATACCAAGAGTTTTTGAATCCACATTATCTAAATTTCTAATACCACATTGTGGGCCTAAAATGTTGAAACCGATGACTCCGAAATCCTTTAATCTTTCTATATTGTCATAATATATTTTATAAAAATTCTTTGTTATGGTAAAAGTATCATGGGTTGTCCAAATTATAAACTCACAATCATCGGGCACCATACTAACCATAGTGTAAGCAGACCACTGTAATCCTCTACCCATGTTTTGTACATATTGTATCCCATACTTTTCACAGAGTTCCTTACCTAATTTTCTTTCTGAATCCTCTGAATTATCATCCACATTATAAAATGGAAGTTCTTTTATGGTTGGATTTCTTTCCATAAAGCTATCCAAGAGTGAATAATTATTTCTTGATGAAAGGTAGACGGCAACTTTACTCATAAACCACCACCTCGGATTCATTAACATCATAAAGACAAACCATCAACTCACAATTTCTGTCCACCACAACTTTGTCTGACATTTCTTGTTGTGCTAATCTACCTGCTACGGTATCATTAATCTTTTCACCCATCCATTTTTGACATTTCTCCAAGAACTCTATAACTATTGATGTTTCTCCAACACAAGCTCCAGTATTCATATACCTGAAGGAACTCTCGTGTTTATTATCTATCAATTCTAAATCTTTGTATTGTTTTTTTAATGAATCTGACCACTCAGTTTGTCTATTTTCTTTTGGATAATGATTTCTTTCAGCGTTAAATACTAACTTTCCACTAAACTTTTCCTTGTAGGATTCCAAGATTGATGATGGACTATCAATTAGAATTACATCACCTGCATCAAACCACATAAAATATTTTGACTTTACATCTCGTAAGTATTCTAAGGTTCCGTCAATTTTAAATTTAGAACCTTCCCAAAAATTTACCCCTACAGGCCATGGTAGTATTTTTATCGGATGGTCGTAAAGTCTCATACACCTTTCCAATATTACTTCTTGATTCTCATACTTGCCACCTTTCCAAGTCAAAATTAATAAGTCATCGGTCTTATCTTTTTGTGGTATTTGTGACTCTAAGAATTGTGTTTCTATTTTTCTGTACAAATTACCATCACGATGACTTGATTTACCATTTGCGTGTATCACCTTTGGATGATTTTTATTTTCTAATATTTGTATCTTCATATTAATTCTTCAACCCTTTTCATGAATACATCAGTTGATTCAAATTTAGAACCACCTTCTATTACAGTATCAATAAATACCTCGTCTTTTGAATCATCTAACATATTATTAATTTTATCTTTTATTTTTTCTTTATCGTTTTTTACCAATCCTTTGAACATCCCAAAATTACCTATCTGTCCACTACCCTCAATAAGAATCGTTGGGATACCAAGTTGAATCGGTTTGTAGGCTAGTGTTGATGGTGCCGAGATTATTAATTTTGAATCCACGATGAGATTATCTAAATCATTTGTATCCACCACTATATTATAATCAACATCTGGCATTATAGATTTTATATAATCACTATTATTTTTAATTTGATTTTTCCCCTCACCATCCCTACTTTTTAACTTGATTATAAATGGAAGTTTATGGATTTTTTGTAATTCTACTAAGTCTATATTATTGACTAATTTTTTATCAAATGTTACTGGAAATGGTTGATTACCAATTACAGAGGTTATGTTTCCAAGAAAATTTACTATTAATAAAATATGTTTTGGATTCATCTTCATATTTTTCAAATTATCGTTTGATGGGATACCAATCGGAATACAATAATTTTTCTTACAATCGTCTTGACCCATGACAAATGTGTAGTCATAAACTCTACCTTGAGTCTTTTCAAAAAATTGTTTGTTATTCCATCTCTCACCAGCTCCATGATAACAACCAATCATGTTGGATTTTCTATTGTCGTAAATCTCCCATAATTTTGTTTTTGTGGAGTGTCTATTGTCATCCGATATAATCAAATCGTAGGATTTGTAATCTAATCTATTTCTGTCCTCAGTTATTGTATTGAAAAAGTCTTTGTAGTTTTTATGAAAATGATTTCTTAAATCCTCATTCCCAACCCAACGATGTGTGGATTTCATCTGATAGACTAATAGACAATCCAAATTATATCGATTGGATAATCTTGGTATTGTTGGAAATATCCTTTCTCCAACTCTATATTGTGAGAAAATCAGTAGGATTTTTTTCAAACCAACTCCTCACCTTCAATTATATTCCCACCCATAGGAAATTGTCGTTGTATTGAAATACATTTAGAGTATCTTGATATACATTGTGTAGTGCCACACTGTATCCCAACATTAACTTTTGCCTTGGACTTGATATAAAGTTGTATTCTCAAATCCATATTCCTTAAATCTAAACCTTTTTTGAAATCAAATCCTAATTCTTTAATTGGTTTATAACTCCAATAAAAATAGGGATAATCATTTTCTTTTAGTAATTTTGATAATTTACTATGATGTTTTTCATAAGTTTTGGGATTAAATTTCTTATCATCTTGACCAAATCTATCAGAAATCATTAGACAACCATAATTCTCGTCACCAACCACATCTTTTATTATATCATTACCAAGAGTTTTTTCCTCTTCTGTCCAATAAATTTCAGGTAAACAATCTTCCATCTCATCTTCTTCAAACTGCCAAAATCTTAACATTTGTTTTACGAGTGGAATATCAGATTTGTCCTTATTCCACACACGATAATGGTCATGAAATATGTCTCCCTTCACGGAATCAACAAACCCATCCACATATGGATTATTCTTATAAATGGACTCAACGATTTTGTTATCTCGTCCCCAAAGTTTTCTATATAAATTTATAGAGGGTAAGAAAACTCCACATTTTGGATACTTCTGTTTTAGTAATCGTGGCATAGCCGATATAATACCATAATCACCTATCCCATGACAGGCTCTCATGATAACGAACTCCTGTTCTTGTAAATACTCATCAGGTATCCTCATACCCTCACTCTCTTCGAAACCAAGAGTATCTACTTCTTGAACTGGTAAGACTCTGTTATCTACTATTCTCCAAAAAATCATCGAATATCCTTTGT
>CEOA01007957.1_pt1 | contig 14698 bp, 7 predicted proteins | sample 530251 | NCBI WGS metagenome assembly CEOA01 (sample SAMEA2619838, study PRJEB7988) | marine metagenome | biome: marine biome (ENVO:00000447); feature: surface water layer (ENVO:00002042); material: "saline water (ENVO:00002010), including plankton (ENVO:xxxxxxxx)" | depth 5 m
GGCAACAAGTTGTAGACACCCTAGGTAATACAGTAGACGCAGGTAAAATGGATACAAGTACGCCGATTACTGATAAGTTTGCAGCAGCACCAGTCATAGATCCTAAAACAGGAGAAAATACGGGTGGTCTTGGTCTAATGGCAGCCGCTGTACAAGACTCACAAAAAGCAGGTGAAGATGCTCGAAAAACAGTATTAGGTGCATATGGTATCGGCACTGACGAGAAAGATAAAGATACTTTTGGTAAGTTCAAAGAGAAGACTGCAAGTCAACAACAGATAGACGAACTACAAGCATATGATACTTCTGCTGAAGCTAAGAGAGCACAAAAACAAGCTGAAGATGCGGCGTTCGCTGTTAACCTTGCAAGAACAGGAACAATGGGTGGTGGTGTAGAAGGCTTACAACGTGAAAGATCAAGAGATAGAAAAGCTGGTAGAGACGCTATAATTGAAAGAGGTGACTTACGTAGAATTGATGAAACACGTATGGATAACTTCCAAAAAGAAGGGTTGGACAGAATGTTTACAAGCATAGCAGAATCCAACCGTGCTAAAGAAGCTGCTCGTAACACCATAGCTAACTTAACTGAAACTGACCAGAAAAACGAACGTGCTAGATTAGACAGAGAGTTAGCCGCAAAAGCAGAAAATAATAGAAACCTACAAGCTGCACTTAAAATAATTAGTGATATTGATTATAAAAAAGAAGCACTAGCACTACAGAAAGCGCAAAATGATGGGACTATATTAAATTATATTACTCAAAGAAATAGTGAGTTAGTTACAGCGGTAGGAGAACTACGAAATAATTTAGCCGATATGTATAGAGTAGACGATTACATAAAGAAAGCTAAAGGTAAGCCACCGGGTTCTAAAGAACAAATGGCATTAGACCAAGTTAACGCATTAATAGAGAGACAAATACAATTACGAATAGGTAAAGAAGGCGATGCTTTATTGCAATACATGAGTAGCTTAGTAGATGAAAGCCTCGCTGATGAACTTAAAACAATTAAAGCTACTAAAGAAGCTAACATTGATGATATTTTAAGCGCTACTTCTACTCCATATCTTCCTAACTAAAAAGGTGCGTGCGTGTATACACTTGAGCAACTAAAAATAGGTTTAGAAAGAGCTAAAGCTGCCGGTGACAAAGCTGCTGTTAGAGAACTTGAAACTGCCATAAGTGTCAAAACAAATCCTTATAGAACTCTTGCCCCAACAATAGAACTTGATGATACAGGTGCGATAGGTAATCTAGCTCGTGGTGTAGGTGCAGGTGTAGTTGGCACACTAGAATCAGCAGCTCTTGGTGTATCTACGTTACTAGAAGAAAACGCTGAATTAAAAGCCCGAGAAAAAATCCAATCCGTAGCTGATGCGTTTATGCCTGAAGGAGGCGACCCTGACTCTGGGTTATATAAGTTTGGTACAGGTTTGGGTTCATTACTTACCTTCGCTGTTCCCGGCGGTGCAGCAGCAAAAGGTGCACAGTTACTTGGTGCAGGTGCTAAAGCTCAAAGAGTCGCAGGTCTTACTTCGGCTGGCGGTATCGGTATGGGTGCAGGTGCAGGTGAGGCAAGTGAAAGAGCTAGAGCCGCAGGTGCAACAGAAGAAGAACGTAGTAGAGCCGCACTATTTGGTACACTTATAGGGGCGACTGAAGTAGCACCTCTGGGTCGTTTCATGAAACAGCTTGAAGTGCCTATTATAAGTGATTTAGTAGATAAGTTAGGTGTTAAGAATGTTAAAGGTATTAAAGACCGCGTACGTAACGCAGTGGTCACAGGTGGTGTAGAAGCTGGACAAGAAGCCACAGCCGCCATACTACAAAACTTAAATGAAAAACTTGGTTATAACCCAGAACGTGCACTACTTGACGCAGGTGTAACAGAAGAAGCAATTATTGGTGGACAAGTAGGTAGTGTAGTACAACTGTTTACTGATTTATTCTATAGAGGTAGAAAAATCGGCGAGCCTAAACCACCTCCAGAGCCTCCTAAAGGACAACAAGATTTATTCCAAGACGAATTAGACCAAGCACAAGCCGAAAAAGATAGGGTGCAAGGTGCTCCTAAGCCTGAAGATTTAGATAAGCGTAAGAAAGAACAAGATGCCCGGGACAAACGTAAAGACCCACAGGGTGACATGTTTGCACAAGAGCTTGAAGAAGAACGAGGCCGAGACAAACAAATGGATTTGTTTGATGAAGCAGATAAAAAAGAAGATGATACTAAGAAACCAGAAGCCAAAGATGATATTAAACAACGAGAGTTATTTGACGATAATCTAGGCAAAAAAATTGATGAGATTATAGAGACAGCACAGGATAAAACTAAAAAGTTAACTCCACCTATAATGGTAGGTACAACAGCAGGTGAAGTAGGCTTACAACAAGAAATAGAAGAAAAAACTAAAAAAGAAGCTGAAGAAAAAGAAGCTACTCTTGGAGATAAACCTAAAGATAGTGTTATAGATAAACGCCAAGAAGATGAAACTAAGCGACTAGAAGATGAAGCTAGAGAAACTTTATCTGAAGAAGATGCTCAAATAGATGCGTTCTCTAGGCTTTTGTTATCAGCGAGGCGTAGTGCTGAACCGAATAAAGTAGTTATAACTAAAGAATTTTTAGATCAAATAGGGTTAGCACCTAGAAGTAAGTTGCGTAAGGCTTTGACTGGTGTGTCAATAACTAACCCCGATATTCAGAAATTTTTAAGTGAAACAAAAGTACGTGATCCTGCTGTTCGTGCTAGATTAAATGAAGCTTTAGATATTAAAGAAGACACAATTATATCTAAGAAGACTTTAGATACTTTAGGAATACCTAAAGATGCAGCGGTGCGAACTGAAGTACAAGGTAAGAAGTTACCAGACGTTAAAGACACGCTATTAACTTATGCACGTAAACAAGGGCAAAAAGGTTTAACTACTGAAACTAGAAATAAAATAATTAGCTTTGCAGAGGGTGCTCCCCTTGAGCAAGGTACTTTAGATTTAAGGGGAGGTAGAAAAAGAAATGTACCCACACAAAAAACAGGAACCGATACTACTGTCACTACCCAAACTGAAGAAGTGGGAGGTGGAGTTAGCATTCGAGATAATCAGCGAAGTCTGGGAGTGGGGAAAGGAATCAAAGCCCTCAAGAAGCGAGATCCAATTACCGAAACTAAAACCCGTAGAGTGGAGACTACTGAGCGAGGAACTCCTACAACTCCTCGCAGAAAAAGAAAACTCGACCGTGCAGTAAAACAAACTACAGCAATAGCCCAAGCATTAAAAAAAGCTCAAGAAGGCGTACAACAACAAAGAGAAAAAGGTCAACTAGTTACTAAGTTTGAAAACGCTTTTGACCCAAGCACACCCGTAGATCCTTTAACAAGAGAAGACAAAGATAAACTAAATAATGTAAAACAATCTACAGGTCTTACTAATGTGTCTAGGTCAAGAAAAGCAGGTAAAGGACAAGTATTTGCTGCGAAACTATACCTTACAAGATATGATGATGCTAACAGTGCATTACTTGCCGCTGTTGAAGAATCTATTAGAGGTAAGCCGGGAATGGATACGGACGCTGAAAAAAAATTATTTGAAGAAACAGATAAAAGAAAAGCCTCTGATTTTGTTAAGTGGGCTAAAAAGAATTTAGATCCTAAAACAAAAGAATGGATTGAAAAGCAAGAAGCGGCTGTGAAAAAAACACGCACTGAAAAAGAAGACGAACGTGCATCAGAAATACGAGATTTCCAAACACTTATAAGAAGAAAAGGGGTAAAGGCCGCACAAAGAGAAATTAAAAAGAGAGCTAGACAAGATAAAAAACTTACAGAACAACTCCAAAACGAAATAAAAGAAGCAGAGATAAGACAAGAAAAAGAAGATACAGCCGCTGCTAGTAAAGCTGCAAAAAAAGGTAAGGTGAAGGAAGTAGATTTAGAAAGTGATCTTACTACAGAGCAACAAGAAGCGATAGAAGTATATAACGGGCTTATAGATAATCTTAATGAAGGTGGTCAATCTGCCAGAGACGTAGCTGAAGCAATCGTAAGTTTAAACGTATCGCTAGATGGTGATATGTATGACCCAAGTGCAAACAGAGAAGTAAATGAATTTGTAGATGAAACTATTGAGATAAAAGATGACAATTTAAAAGGTGTACTTGAAACAGTAATAAATTCTACAAAGAATCCAAGATTTAAAGCAATAGCAAGAAAGCTATTAACTTATGTAGGTGACACTAAAATAGTAGTTGCTGACCCTAATGCAAATAAAAATAGTGTAGCGTACGCAGGTGAACAAATGCTCAAGTATCTGACGGACACTGACCAAAAAGACTTTTCTAAAAGACCTGCTGGCGCGTTTGTACCTGCTGGGTTTAGCACTAATATGAAAAATGATAAAGCAATAAACAAATATGATGGTGTGATAAATAACTACATAGTGCTTGATCCTAGTAAAGGAATGACTGTACACACCTTATTGCATGAAGCTACACATATGGCTACGTTTGCAACACTACGAGATTCTAATAATTTAACTACTAGACAACTAAACGCACTGTATGAAAGTGTAAAAGACCAATTAGGCACAGTATATGGTGGGACTAACCTTGACGAGTTTGTTGCAGAAGCATTTGGTAATCCTGAGTTTCGTAGAAGTTTAGATAAACTATACCCTAATGGTACACCTGTCTCGGCTTTCCAAAAGTTTAAAAACATAATACGTAACTTCTTACGTAGGTTATTAGGCAAACCAAACTTACCTATAACCTCTACATTCCTAGATATAGAAACTAAGAGAGGTGTAACTGCGGGTGACTTAGCAGATAGTCTAATTGAAAAAATATTATCACCAGACAATGCAGACTACTATGGTTCGCCACTAGCACAACGTGCAAACAACCCAGAAGCAATTAAAAGCATATTAGATAAGATGGGTAATGTACAAAGGGCTATAGAAAAATTTGTTAGTAAAGGTGAAATAAGAAAACAATTATATGATTTTCTTACTCAAACAGTTCCTCAAGCACCTAAGAATTTTCTTGCATTTGTTATGCCTTCAGAAGTGTTAGCCGAAGCAGCTACAGTAACTGACAAACGTTTGGGTAGAGCTGCTACAGAGTTAGATGAAGCTATGCGTAAAATGCGTGGTCTAGCTGACGAAAGAAATAAAGATGTTAGTGCTTCTATAGATGACTTACAAAAATGGTACAACACTGCTACCAAAGAACAGATAGATTTATTTAATTCAGTCGTGCATGAAAGTACAATAAATCGTGTTGACCCTACTGACAATATAACTGAATACACGTCTGCACAAGATAAAGAAAACTATAAAAGAATAAAAAGTTTATTCGACCAATTACCAGCTTCAGGTAAAACACAATATATAAAAATGCGTGACTCGTATGAAACATTATACGGAGAACTCAAAAAAGTTATAGAGAGTAGGATAGACGCTCTACTTAGTAGAGATCCAGATAGTGCGGCACAACTTAAAAAAGATATTTTTGCTCAACTGTTTGATAAAAGACGTATTAGACCTTACTTCCCATTGACTCGTGAGGGTGACTACAAATTAGGATACAACTTAAAAACCGATGCAGACGGTGACGTGTTTGTATTTAAAATGTTTAAGACTAATTTAGAACGTAAACAATATATAGAACAAGAAATAAGAAATAACCCTAACGTATTAACAGATAAAGCAGGAAAACCCATATATGAAACAAGGGAAGGCGATGCCCCTATGAAATTTAGGGGTGCACCTCCTACTTCTTTTGTATCAAAAACAATGGACTACTTAAAAAAGTCAAATGTGCAACCTGAAGTTGTGACTACTTTTATGCAATCATTTATAAAAGCATTACCAGAGGCTTCTTTTGCTAAAGGTTTTCAAACACGTGAGAACGTGCCGGGGTTTGAGCCAGATGCGTTTACTTCATTTAAAAACAAAGCTCCGGTATTAGCTAGACAAATAGAGCGTATGAGGGGTGCTGTAGAAATACAACGTATAGCTGATGTAGTAGAAGAACTACAAGCACCTAGATTAGATACAGATTTTGTTAAAACTTTAGAAGCAAAAGGGTTACGTGCAGCAACGGGTGAACAATTAAAAATATCTTTTGAAACATTAAAAAATGAATTATTAGAGCGAGCTGAGTTTGCTTTAAACCCACCAAACAACTTTTTTGAAGATGTTGCAAGAGAGAGTAACAGATTAGCATTTACCTATACCATAGGGTTTAACGTATCAGGTGCGATGGTAAACCTATCGCAAATGCCTTTGGTAGTTGGGCCGTATCTGACTGCGGAGTATGGAGCAGGTGCTACAACTAGAGCTATGGCTACAGCCTCTACTATATTAGGTTCTAGTGGGTCTGTTAGAGATTCTTTAATGGCTTCTTCTAATTCTATGTTTGGTACTGAATTTAAACCAAGAGCATCGGGCAGAAGAAAAACACTAGCAGGAAATGAGGTAGATACTTACCAAATAAATTCTTTAGATAACTATTTTGTATTAAGTAAAGATGGTCAATACCAACTCCGCGATGATATAAAAATTCCAGAGGGTGAAAAAGGCGTACAGTTTAAAAAAGAATTAGAAACCTTACAACCATTAGTGCAAATAGCGGCAGAACAAGGATATTTAAATAGTTCATTTGTTTCTGATGCACAAAATATAGATTACACAGGTAGGTCGGGTAAAGATATAAGAGGTATTTTAGACTTTGTATCTAAAACATCAGCGTTTATGTTCCACCACGTAGAGCAATTCAATAGACAAGCGACCATGTTAACTGCATATAAATTAGAGTTAGATAGGTTGGAAGGTAAAACATACAAGGGACTTAAATTAGAAAACAAACCTACTCCACAAGAGTTAGCTTTATCGACAGCAGAAAAACAAAAGATAGCCGCACAATACGCCATAAAACAAACACAAAAATTAAATGGTGGTACTAACTTAGAAACCACAGGTCGTATAGGACAACGTAATATAGGGCGTATTGCTATGATGTATAAGTCATTCGGCATACGTATGTACAGCACTTTCTTAGCATCAGCAAAACGAATGATAGATAAACATGAAGACCCTTTGGTCAGAAAAATAGCCCTTCGTCAACTAATAGGTATAACAGGTTCATCTGTATTCTTTGCTGGAGTAAGAGGTTTCCCATTATTCGGTGCAGTTATGATGATTTCTAACATGTTATTAGATGATGATGAGGAAGATGCAGAAACAATAGTACGTAAACACATTGGTGAGGGTTGGTATAAAGGTGCCGTTACCAGTATAACAGGTGCAGATGTGTCACAACGTATAGCACTATCTGGGTTAATATTACAACTTAACAGATACAACCCTGATGCCTCCATAGAAGAAAATATATTTTACTATGCAGGTGGCCCCGCATTTAGTACAGCTAAAAAAATTGGTAGGGGTATGAATGACTTTAGTGAAGGGTATATAGATCGTGGTATTGAAAATGTTTTACCTGCCGCAGGTGCTAACGCATTCAAAGCATTAGGTAGATATAGGACAGAAGGTGCAAGAACACGTCGTGGCGATCCTATCTTTGACGATATGAATGGACTTGATTTGTTTGGTCAAGCAATAGGCTTTGCTCCTAAAGAGTACACATTACAACAAGAACAAAACATGCAAACTAAAAAGTTAGAGCGAGTCATAAATAAAGAAAGAAGTTCTTTACTAGAGAGATTATATGTAGCAAGACGTGATGGTGATTACGAGAAAGTGTCAGAGGTCATGGATGATATAGAGGAGTTTAATGACAAGGTAAGAAGCAAAGCACCAGATGCCAAGATAACTCGTGAAACTAGAAAAAGGTCTTTGGATAGACACAGACAAACTTCTGCTGAAATGTACAATGGTGTCACCATAAACCCAATACTTAGAGATATGCTTGAAGACTACAGAGAAGATTGGGATAACGGACTCCAACTATTTTAAAGACCCCTTACCACTAGGGGGGGTTAGCAGTAAGGGGAGTCATTGGAGAATGAAAGTGATGAGAGGAAAAATTAAAAACCCACCACTTTTCTAGTTTATCACACAGTTCTCCAAATACGAACCCCTAAACGTTCATTTTCTACCACTATTTTTGTTACCACACATAACTTTTTATTTTTTGTTATGTTCTTTAGTTGTCGTATACACTCATGCGTATTTACACAAGGTACAAACATAGAAGATCCCGGCACAAACGTATCCCATTTTAGTACAATACGTATACCATCTGGGTTTACATCATGTATTTTTAGAACTCCCTGACTCATATATTAACTCCTCTGGTATGTCTGCATCACACTTAACTACAAGCACGTGCGTAGGTGGTAACTGCATTAGCGTGCCTTTTGTAATACGTACCTTTTGAGACTTAGCGTTCATCTTTTCTTTTAAATCGGCTACAAATTGACCATAGTGTATTTGTTGTTCAGCACACCATTCTTTTAGTGGTTTGGGTAACAAGAACGCCAACTTAGTATCTGTTTCATACCTAGCAACTAATCTGTTTGCTCTCGGTGTAGCATCGGGTATAACCAAAGTATCCAAGCCATTATTATTTTCTTTACGTAAGTCTTGTGTGCTTTTTATCCATATCATGTTGTTGTAGTGTTCTGTAAAGTAATCGTTTAATAATTGTCCAACAGATACAGTCATATCATCTACAGACGCTTTGTTTGTTTTTAGTTGTGCCACCACCCACTGTTCTATCTTTTTCAAATCATAATTTATAAAACCTAATTTCTTAGCTATGAGTAGACCCGTTATGTTCGCCGCCGCACCTGCTGACCAATATCCGTGTTCGGCTTGCATACCTGCTAATCTGTCTAAACGAGTTCTCACCTGCTCATATGCTTTCTTTACAGTCTCAACATTATTGATTATGTATTGGATATAAGGTATACCTACATGGCCGTAGTTATCTTGCACACTTTTAGCAAACTTATCGGTTACTTCTTTAGGTATATTGTGTGTAGTTTTTCTTACGTGGCATTCTAAAGCACGCCTAGCCTCTGCCATCGGTGCATTTTTAGATGCACTTATTGCTTCAATCATACTTGCGTTACCTGTGGTAACAGCTTGTAGTGACCATGGCATACCTCTGAACCTCTCTTGGTTAGAGCCACTTGACATTCTTGCCCGTTGTTGTCCAGACGTTAGTTGGTATACTAAATCAGACAACTCTTTACCCCGGGCATTAGTAAGTTCGTCAATATATAGTGGCAAGTTGTGGTATAACTCACCCCTATTCATCTTACTAGCATGCGTGTCTTTCCTATCTAACACAAACTCTTTGGGGTTAGCCCATACAGATGCACCTGCAAACATAGCAGTTGTCTTACCATGCCCACCTTTCTTACTATGTAGGTGCATGGTAGAACATTGTACTTCTGAAAATACCATCAACGGAGAGCCAAAAGCTGTGCCAAGCACATACTGATGTAACTCCATACCATCTTTGTTATAAAATTCAGCCATGTCTAACCACCCTTGCATAGTACCTTTAGGTTCAAAAGCAGAAAACAACCCAGCGGTTGGGGTAGAAGGTGGGTTAAACCTTAACTCGTTACCACGCACTTCTGTATTACCAACTATAAAGGCTTCGCATTTATCATTAGTCCAACCAAATTGTCTATGAGCCGTATCTGCCGTGGCAGTGGCTTGTAATTCATTTACCCAAGTAGTCGTATAGGTCATAAGTTCATCCATCTTAGTAACAGCTACACCTTCTTTTGACATAGCTTTTCTAAATTCTTCCCTTGATGTTACAGCTATCAAAGGCACTGTAAATTCATTCACCCCATCTTTTGGTAAGTGTAAACGCATTACTATGGCTTCGCCTAGTTCTGCATCCTTGAGTCTACGCACAACGTACAAGTCGTTGTGGTATATCATTTTCTCGTCTACATCTCCGTCTGCGTTCGACGTACGCATGTAAACACCCCCGTTCGCACCACGAAAATAAGGCTTTGGGTACGTCGGTATAACATATTTTTGCGTAGGTGCATCGGGTAAATTAAGTGCCACCTCGTGTACTACATTACTATCTGCTTCTGCTATCTTTTGTCCTAGTACAATAGGAGATTTAATCTTACCCCAATGCGGGCAGTTTACACACACATCTGAATTATGCTCGTCAAATGTGGTACAAAGATAAGGCCCCTTAATATTATTTAACTTCTCAGTAGTAAGTTCTGGTGTGTAATCTTCGTGCTTTTTAGATATCACATGTGATGCTCTTTCACCATCAGAACAAAACTTAGCTATAGATAATCCCGCACGCCACATAGGTTCAGTACAGTTTTCTTGGTCTGTGACTATTATCTTTAACTGTTCACACCCTTTACCATCAATAGTCTTACGCATTATATCTTTAAAACTGCTAGTTATATTACTATTTACAGCATCTAAGAAAGATGTAGTGCTATCTACTTTATTAGGTGTGGGTATGGGGTCGCACCCCAACAGTTCCGAGAATACATCAAAGTCAATATTATCTGCATCAGATATTATACTTACTTCTGCAGGCGGGTCGGACTTATGGTTGTGTGTTTTCGGCACACGCAATACTCTAGCCGCATCAGAAGTCACAGCAGGGTCAGCAGACAATCCATGTTGTACACATAATTTCTTTAACTGCTCTGCTACGGGTAGCCAATCATCTACACATACATGTTCAGCTAATATCCAATATACATGAACCCCTCTACCAGAGTTTACTATAACAGGTTTAGGTAAGGATAACTTTTTACAAAAGTTCCTGAGCTGTGTTATGGCATCTCTTTGAGACTCAAAATCTTTACCATCACCACAATCTAAATCTAAAAAGAAAGATTTTATTTTCTTTATATTATCTACTTTGCGTGAGCCTACTTCTAAGAAAGTAGCCATAGCAAAATAAACATCAAATCCTTTATCGTCTAAATCATTTGCCGCGTCTGTCAAGTGACCCACAGAATTATAAAATTGTTGTACTCTGCGATTGTCTTTTGGTCGTAGTGCTAATAAACAATACTCACCTTTTTTTGATAGCGTGCGGTCTAAGAATTGTGTCGTGTTCATAATCCCCCCAAAAAATAAAAAATACCGTAGGGGCAGTAGTATGCCCCACGGCTACGCAGGGATTATTAGTCGTCCCAACCATCAACTATATCAGCTAAATCATCATCGCTTTTTGGTTTACTAGCTGTTTTCTTTTTAGCTTTTTTCTTTGGTGGTTCTTCTTCATCAAAGACATCAGCGGTAACTTCTTCAATCTTTTCTTGGCTTACGCCACCACCTGCAAATGGGTTATCTTCTTTTGTGTCAAACCCTTCGACAGAAGCGAACGGATTAGAAGGTGCTTTTGCTTCGGCTAACTGAACCACTTGCACAGCTTTTAATCGTAATGAAACTCCATGCTCACGCATGTTGTATGGGACAAAGACAACTGCGATATTGACAGTGCTGCCTGTTGTAAGTTTGAAGTCTTCTGGTAACTTGTTTGTCTTAGCATCATACTGTGCAGGTTTGTTAGTAACATCTTTACCATACGCACCTTTAAGTTTAGCTTTACCTACATACATACCATCTTCATCTTTACTAAATGGCATTTCTAATTGTGCTGGCCATTTATCTTCACGCTTCTCTTTATATGCTTTAGCCATAGCTGTAAACAATTCTTTGGCTTGTTCTTTTGTCATTAAGAATGACATTTCATATGCGGCACCATCATCTAATGGGTCACAAGGTACAGAACGATTTTCTGTGTTATCGAAACGATATGTTTGATTTATGCGTGGGTATAACGCTTTAACATTATTTATTAAATGTGTCATGCTCATTCTCCTTAGAATGGTTTTTAATGTACGTAACCCTTTACAGAATTAAAGGGCGACGAGGTTGCACTCGATTTTGTAATCGAGGTTATTGCTTCTAATGTGTCGGGATGATTTATCATACCCTCTACAGTTTCTAACTGCTCTTTATCTAACCCACGTATAGGTTTGAAAAAGAGTTTTGGTACACTGCTGTTGTCATCAAAATATATTTCAGTGGCAACAGATATAACTTTAGTATTATATTTTGCTAAGTGGCGTACGTACTCTTGTAGGGGCATGTGACCGCCTACAGTTTTACCAAAAATAGACGTAGCGGGCAACTGTAATTGATATATTTTTTCTAAATCATTTACTCTGACCACCGCCAACCTTTGTAAAAATCGGCACGCTCTGCCATAACCAGATGAACCACGAATGTTTTGTTTACAATCCATACAGCGTAGTGCTTGACGTTGTGATTCGGGTACTCCCGGGCACGGTCTTTGTGTATCTTCAGACCAACACGTTGGTGCGACTGTTTTCTGTGCATCAAACTCGTTATCGAAAAACGCACGTGCTACGGGAGACGCATTGACTATAACCATCTCTGCACTCTTTGTATTATCTGGAAACAACCCATCACGAATACTAATCCGACGCACCTAAAAATCCTCGTCGTCATCAAAGTTCATTGTTTCTATTGGTTCTTCTGGTTGTTTGGTTAAAGCGGTTGACACATTTTCTAAATTAAATCTGTATGTGTTACCTACCTTTACATAGGTATCTCTGGGTACTGCACCAGAACGCACCCAAGACCTAAAGGTAGATACAGATATACCAAAATGTTTTGCCGCTTTTTCAATCGGTACAAAAACTTCCTCAGTCATTTCTTCTTCCTCACAGTTATTACATACTCAGAATCGACATTTAATCCTTTCGGACAAACGTCTGGGTTTTCTTCTAAAAATTGTTTCATATTAGTTTGATTAACACGTTTCTCTAATAACTCTGGTACTTCATTTTCTAAAATGAATTCGTGCATAGACGACCAATCACTAGTCCAATAACGTGTCTTTACTGTCCTATAAAACAAACCCTCGTTGGTGCGAACACTCTCCAGACCATGTTCATCGCAAAACTCAATCATGCCTTGCTTGACCATATCTTGTTGTTCTTTAAGAACACCATCTTCTTCTTTAAACTTTGCAGATAACTCGGCACGCTTTGCTTTTATCTTATTATAAGTAGCCACAAGTTTATCTGGCGTAATGCTATTAGCCATTTTTACCCCCCAATGTTGTTAAAACATATAGTTTAGTAGCAGATACTACATTAGTCAACTATTTCGTTGTAAAGGTCTATCATTTTTGTGTGAACATTTATTCTATTATCTAATAATGCGTAAACACGTTTCTCTACGTAAGAACTTTGTAGCTGCACAACAGTGCATTTATGTGTTTGTCCAGACCTGTGTACACGTGCATTAGCTTGTGCGTATGTCTCCAGCGAGGAAGTTGGTCCCCACCACACAACTGTATTTGCGGCGGTCAACGTCACACCATGTGAGGCAGACTGCGGTTGTACTACAAGAACTTTTGGGTCATCTGTTTCTTGGAAGCGTTTAAATATTTCAGTTCGTTTAGGTGCAGATACATCACCACGTATTATCTCTGTGGTTATACCATCACTACGTAGTTTATCAGTCAACACATCTATAACATGTTTGAATGGTACGAACACTATTATTTTTTTACTTGCCTCATCAATAACCTCACGTAATACTTTATATCTGTGCGTTATGTCAAACTCTAAGGCGTCCCCGCCATCTGTATATATCGCACCACAACTTATTTGTAGGAGCTTACTCATGGCGACTGCTGCATTCGGTGCCGTAACTTCTTCACCTGCGGCATGCATAATCATCTTGTCACGTAATTGTTTATAGTATTTGGTTTGCTGGCGTGTAAGTTCTACTTCTCGTTTTGTATACACCATTGGTGGTAGATCAAGACATTCGTCTTTGGTAAAACGTATAGCAGGTTGTAGTGCATTGAACACAATATCAGTAGCATGTTCTTTCGGCACCCATTTGAATTGCGTAATTCTAACCATTACTTGGTCACGAAAGGTACTAAAAAATTTGGGTACCGCTTTTGGGTTTACTAACTTAGCTATGCCGTAAGCATCGAGAGGACTTTGAGCGGCGGGTGTACCCGTCATAAGCCATAGCCACGTGTCTGGTTTGAGTAGTTTGTTTAGAGTTTTCCATCTCTTTGTCTGTACGTTTTTATAGTGTGTTGCTTCGTCTATTATAATACAATCAAATCCACCTTTAGCTATGGCATCTTGTACTATTTCTACACCATCATAATTTATTATTACGTACTCAGCACCACCCTCTATTATCTTTTTACGTTTGTCTTTTGTACCATAAGCTACATCAACTGTTCTGTGCATAGCAAAAGTAAACAAGTCAGCACGCCATGCACTATCCATAATTGACAGAGGACATATGACTAACACTCTATTTATCTTACCCTCTTTCATTAGATAGTCAGTTGCCCATATTGCACTAGCAGTCTTACCCGTGCCTTGTTCGTTAAAACAAAACGCACGTTTGTTCATCGTTAAAAACCCTGCCGTTTTCTTTTGGTGGTCAAATGGTTCGTACTTACCCGACCACTTATACCTACCCTCTATGGGAGAAGGTGCTTTTATATTCATATTACGTAGAGCTTTGGCTTCATCTACACCCCAATTAACCAACACCTCGTTGTCATCTATTTTCTTACTCTTTGGAATAATAGAAGTTACTTTCTCTGGATTGCGTAGGCGTAGTGCGATTGCCTTGTTTTCAAATATTCTCAT
>CEOA01007773.1_pt1 | contig 14663 bp, 10 predicted proteins | sample 530251 | NCBI WGS metagenome assembly CEOA01 (sample SAMEA2619838, study PRJEB7988) | marine metagenome | biome: marine biome (ENVO:00000447); feature: surface water layer (ENVO:00002042); material: "saline water (ENVO:00002010), including plankton (ENVO:xxxxxxxx)" | depth 5 m
GTAATATATCTTTTCTTTTACGTCTTCCTGATTTATTGGGTAAAGAAGATAGTCATCGCCCGAGTCTGAAAAGTACCCCAAACTAGCAATCCTTACTGCCTGCTTGGTAATTTGATAATTTGTCCTGTCTGGAGTGATGTGATCCATGTATATTAACATACTGACCAAGGAGAAGATCTTTTTGTTAATTTCAAGTTCCATTTCCTTTAATGGAACTTTGTCTATGTGCTTCTCCATCTCCTCAAGAGATACAGCGTAAAACCTATCGAACAATCCAGATCTAGTCATCTCCTGCAAGACACCAAAAGTTATCTTATTGTTTATTATTTCTTCAGGCGTAGACCACGCCTGGGTAGGGGATAAAAACAAGATTGAGCAGGAGCACTTTTTAATCATCTGGGCTATGCGAAGTGTTGCGCCATTAGCACTACTAGCACCGTTAATTATTATCAACACCTCATCGTTTTTTCGGTATTTTCTAAATACTTTTGCAACGCTTTTGGAGGTAAATTTATTTTCATATTCCTCCATGTTAGCATGTTCACCGAGCATCTCGTTGGTGACAAGATCCACAGAATAGTTTTTTTCCTGTCGGAAATTTGCAGCAGTCTCGCAGGCCGAATCACCGATGCCAAGTATTCTATAAACCAAGTTTTGTTTTCCTCATGTCACCATAGTTTTTGCCAATGCTAACGTTGACACCATACTGTCCATATTTAGTGTCCGCCATCACATTCATCATTTTCTCTAGGAGCGGTCTGTCGCTAACGGATAAGTCAACCACTATTGCATCGTGTAATATAAAAGCTACTTTGCTGTCACTATCCTTTACGATATCCCATACTTTTCTGAACTGTTCGTAGCACAGGTCAGCAGTGGTCGATTGAATAAGATAATTGATAAAGAGGCGGTCGCTCACCTGCATTTCTCGTCCATATGGAGTCATTAAGATCCCTGCATCAAAGTGTTTGGATTTTAGTGAGCGAGTATTGTAAACTTTGGATAGGGAACTTCTCCATTTCTTTAGATTATCAGAGTTAGACCCATATAACCACGAAAAGAACAAAACTTTCGATTCTTCTCGTGAAGCTTGGCTATCAAAAACATTTTTTACATTCCAGTCATGCACATCGCCAGTTGGCTGATCTTGTCCGCTCAGTGCCAACATAGTCCTCAACTCTGCCCCATTAAAATCTAACTCCACCAACATATCATTTGACGGTGTTATAATTTTACGATGCTCTTTCTTCAGGGTAAAGATTGGGAACGACTTATTGGTGCAAGTTAGGCGACCCGTCTTAGTAGAGAACAGATTGTACTTAATGGATGTATACCCTTTTCTCAGTCGTTCTAGCACTAACCTGGCGGCTGGATCATTCTTAATCGCTCTAACTTTTAGTGGATCAATATTAAGATCGTACACCTCAATATCTCGCAGCATTTCCAACGTGGACAGCAGGTGTCTGTAGTTTGGTGGTCTTTTGTTGTGGTCAATGACCCAATCGCTAATCTGATTCTTTATGTTACACAAGTCTTTAAGAAACTTTTCTGGGATTAGATCGAACAAGCAGTGCTGTGATGTGCTGATCTTGGCAGTCGCATTGGCCTTAAAGAACGCTTGCATTCTGCTTTTTATGATTTCCCACTCCTCTTTTAAGTGCTCTGGGCATACCTCGTCAATAGCCTTGCCCATAACATATATCTCTGCATAGTCTACCCCTCGGTATCCCTCCATAGAGGCTGTATATTTCCAAGTCCTTGTCAGGTTATCTGGGAATTCTTCAGGGTTGTACACCATCCTCCCATCGTGGAAGATGCCTGTACATTCTTTCTTGTCGTCTATTGTCTGAAATAACATAACTTACTTTTACCACAATCTGTAGCTTATGTTAATAATTTGGTATCATCTTGGTCTCGTCAAATACTTGAGGAGGTACAGGTAATGGCGCAAACGGACCAATAATGTTGTTCTCCAAAGTCTTGACTGCTTCTGTATACCCCCTCACACCAGGCATCGCTGTCATAATATCATATAAGAATCTTAAATTCTTTTTATCTTGTGCAAGGCTGTTTTTTATATTCCGCTCAAAAGTTCTAAAATAATAATATCCCCTTACAGCCCACCTGTATTTGTACTTGCCTATAACAAAAGATTCATCTAGCACCATATCGTCTATTTGTTCTCTTTGATATATCTTACTAACAGAGCCGCAGCGATGATCTTCTTTCATTATTTGCTCAAAAACATATGGATTTCTTTCAACATAGGCATTATACATGTCTTTCAGGTATGCCGCAAGGATATTCATATCAACAGGACTTGTTCTTCGATAAAGAGCATCCTGTATGATCCCGATATTCAGTATTCTATCATCAGTCAACTCTATCCCGCTTTTAGCGGCATATCTTTGCATTGCATCAGACCCTAAATTAGCTATGAGCCGCCAAGGGGCATTGCGGTCTATGAGAAAACCAAATTGTTTTGCTGAATCTGCAAAAAATAAAAAGTTTGGATCATTTACATACTCCGTTGACTTAACAAAATCGTCTGAATAGTCTTCAACAGCTATATCCATGACAAGTCCAGACACATAAGGAGTGCAAAGCCTACTTTCCATGAACCCTGTTCTGGTGAATGGTAATAGTTTAGCTAAGTGCTTAGCAAAACCACCAAAAACTTTTAAAAAACCAGAAAAGTCTTTTATCTGGCTGGATTGTGACTTGAAAGCAACAAATTGCTCGCTAAATGCGGTGAATACTTGGTTTTTCATATATCTATCGTATTCTGCATTAACACTACTCCAGCCTTTTGCAATTTGTAGATCAGCAAAAGGCCCTTGGGGCGCTACTTGCCCTGATTTAGCACATGCTTTCATTTTGTCACGCAAATCTGCAAACGCATCAGCCACGAACCCAAGTGCAAACATGGCTGCACCTCCTTTTGTGCCACGTAGCGGTGACAAAGCACCCTCTCTCAGAGCTATAATCTCATTATCTATGTTTACTCTGCCATACAGTCTATTATCATCCCACAAAGAAATGTGATTGTCAATAAGGTTTTCTGGGAAAGTCTCTTGATAATATATTTTTTTCTCTACAAAGGAAGCACCCGAACCAAGATCGTTGGAGCCATAAGATATTGGCCTAGTCATTAGTTACTACTCCTCTTGGAAGTTGCCTTTCCTTTCAGTTCTTTGTAAGCTTGCCAACGGCATTCCAATTTTGTTGTGAAATTGCCAGCATCCAAATCATGCGTCACCTTCGTAACTATGTAATACCCACCAATTCCCATAACAACTGATGCATTTGGCATCGCATAATCTGCGTCAATATAGACCAGTTGTCCTTGCCAGAAATGCGGAGCACCAACTAAGTCTACGGTTGCATTCTGTGGCACAGTGGGAAAATCAGCAGACCCATCACGTATATTCATGGTCCTAATGTGCTCGGAGGTGTCCTGTTCGCTAAACTTAATTGCTTTAACGGGTCCACGTCCTGCGGCTAAGACTAAATGGTAAATACCTCTTGCTGCATCTTTTTTCGAGTTGCCGTGCCTTCTAGGGTTCTGTATCAGAGAAAGTACCAAGTAGTTATTTAACGTCTCCATGCCCATTGATGCTTCTGCCTCTCGCTTGGCAGCGAAACCTCTTGGGTTTCTGTCTGAACTTACAAATTCTCTGGATGTTCTTGTATAGGTCCTCTTAGGGCGCAACGGTCTTCCATAAACGTTAGGGGCAGTAAACGGCAGTATCATAGGATCAAATTTAGTATCCTCACCTAGTATACCAGAGTTGCTCATTTCGGCAGCGACAAAACTCATAAGCTCATCTAAAAAGCCCCGAAGCGGCACGTTAACAGCGTTTTTCTTAACATATTTTTCAAAAAAGAAATATTCAAATGCTGATAATTGAATTGGTATATCTGCTAAGCTAATTGGCGTCAATTTGTTTCTAGATGTCCCAGGGAGATTTAAATATAAGGTATCTAAAACTACTCTAAATGTGCCATCTTTCTTGCCTTTGTTGTGCGTGAAGAACCCAGAGCTATGGAAAGCTGTGTCTATAATATCTCCAAGCCTGACAAAGACAATGCTCGCCGTTGCAGTAGATGGGTTCTTGCCTGCGTTGGGAGCGATAGTAAATGGCGCACCCGAGGCGACCCCATTAGCTTTCATTAACTTGTCACGTTCGGCTTTAGAAATTCCCCCTGCGGCCTCCTTGGTAGCATGTGCAATCGAAGCTGCGCCGCCTAAATTTGGAGGGCTTGTCATATAGCGGTTCTTTACAAGAGATCTGTCGATTTCAACTGTTGTCGTGTCGATAGTGGCATTAGTAGGGTCAGGGTTTGGGTTAGGCTTGCTCTCAAACCCAAGCGTTATGCCTAGATCAGCCATCTTTACAGTTATCGACATTAGGGCACCAACAGCTTCTAGGCGCTCTAGAAAATTTCTATAAACACTCCCTTTATTAGCCTCTCCAGTTGCTTTGTATATTTTCTTAAATTTAGATAAATTCTCTCTCATTTCGTTAAGAATCCTACCAGAAGAGGTATCAGCCAGCAATTGTATTATTTGTATATCCGTTTCGGTGATGTCGATAAGGTGCTTTAATACTTTTGTATCTATCTTAACTTTAGTTTTTGCGAGATCGGCGGCTGCAAGGCCTTGTACGTTCGTTTTCAACTCCGCTAAAAGACTAGTTAGATAACCGTTCTGGTCTGAGACAAATGTAGCACCTACCGCTTTCTTTGGATTTTTACTTTTATTTGCCTTCGCCGATGCGCCTGCGGCTAGTGGGTCCACTAGCAACGTTGGCACGTCTACAAGGTTTAATTTGTCAAGTCTCTCTCCAAATATTTCCTGAACAGACACAGGCTTAATAGTTGATTGGTTTTTTATTCCAGTGGGAGCCCCTTGATATTTTTTACCTTTAACACCAACGTTGTTAACACTCCCCCTCGTTACGTCCCAAGGGTTAGTGAATATACTAGCTTCATTAGTGCCCGCAAGAGCCTCATCAGCGTAACCAGTCATCTCTATTGATAGTTTTACCTCACCTTTATCGCCAAAATCAATACTATATTTATTTACGTTTAGTAATAATGTTAACGCAGATCTTTCTAGGAATTTATAAAGCCTTTTCGTATCGGTTGCACCCGAAATATCTTGTGGGAGTTCATTGTTTTTGCTGGTGGCCCAGCCAATTACAGCCTTTAGTGGAGCGGGATCAATCCTCTCTGCTGCGGGAGAAACAGCTTTTGCAGGTCTCACCTTTGTTCTTTTCCCTTTAATAGTTATCCGTTGCCTCATTTCCTTTCGCTTGTTGGCTAGAAATTTGGCTCTTTTCTTTAAATCGTACTCTTCTTTTTTATATGATCCCTCTGTCTTTTTCATGAGCCTTATCAAGTGAAGATAGGGTCCTTGAGATAAATCTGCCATGTTTCGGAAATAAAGCTCCATACTTGCTTGCACAGACGCAAACTTAAATTTATTATCAATTGAAACATGAAATCTTGTTATACCAACATCACGACCCTCGGCCTGTTTAGCAAATATGTTAAGCCTGCCACCCGAAGCGGTTGACGAGGGAGGCTTATATGTAGCAGAAGTGTATCCACTAAAATGCACGGGTATGTCTGCTCGACGTTTTCCGTTAGCACCTGCTGGTTGTCTTAAAAATATTCTTATTTTTGGCATAAGTCCGCTTAACTGGGCTGGTAGTGCGTTCATGTAATCCATAATGCCTGATGTTTTATTGAATTCTGAAACTAGCTCAGTTGATCTAAAGCGAGTATGAACTAAGTGCTCTGTATACTGCCCACCTCGTTTCTTATGCATAGCTGGTAGTAATTGGCGCAGGCTATTAACAAGGTAAGCCTGTGTGTTGCCTCTTAGTGCTACATTATCTTCTGCGTCATTACTGGCCATTTTACGCCCTCATAATCCTTAATACTTGTTCCAATGGTAGTGGCACATACACTGTCTCGCCTGGTTCAAAATGCGCTTCAGTTGGTTTTTGGTTAAACATTGCAATTACCCACCAAAGTGTAGGGTCATTATAATACTTATTTGCTAGTTTGAATAGCCTAGAATTTGATGCCCAAATAACCTCTATTATTTGAAGATCTGCCATCTCTTCGGTTGTTGGGTATCTGAAAACTGGTGTGTCGTAGTGGTTTAGAACCTTTGCATCCCTTTTGTTGTCTAGAAACTCTCTCTTGTAGTTTTCATCGTCATTAAGAATGATTCGCCTATTGAAATATCTATTTCTCATGTCTACCTCCTAAATCGCACTACTACGAGCTTAATACTTTCTTTCTTTTGGAATTGTCTATTTTATCTTTTGCCTTACTTTTTTTTGCTTTAGCACCATCAGCAGTTCGACCCTCGTTAGATGTAGAGCCTTGGTTGTTTGTCGATGATGAGTCGCTATCAGCAGGAAGCTCTGGTGGTTTTTGGAAGCTGTTGCCATCTGGCAAACTCCTATCATAAGGATACTGTGATTTCTTATCACCACGCCACTTCCAGTTTTCCCCATCCTTGTACCACCCAAGCTCATGCTCATGAAGAACATTAAAAGTTATATTCAAAGAATAAGCTTTTGGATACATGTTGCCTGCCTCATCAATAACAAACCCATGATCAAAATTAGGTGCCGTATTTACAACATTAATATATCCCAACAAACCATCATTGTTGGAATTCTGTATCAGGTTACCAAATTTAACTCGCATCAAGGGTGCTGCTGAGATGGTGCTAGTTCCTGTTTTTCCGTCACCATCATATGCTGGGTACATAAAACTCTCAAGTCGCCCGAGACGACCCAGGTTAAAGATGGCCTCGTCAGGCGTGGTGGCTACTATGTCAAAACCAAAATTTAATAATCTTGTTGTCCCAGTGTAAACAGCAATCTGATCCATGCGACCATAAACTTTTTGTCCTTGGTATTCAGCGTTAAAACTGTCATCAAAACTAGTAAGCATAGCTGGAAAATCTACCGCATACCCAGTTGGAATATGGATAAATGTTATTTTTAAACCCTGACCGAATAGTGCTGCCATGGCAGAATCCATTGGGGTGTCTAGTATTTGCTGAAGTGATTGCTCTTTCTGCTGCTTATCCGACTTTGACCCGTCTTTAGGTAAATCGGTTGGTTTTTTGGTTTTAGCCATGACTTACTAGTATACCTCCTTGTTCTAGCCGCTGATACCTAATGGTCCTGAAACTACACCATCTGTTCCCATTAGGACTTCGCCGAGCTTAATTCTGTCGATCTCCAAAACTACCTTGGTTGGTTGCCCTTGTGCCTGCGGTGCCGAGGCTGCGGGCTGAGGCTGGGCTGCTGCTGCTGCATTGTTAGCCTGTGTAGTAGTTTTTTGATTAGCAGCACTGGACATCGCATCATTTGCCATTTGGATATTAGTGCCAGCTATAATTGTATCATCATTGTTAAATGCAATCAACTCGCCCTTATCCATTAACATTCGGTCTCCATAGCCACCGCCAGTGGTTGGCTGTGAAGAGTAGTCATCGGCAGGGACTGCGCCACTTGCACCCGAAATAGCGGCATATAACCCACCGACTGCGGCGGCGACACCGAGCAAACCCACTCCAAATGGGATTTGTGCTAAGCTCCCATAAATTGCAGCGATAGCTTTACCGATAGTTTTTACCAAAAGCACTCCCATTCTAGCTCCTGCAACAGCTAATTTAGCTACGAGAACACCACCAATAAACGCCCCTATTGTCTTAAATGTCACATCCATTATAGTGAGTATTTTAGCGTGCTTTTCTAGCTCGGCTGTCATTTCCTTAAACATCTCTACCATTGGGGAAAGAAACTCACTGATAACAGTAAACAATTGTGCTACTTGCTTGAAGGGAGTAACGATGCCTGCAAATATTTTACCTAATACAACGGCGGCTGGGGTTACTACACCTACAAAAAAGCTAAATGGACCACCCTCTGCAAAGACTGCTTTGATTGCGCTCTCTATTTCCGCTAAAACACCTGACTCTGCGAGAGCGTTAAACATTTTATTAAACTGGGTTGTAATAAACTTCTCTACGTCCATGGCCGTCTTGGCTAAGCTCTCTAGCGAAACTTCCATAGGACTCTTAGGAGGCAATTCATCCCCTGAAAGCATCTTCTGTAATGTGGGCATATCTATGCCAGTTGTTTCGGCTAGGAATCTTCTTTGTTGAAGGGTCATCTCATCAAAACTTTGACCAGCATCCATGAGGCTGCCTCTCAAAATATCTATGGTCTCAGCAGGACTCTCTGCATTGATAAGCTCCATGGCATCAACCGTAGTTCCAAGAACGCCATTCAATTTACCTGCCATACTAGCAGCGCCTTCAAACGTTGTTGTCGCATCAAATACGCCCATCATTTTCTCAGCACTGATGCCGAGCCTAGTAGATGCCTCTTGTACTTCTTTAAACACCTCTATAGACGAAGAGCCGAACTGCGCTAGACTACCTTGCATTGCATTAAAGTCGCTAACGATGGCTTGTGTTGACTTGCCAATGCTTCGTCCCAAATTAGCAAACTCTGTACCTACTTGCTCAATTCCTTCTGCACCCATTCCAAGACCACGGGTCAGGGTTTCAAACAATTTGCCAGAATCAGCCGAGCTTACGCCTAGTGCGTCTAAAGCAGCAGCTTGTTCTACAACAGCGTCTTGTACTTCGCTGGATGCTAAAGCAAAACCAGAAAAGTTTTGACTGAGCCCTGAAAGAAGTTTTCCTGTCTCTGCGGCACTCATGCCAAATTGGTTTGTCGCCGCAACGTTATCGTACAGCATTTGTTCAAAATCTACAAGTCCTGATTCTCGAACACCCGCAGCTAATATTTCTGATAATTTAACTGATGCTGCTAAAAGTCCTTGTGCAGCCTCTTGGGCTAAAAACAGTGCGCCACCAAGCGGACCAGCGGCAAGGCTCGCAGCGGCAAAGCCTGTTGCTAAACTTTGGGCATTTGAAACCAAATTACCTAACTGCGGGCTTATGGAGGATGCTATACCCTTCAAGGTATCTAGACTCTTAACGCCTTGATCAACTTTATCTTTAAATTCTTTTTGAGCTTTCTCGGCGTCTTTAATATTACTAGAAGTTGTTTTAATTTCACCGTTTAGTCTGTCTGTTTCCTCTATAATAGCCTCAAGGAATTTCTTTTGGTCGCCCATGCTGGACAAGGCGTCATCTCTCAGATCCATTTGATATCTCAATTCTCTAGATTCAACGTCTGATAGTTGCTGACCCCTTTCTCTTAGTTCGTTCTGTCGAACCATAAGAGCTTGAATTTTTTCTTGGGCCTCAGCCCCAGCAGCAAGTGCTGATGCCTGTTGGTTATCCAAATCAGTGAAAGTCTCTTTTACCGTCTGTATATCTTTTAGAGCCGCCACCCGAGCCATCTCGTCAGCTAGTATCTGCTTATTAAGCTCTGCTTCTTCTCGCTTTCGTTGTAGTTCTTCTTCTGTTATAATAGTAGCCACTATCTAAGCCTCTATCGTACTGGCCACTTCATGCCAGTCTCCTTCTCGAATAGTCTAATATTCTTTTCGAGCTTTACACGGTTCTTAAATGTTAATGGGCTATCCAATCCGTACTTCTTAATAGCGTCAATAAATCTTTTTTCTGCTACCAGTGTATCTGTGAAGCGCATGACCTCAAGCCTGTTACCCCGAACTTTAACTGGAACTTTCTGTCCCATAAACATCTTTTCCAAAAGATATTGTACCCAAGCGGCAAATATGCTAAGCACGCTCTCATTAAGTGTTCCTCTTCTATTTGCTCCCAAATCAATGGTTACAGAAGAAAAGTCAAATTCTTTATTTTCATTCATGTACAGAACCCCACTTCTATTTAGTAAATAGTTTATGAAAGTAAAATAAAAGAGGGGTCTTAGCCCCTCTTTGCTTTTCGCATAGCTGTTCTATGCGCTTCGTTCTCTTTCTTAATTTCTTCTGCTAATCTATTTAAAAACCATCTTCTTAACTTAACTGGTAGATTGTATGCCTCTGTAAAACTCCAGCCTCCATGATATTTCATCAAAAAGAATTGTTCATAAAGTTGAGTTGCGTGTTCAGGCGTCAGGCCAAAAGAACCCCGCATTAAGCGGGACCTCCATCTCTGCGGAATAACCACAGTTTCCACAATCAAAATCCGCACGAAGCTCTACGTTTGGGACTGCTTTAGCATATTCTGTCCTGAGATGTCGAGCATCTCTGGCAGGCATGTTGTCTATGAAGCCATTAATCATAGCTCGATCTGAACTACCATTAATCTTAACTACCATAGTACGAAGCATAGTGGTTAACGCTGATGCTGGCATATTGTGCTTCTTCATCTGCTTCCTTCTTTGAGTGCTAGCTGTTTCATCAGCCCCTGTTAACAAACGACAAGTAGCTGTTGTTCTTGTCATTGGTAGTTGAATATTAAAAGTTCCATCCTCATTCCACACTACCGCAGAAGCATCAGCTTCTTTGACTGTCATAATTTCGCTGATGATATGTTCTTCCTCTGCTTCGGTGCCACACTCTGGGCAAGAAACTTTAACGTTGTATTCCTCTCCATACCCTGTAACTCTTGCTGCTATTAAAACAGCATTCTTATCGCCAATTAACAAATCACTTGATGTAATACGCTTATCTACGATTACACTGTCTACTAAGCGATCTAGAACAATACCCTTGCGAATAAGTGATTGTGATGTTAAAATATCTTCTTCTTTAGCCGTCATGAAGCGGATCTCTAAAGAGTCCTGTCCGTGTAGCGGATGACCTTCAGAGTAATACTTGCCCCCAGAAGGCAGATCCACAAACTCAGTCGGATTAGACCAATTAAACTCTTGTGTTTGTGTAGCTGCGGGGGCTGGTGGCGTCTCGTCGTGTTCGACTTTGGGCGCACCAGTGCGATCTTTATTGCGTGCCATATTTTGTAACCTTTCCTGTAGTAACTATATTACCACAATATATTATTTATGTTTAGGCTATAGAATGCTGCCTCTATTAACCCCATCGGCATCAGGCTGTTGTAGATCACCCTCAACGCTATACCCCTTGGCTGGCTCGCCTGAAGTTTGAAGCTCTGCCCAATCATACGTGATCTCTAGTGTGATCTCGCTCATATCGTCCGAACTATAGTCTAGGTCGCCATATGTAACTTTGGTAACAAATGCATTTCTAAGGACCCATTCTTCAACCTTGTTGCCGTCACCATCAATCTGTTGGATTGATACACGACCAAGAGCCTTAGTGGCATCTGCTTTTGTCATGGTTGTTTTGGCCTGATTTGGGTCCAAGGGATAACGATAGCCAGCGTTGCGGATCATGTTAAGAGTAGTTCTGGCGAGATCGGGATCAAGTGGGTCAACCAATGTAACATTGATTGGGGAGTCCCAAGTCACACGTCCAGGGTACCTAAACTCGTGATTAAGATACTGGTGAACAACAGGGTTCACAGTAACGGATGGTTTGCTTACGGTTTTGACAACCCAGACAGGAATCCTGTCAACAAGCAATTGAAATCTAAACTTTCTTTTTGGATCAGAGTTTTGAGCACTCCAGAATATCTCAGCCATTTATATTTTCTCCTCGTAATATATAGAACTCATCTTAGATTAATCTGCAAAAGATGCTCCTGATCTTGCGATACTGAAGTCGATTGCGAAGAACTCAGCAGTTCTGGTTGGCTTGAGAAGCACCTTAGCATAAATGATGTTTCTGTCAATCAGATCTGGAGTTGTTGTCGATTCGTCCAATATGAGCCTAAAGTCTTGTAGTCCGAACTGAGCTTTAACGTTTCTAAGAATAGGCTCTGCTTCACTTAAGAATCTATTCCAAGTCTCGTTAGTGTTCTGTTCAAACACAATTCTAGCTGCCACACGGCTTATCTCACGCTTGATGAAGATCATTAGGCGGCGAACATTAACACGATCAAGTGCCGATGGGGTGGTTTGTAGTGTCTTCTGACCGAAGATTACAATACCTTCCGCTGGGAACTTAGCGATTGGATTAATGTTTGCTGCGTATAGATCGTCACGATCTTTGGAGGTTAGCTTTTTGGTGACGTCGATGATTGGTAGACCACCTGCGCCATCAGAAAGACCGCCACGGGCCAAGCCTGCTGGGGCAAACCATGGAGCACCGACTCGATCTGTAAAGGACATTGCGCCCAATGCTGGGATCGAAGGTGGTAGCCATAGAAGCTTGCCAGTTAGGGTATCACGGGCACGAACCCATGGGTAGTAAGCAGCACCGTAGCTTGTGTTGATCTCACGGTCTACGAGAGTGTCAACAGCCGACTTAACGGTGGTACCAGCACGAGTCTGGTAGTTGCTTGTGTTTTCAGTTTCAGGGGTATAAACACCACCTAAGTCAATCACTGCTAGCATGTCACCACGATCTTCAGCTACTTCGAGCATTTTATCTGTGACCACAGTATTGGTGATGCCTGGGGCTACTAGGATATTACCTTGGGCATCCTCAACATCACGAACCAAGTCTAGAGCACGAATCACAGAGTGTAGAGCATAACTTGCTGTTTCATCTGTTCCCATTCTTGTATTGTTGAATGGTTCTAACTCTTTAATGTTTATACCATCATGCCCACCTGCAAGCACTGTAGTAAAGTTGTTGTAGCCAGCATCCAACACTTTGACATATGAGCCAGTTGTGAAGGTTGCAGCACGGGAGCCGTCAGCGTTGTGTGCGGCACCAGCAGAGTATGAGAAGCCTTTCTTTCTGAGACCAAATAGGTGCTTAGCTAGGCTGCTCTTACCTGGGACTGGACCAACATCGTCGAGCGAGAATACGAATGAATGCATTCTTGCCGTGGATGTTTGACCAGCAGTGTCTGCCATACGAACATCTGCATCATCTGCGTCTGCATCAGCATTGCGGTGTGCTATATCCAATGCAGTCTCGGATGTGTAGCCTTTAAATTCCCTACTAAGGCTTCTAACAATATCTTTGATTTCTGGGTTGAATCGATTGTTTGCGAGCGTTTGCCCAGTATAGACACCAAAGTGTACATTTTCTTTGGCGTTTGTACCACCTTGCGAAGAGCTAATCACGGTTGGAAGTTCTGGCCAGCGAATACTGGCTGACAGGCTAACCTTGCCTAGATCTAACAATTGAGCGGCACTGGGGCTGATACCCTCAACACCAAAGTTTACCATGTCGCCAAAGCCTGTTCCGCCACCATCAACTAGACTGTGAACACTCTTACCAAGCTGGTCAGCTACATCATGCTGAGATCGACCATAGGAGTAGAGGGATGTTGATCCACTAACGATTTCAACATCACGGTACTTAGTAGGACCGAAGAAGCCGAATGGCAACAAGCGGCTATCAGTTGCACCACGCTCAACGTCGCCATTCATAACAACTCTAACATAGTCAGACTTGTTGGCGTATTCGCCATAGCGACGATTACGCTTCTCAGCCGCATCATACACTTCATACTGATCACCAATTCTATTGGCAACGTAATTTGGTGACGCTGGGTTTAAATTACAACCAGAGAACCGCTCTAAGACTCTCTGTCTGTTATCAGTATCTGTGATATCACGAATAACAACATCGAATGTCCCGTATGGGTCGGCGACGGTGTTAGATACTTTTATGTTTTGAATAGAGATTTTAATTGATTTCTGAATATCTTCTCCAACGTCAAGCGCCTCAAGGCGGAATAAGCGTTGTTGATTTTCAGGGGCATAAGAGCCTGAAGAATCTGTGAGATCCTGGGAAATAAAGTACCCAGTTGTTGCCTTAGTAGCAGAGAAGCTATAGTCACCATGCTCTTGCGATGGGCTAGCTGGGTTTTGCAATGGCATGATTGCACCAAACATGACGTCTTCCGTAAAGGCTGTGCCTGTAACAAATAGTTCTCTAAATGGACTACCTTTTAGCACTTTTCTCTCAAATGACTCACCTAGAACATAGTTGATGCGGTTTGTTCCATCTGCTAGAGTAGCAGTGGAAACATCATCGTTTACTAGAGTTGGGTTAGTGTTAAACACCTTTCTAATAAATCGATCACTGTTTGGCTCAAAGTTAAATGTGACCTTTTCAGATGGAGCATGTACGTCTCCATTTGCTGAGCCTTGAATCTGAGCCACGAACTCACCATTAGCGTCTGACTTGAACAACTGACAACCAGAGGCTGTCATGGCACCTCGAACATTTGTGCCACTGAGAATGATCCTGCCTTCCTCTAGGTAGAACACGGCAGCGAGCGTACCAGAGAGGGACACCTGTGTGTCTTGTGTTACAGCCACCGAAGAGGATGGCCACACAAACAGACCATACGATCCTTGTGAGGAATTACTGTCATCAACTCCATCAAAGTCATAGCCAGCTACCCCTGCGGTTCCTGCACCATCACTAACATCAGGGTGCTGTTGCCCTAACAAACGAACAACAGTTACAGCATTGCTATTCTTAAGCCATGCTTGTGCTGCAAAACTAGCGTAAGTTGGCGCTAATTCACTACCGTCTCTCCATACATCTCCGCCTTTGCCGCCTGCAATAGGATCGCCGAAGACTTGTATGAATTCTTCAAACGAGTTAACGGTTACTGGCTTGAAGGCAGGACCCTTGCGGGTACGACCAATAATAACTGGACCGATTGGATCGGGTACTTTAGGGAGTTGGCTATT
>CEOA01059055.1_pt1 | contig 14542 bp, 17 predicted proteins | sample 530251 | NCBI WGS metagenome assembly CEOA01 (sample SAMEA2619838, study PRJEB7988) | marine metagenome | biome: marine biome (ENVO:00000447); feature: surface water layer (ENVO:00002042); material: "saline water (ENVO:00002010), including plankton (ENVO:xxxxxxxx)" | depth 5 m
GATATGTGAAGCAACTGAATTACTACCACCATTACCCAATATGATTATTCTTTTATGAGTGTGAAATGCTTTCTGAAATTTGAAAAACTCAACTTCCATATGAGCAGACTCAAGAGTATTAACATATTCACTAAATGGATTTACCATACACACCATCTGTTTCAACATCTATTTTAACAGTTTTATAAGGAATAGTCAATGTATTCTTTTCAGAAAATGTTAAGAAGAATCCACCATTACCAGCACCACATAACTTATGAGCACACACAGTATCATTATTCTCCAATGCAAAATCAATCTCACGAATAGTATCACTCTCCATAATTGTTGAAGAAGTTTTTTTCTTTTGAGACCAACTCTTACCTAACAAATATAAAAACTTATCATAATCACCATCAATAAAAACCTTATACGCATCATCACAAGTTTTTAACAATGGTTTGACTTTATCTAAATTTTCTGTGATGTCTTTAAGGATTTTTTTTGAGTTTCTCGTAACACCAGTAAAGACAAGATGTGTATCATAGCACTCAAACATATCGGTAGATAAAAACTCATATGTAACAGAGTTATCCCTCATAAAGTTGATCCTTTTAAAACCTCCAATACCACACCCATATGGATCTTGATATCCACAATAAGGATTGTAAATCCTCTCTAATTCAAATGCAAGTTTACAAGCATCATTGTCCGTGATACATTTTCCTAAAAATAAAGAACAAGCCTTTATAAGACTTATTGTATATGACGAAGAAGATGCTAATCCACTTCCCTGTGAATAAGCATCACTTGTAAGAGTAACCTGAACTGGAGGCATATTATAATGTTTTAATACAGTTCTTATAACTTCATTTTGTATCTCATCGATTGTAAAAACTTCTTCTCTTTTTGAATAGTTTATAAGATACTTATGCTGTTGCTTATTATATCCTATCTTATCCTGACTAATAGTGACATAGGTTTTAAGATTAGAAGTAAAACTAATTACAGAACCACGACCATACTTCTCAACAAAATATGGGTTATCTGTAGACCCACCAAACAAAGAAATCCTCAATGGACAAGATGTTATAATCATAATAATTAAATTACAAAACTATCCATTGAGGTAAATAAAGATCACTCATATCTTTATTTGCATCAGAACCTCCCGCCCAATTTTTTGGAGCTATTGTTTTTTTGCTATTAGATAACCAAGATCCCCACCAAGAAAAAGAAGAATTTGCAATAATATGATAATCACATAATGTTTGTAAAAACATATCAACAGATGTATCATTTCCTTCAGAAAGATTAAATCTATCACTCTGAAAAAGACTTTGCTTAGAACACCACTCAATATCATCAGAAAAAATTATTACTGGAAGATCATCTGGTAATTCTGATAATCCTTTAACATAATAATCAAGTTCTTGAACTGGATGTTGTTCGAATGTCAAATAATCCGTTCTACGAATATGTAAAGAAATAACTTCAGTATTCGTAAAATGTTCATCGAAATATTGTTTTGTTGGTTTAGAAACTTCATCCACAAAGGTAAATGCTTTACGAATATCATCTTTAATATGTTCAAAATATTTTTCTGTCTGAAAATATCCATGTAAACTAATGTTATCAGGGCAATTTTCCCAAAGATTTTTATCTAACGCAAAAGTACTTTCCATTACTTTTGGGTAATTTGTAATAAGTTTTGGTTCATTAAGAAGATTAAAACAATCAAAAATATTAACATCTGATTTTTTTACCTTTGGATCTTTCACACCAAAAACTTCTACTGGGGGAATACAATATTCATATCCATGTTTTTTTGCAATACCAAGAAGAGAAGCATATTGAAACATTTGATTTCCAAGTCTCCCTAGATTACCTAAATCATCATTTGCTATCATATAATTCTTATAGGGTGATATGTGCTAGGACTGTTATTTAAATCAGGGATTCCCTGAAGTTTTCTAAAATCAATTTTAACATCATCAAAAAATTCTTTTGCATTTGAAATCTCAATACCCACATCATTTATTTTACATGAAGTTACTGCTTCATTATAACCATCTTGTTTAAAAAATGGATCATTTACAGAATAAACATTAAATAATTTTTGTATTTCGGTTACACCAACATCAAATAATGGTTGCGATTCCTCATCATATCTATCAACATAAATTCCTTTATATGCTATACGTTCACATAATTTTACATAATCACTAGTCAAATATAAAATTGCATGAGCACCTAACATATTATATACTCGAACTATTTTTTCATCTATCTTTTCATAATGAACAAAAGGTCCTGAGAAATTAAAATATCTTCCCCATTGAGAAGTTCCCAAATATACAGCATCAGCATTATCAGGAACTTCTATCTCTGGTTCAAAATTATGTAAGTGACAATCATCTTCAAAAATAATAAAAGGAGGATTTGCTAACTTAGTTAATGCGGTAAATTGAGCTCCAGCAGTGCCAGCACAATGCCTATCTGGTCTATAACTTCCCTCTACTCTATGAATTGTTTCAAATCCACATTCCTTAAGAAGACTCTGCATATTTTTATTTTTTTCAACATCCTGTATTAAATTCATATAAACCACAGGAATTTTTCTCAAATCAATTTTCATCCGTACTGACCTAATTTAATTTTTTCTTCATTAAATGAACTATCTTTTTTTAATGCTACAATCTTTGGACTGTAAGGGTATTGGTTATTACCAATTAATTCTTCAGGAAACATATAACTTGGAGAGAGTTGGACAGGAGGATTTTCATTAAAATATTTGTTCAAATGACTTTCATCATGCCACTTTGCAATGATGCCATTCCTCTCATCTTCTTCAACTCTCTCTGAAATAGTTTTTGCCATCTTCAAGAAAGTAGATGCTTTTCCTCCAACGAATGCAGCTGCATAATACTTATCATGATCATCATCAGAAATATATGCAGTGGATTCTTTTCTTTTTTCGTATGGATATATTTCTTTAGGTTCTAAAATTTTCCAAGGATGTAAGACACCCACAAGATCTTTAAGAACTTCATCGCCAACAGTATCCACAATACCAACATCAGCATCAAAAAGATAAGTATAATCAAAATCTTTTAGAAACTTTGATTCAGAATTAATATAATTATATTTTTTTAACGCAGGTTCTGGCCATTGTTTATGTTCAATATAAGAAACCTTTACGTTATCAGAAACTTCTTCTAATTCATGATCTGTAAATAAAAGACAATGAAACTCATGACCATCCAAAAAATTATTTTCAACATCAGTTAATAGTTTATCAACAAATTGAATATAATCATTTGTTGCAATAGTAATAATACAAATTTTCATAATTTTTTTATTTTAATTTTTAATGTAAAGAGCATCTCCCCAAATTTTTCCCATCCAATTAGTTTCAACCCTTTTCATATTATAGTTAGAAAGAAACTCATCTATTTCTTCAACATAAGCATTATTTTCATATACCTCATCACGATTAACCTCACAATAAACATAATCAACATGTTCCATAGTTTTAGTTCCTCCTTTTAAAACTTCTAATTCATATCCCTGAACGTCCATATTAAGAAAATTAGCGTTTCCAGTATCAAAACTATCCAACAATTTAACTTCAACCTCCTCTGTTCCTTCAAAGTGAACATCAGGATGATGAGTCAAATGAACTTTAGGTTTTAGAATAGAACTACTTTGAGCTTCATTATCACTCAAATACATAGTAGATATTTTTTCTTCACTACCTAAAGCAACCTGATATCCCTCTATATTTGCATTTACGTCACTCAATCTTTCTTGAAGAATATCAAAGTTTTTTGATAGAGGTTCAAAAACAGTTATATTTTGTATGCCATTATCAATATATTCTTGTATTTCTTCACCATAATGAGCACCGACATGAATAATTCCTTTGATATTCATGTTATATTTTCTATTCAAATTTGTAAAACTAATTAACATGATCACCTACCATTTTAGCAATTGTATTTAAACATCCATCCCAAGTCAAATATTTATTATAAATTTCCTGACCGTAATCAATCATAGATTGATACTGACCACTTTCTAAAAGATCATCAACTTTTTGTGGAATAGATTCAATTTCATCAGGATTAATTAACAAACACATTTTATCCCATTCAATATAATTTGTAAAGGGTAACCACATTACATCACTAACATAAATTGGAATGCATTGCATTTGAATAGCTTCATACATTCTAAAAGAACTTGGACCAAATCCTCTTGGCGACAGAGCAAATACAGAATTATATAGAATATCTCTAAAAGTTTTTGTACGATTATGCTGTACATTAGTAACAAATTTATAATCAGGAATATTTGCCAATAATTTATTAACTTTTTCTCTGAGAGGATGTGTATTATCACCAGCATATCCAACCTTATATTGTCTTATCTCGTTTGGTACACCGTCATGAGGTTCGCATAAAAGAGGAATAGGTTCATATGTTGAATTTTTTCCAAGAGGTGAGAGAAAATCACCACAAGCACCAAAAATACGACAATTATCTATAGGTATTAATGTTCCTCCATCATACTGAACTACTGTAAAGAATTTTTCATTTGGATTCTTACTAGTCAATTCATTACAATAATCAATTAATGGTTGTGTATTCTGACCATAATTTCTACCAGTGGGATTAATATGCCAGGAAGTCCAATGAATGGGAATATATGTATATTCTGATTCTAAATCTTGTCTAGTTTTGAAAAAAGAATAAGATCTTTCTTCTATCATGGGGGTAGATTGATGTGGAGGATTCTGAACTGGCATCCTCGATAAAAATTTTTGTGGAACATCTACAACTTTAATCATAATTATAATAATATGTTTATAAAATTAAAAAGAATTATACTTTAGAAATTCTTTTTTCAATATTTTTAATAATACCATCCCAAGAAAAATATTTATTGTAATATTGAGTAATATTTTTCTGCATCTTAAGATACTTACCACTATCTATAAGAGCATCAACAATCGATGGAATAGAATCAATATTATTATCATTTACAATAACACATATTTTTTTCCAATCAATTTCATCAGAAAATGGTAACCAATGATTATCCCCAACATAAATTGGAATACTTCCCAACTGCATTGATTCCAATAATCTAAATGATGTTGGACCATATCCTCTTGGAGTTAATGTGAAAATAGAATTTCCAGTTATCTCCCTGAATAATTCACCACTGTCAGGTATTTTATCACCATCATGAATATAATAACAATCAATATCTTTTAACTTATTGTAAATATCATACCTACAAGGATGAGTAAATAATCTACCAACAAATCCAACTTTATATCTCATATTATTTCCAGTAACCATATGATCATCACATTTTAAAGGAATAGGAATATATTCTGAAGTATCATGCTTCACTCTTTCCCCATAACTATAATTATTAGGAGCATTAAACAAACAATAGTTTGTTCCAGAGCATCCAAATATCTTACTATTTGGAATTGAAGTTAATGTTCCACCAGCATATTGAACTGTTGTAAAAAACTTTTCATTTGGAAACTGTTCTATAATATCATCAATAAATTCTTGAATAATAGATGCATTTGCACCATATCCATTATTAACATGATAGGAAGTCCAAAGGATGGGAAGATAGATATACTCTGAATTTATTTCAGTGCTATCTGCACAAAAATAATCAGCACATCTTCTTTCAATTAGATTAGTCCTTTGATGTGGAGGGTATGGAGCACCAGTAAAATTTGGTTGGAACTCGGAAGGGACTTCAATATATCTCATTTTTTTAATAATAATTTTCTATGGTACTGTAGAGATTCTGAGTTTTTAGATCCAACTGCATGAGTGTAACTTTGTTTCCTTACTCTATGAGTATAGCACAAATTATCAACAATTTCAATTCTTTTACCTTTCATCAACCAATGTGTTGTAAACGCCATAGCATCTGCTTCAAGATATTGGTAAGTAAGATCATCGAAAATAAATTTCATAGTTTCAAGATATGTGTTCTTATTAACTAAAAAATTTCCATTATTTAAAAACCATCTAATACTACCACTATTATAATCTAAAAGGATATCTGAATTTAACGCATGTGTATTTGTATTGTTTTCATTAAGATATTTTTTTGCTAAATCAAGATCTATAAGTTTTTCTGGAAAATTATATATAACTTTTTTTCCATCTAAAGAGGAATCTAATCCGTCATCTCTCAAATTTAATTGTATTGGTGAATAATATACATTTGGATTTAACTTTTCAATTTTGGATATGACTTCTATAGAACTTTCAGGAAGAGTATTATCACTATCTAAAAGATAAACCCATTCATTTAAAGATTTTGAAACTGAAAGATATTTATTTTTAAATGCTCCCACATTTTTATCATTAAAAAATATTTTAACCTTTGGATGATCAACCTCTATTTCATAATCAGAACCATCATCATTGATGATAATTTCATTAACATAAGAAGAATTAATAAGTGGTTCTAAAATAGATTCCAGATATTGAATAGTATTAAAAAAGGGAATTGCAACTGTGATCATTATTGATAATATCCCTCCAAATTAATAATTTTATTTGAGTAATTATCTGCAGATATTTGAGAATTGGATCCACAAGAAACCCAGTAACTATCACTACGTACACGATGATAGTATTTCATATTGGGGACAATTTTACATAATCCACCATCCCTCATCCAATGATATACAAAAGCAATACTACAAGCACCAGATGTTTTTTCATTATTTACATAAGGATTATACAATCTTTCAAGATACTTTTCTCTATTAAAAACAAAATTACCAGTATTTAAAAACCAATCAAAATACTTAATTTTTTTAAGTATAGCATCTTGAGCTTCATGCATACCTATTACATTATAATTAAAATTATAAGATACTATATCGTACGGTTTTGTTTCAAAATCTTTTATCATTAACAAATTAAATGGAGAATAGCAAATATTAGGGTCTAATTCACCAAGAGATTTAATAACATTTAAAGTATCATCATTGAGATAATTATCACTATCCAAAAGATAAACCCATTTAGATGTAGAATTCTTAACAGCATTATACTTATTCCCAAATCCACCAAGATTTTTTTCATTTCTAAATATTTTTATCTTATCAGAATCTAAATTGTTAACAATATCATTAAGTTTTTTCCATTCTTTTTCAGATGATGCATCATCATTAACAATAATTTCAGAAACAAAATTATCTTCAAGAGAATATTTAATTACGTCTAAAAAATATCTAGATGTATTGTAAAAAGGAATAGCTAAAGAAATTTTATTCATAATTAATTACTCATACTCCAAAATAGATTGAATTGTTTTTGTATTCATATAATCCTTAAGAATTTTTGCATTTGGAACTACACAATGACCACCGATTTTTTCAGTAGGATAGAGAACAGGTCTGACAACATTATTCTTACCTAATTTTTTATAACCTTCATTATACGATGTATTAAATACCGTCATAACTTCATCAAAATTAAGTTTCTCATCTTCACATAATTTAGCAACATCAGCATGAAATGCAATACAAAGACCATAATAACTTGTACTTAATAGTTTAGCATACTCAGTGGTCTTACTATCTTTACAAATATGAGATTCAATATTCATAGTAGTTAAATGTGCTTGATACTCAACTGCTGCATCGTAATCTTCAGAACCAATATATTTTAAGAAAGTTTTAATACCAGTATCAAGATTAGGATGTACACCTCTAACAGGAGAATGACATACTCTACCATTAATTTTTTTAGTTGTACCTGGAGCAACAGTTGAATGAATAACTGTCAATTTAGGTTTAACTTTATCAATATAATCCTGAACTACTGATACAAAATTATCAATGAAAGGTATACAAATATTAATGATATTAACATCAGTTAAATCATCATTAAATCCTTTTACTGGATCTACAACTAGCACCTTAAATTGAGGAAAGTCCTTATAAACTCTAACAAGACTACTACCAATTTCACCACATCCAATAATCCCTATTTTCATTAATGATTCTTATCTTTATAATATTCTACCACTTCACTAATCACTTCGTCAACCCCTTTTGTCGATTTCCAACCAAGACGTTCCTTAATCTTTTCACTATTAGGAATCTTTTCTGGTGCTTCAGCAAACAAAAGTCCATGAAGTTCTACTGGATCAACATTAACAATTTTAGAATCTGATCCTGTAATCTCTTTTACTCTTTGTGCAAGATAAAGAATTGTTCTTTCATTCTTTTCATTACCAATATTCCATTCTTCATTCCAATTCTCTTCACTTGCAGTCGAAGCCAAATAAATACCATCAACAATATCCACAACCCAAGTAAAAGCTCTAAGTTGCGATCCATCATTATAAACAGTAATATCCTCACCATTCAATGCCTGATTAACAAACCTTGGAAGAACAAATCCACCATCAGGTAATTGATGTTTACCAGTCACATTAAAAGGTCTAATAATTTGATATTTAAAATCCGAATCAACTTTTGCTTTATTAGTAATAACAATTTCAGAAAGAAGTTTTGCTATAGAATATTCATTCCTAACAGTATAATCTCCATGAAGAACTTTATCACCAACTTCTGACAAATAACTTTTATCTTTTCTATATCCATAAATTTCAGAAGTAGATATATGTACTAATGGACAATTATTATACTTTGCACCCTCAATAACCCAATAAACATCTTCAAGAATAAGTTGAGCCATAGTTCCAGAATGTTTAAGAACACCAACTGGACCAACAGGAGCAGCAAGATGAAGAATTAAATCAACCCTTGGAAGATCCTTCCAATCAAGATCTAATAAATTACTTTCAATGACTTTTACTCCATCAAATAATGAATTCACAGTGTTAGTAGATTTATTATCCACCACACATATATCCCATCCTTCATTCTTCCATCTTTCCACACAATGAACACCGATAAAACCTAATCCACCAGTAATTAATACTTTTCTTTTCATTTATTTAATACTTCAATAATTTTTTTAGCACGGGCAATTGTCGTTCCACTATTATACAACCATTCTTTTTGTTTATCCATCATCTTCAAATATTCCGCAGTGGGTTTACCCTCAATAACTAAACTAGACATCAAATTATCTAGTTCATTTTTAGTGGAGTAAGAAAAACATGGTAATTTTTGCGGAGAACAGAATAATGGTTTTTTATTATAATCTCTGAATAATAATAAAGAACCTGCTGCTATAATTTCATAATGTCTAAGACAATCCCACCCACCTTTCTTACATGTTAATCCAAACCATGATCTAGATAAGTCATTATAATATTCTTCCTCAACAGTAAATCTATGATGAGCAAATCCACCACCCATCTCATTTGCATAATTAAATAAAGAATGTGCTGGAGCAGTCTTTTGATATAGTTGATCTTTAATTGAAAAATCAACTTCTCTTATCCTATCTTCAGGAATACCAAACCCAGTAGGATATACACTATCATCATTAGTCTCAACCAATTCTCTCTTAAAGCAATTAGTAAATTGTGTACCTATAATTTCTTCACCTTCATGAATAATCTTATGTGGTGCATCACCATATAAATCATGCCCATCAATAATCCATACATTACCATCTGATAATTCATCAATACCTTCTATATTAGGATCTTCACCATACATATGCCCATCACCATAGATAACATAATTAAATTTTTGATTAAATATATCTCTATTTTTAATATCTTGAATTGGTGTTGTTAAAAGTGAAAATCCTCTTCCATGCAAAGTATCTTTTGGTGTATCGGAAAAATCATGATACATAACTTTTTTTCTTGGATAATCTACACAATCATCCCCAAGAACTGTTCTCAATCCATGCAACAAAGAGACTTCTAAAAGATCTCCTTGTTTATCTGCAGCCTTTGTAGTAATAAAAAGTATTTTCATAATAATTCTACAATATTTCTATTAGCAAGTATAGTAGATCCAGAAGGACCAGATCCAGGTCTATCAATTTGGTTATACATTATATCTAGTTGAGAATTATCCCATGTCATCCACGACTCTTGAATATCTTTTTTTTGATCACCGAGAGTTTTATCCCATTCAGGATAATTTTCTTCTCTCAATTTTTTATATACAACATGAGAAGATGTATCATACTTTCTTCCCCAAAACTGACCAGATAATACTGCACCTGGAATATTTAATGGAGATTTCCAACTCATGTCATAAGTGCTTTCTTGACTTTCATACAATGCTAAATTTGCTTTCTTAATTCTCCATACCCAATCACGATCTTCCCATCCACCATTTGTAAATCTTTGATCCCACCATCCAATATGACGAATCAACTGTTTAGAGAATCCCATAAATCCAACATTATAAAGTAAAACACATGCATATCCATTCTCTAAAAGATTTAACATCTTTTCTACTTCATCTACAGTGGGATGTGTTCTATCATTAATTAATATAATCCATTCATCATCTGTAGTTGAAACAGAATGATTAATCAATTCAGAATATGATTCGTAAATATCAGGATGTCTATCAATTCTATTATTCCAAGTAACTTTATATTTTAAGTCTAATTGAGATAAAGCATCCATTTGAGCATTAACTACATCTCTACTACATCCACAATGAAGACAGATAGTAAACTTTTTAATTTTATTCATTTATCAAACCACTCCTTTCTCCATCCTTGAACACCAGCAAAATGACGAATAATTACATCATCATTATTCACCCTATTTATTAGAAACTCACAGTTAGATTCTCCCTCCACCTCTGTAACATTGAACTCAGTTGGAAGTATTTCAACATGTTCATAAAGTTCATCTAAAGAATATATTGTCCATTCATCTTTGGCAGAATGCCATCCATTATGTGGAAGATTCCAAAATGGTTCATCAGAGTGTCTCTTTATACCTGCAAGAGAATACCAAGAAGCTTGTTCTCTGAAAGAATGCCAAAAACAATCAATAGTACCAAATCTATCATGTCTAGTCTTTACATCATTTAATGTATTAAATCTTTCTTCTGATAATATATTTGCAACTAATTGTTTAGACCAGTCATTAATTTTAATAGAATAGCTTCCCATACAATGAGTATTACCAGAATCAATTACATATGAAAATGATTTAGAAGTTTCATATGAGACATCAGTTTTAACTACACACATATCAGCATCAAAGTGAGTAACAATATCACCATTTTTTACATATCCTTCATTAATCATTTGTTCAAGAATAGTAAACTTTAACCAAGTATAACTTCCACGATACTTATAAAGATTTTCTGTTAACTCCAAATATTCAAATCCATGTTTATCAGCATATTCTTGATTTCTTGGAGACATATAAGTATTAAAAAACTTTTGTCTTTCATCTGGATACTTACCAAAAACTAATAAAATTTTTTTCATTATTATTTTTTTTATATTTTTATATATATGAAGACTATCTTAGTCTATCAATAAAATTAACATATGTCAACTATCAAATAATAATCCAATCCTTTAAATATAAACCATTAATATAAGGTTCATTTTCTCCAAACCAATTTTTAGGAACAATAGTTTTTTCACTTTTAGCTAACCATGATCCCCACCAACTAAAAGAACTTGTAGCAATTATATGATAATTACATAGTGATTGCAAACACAAATCAATACCAGTAGATTTACTATCAGAAAAAGAAAATCTATCTCCTGTAAATAATTCTTGTTCTTTACACCATTCAATATCATCAGAAAAAACCATAACAGGAATATCATTATCAAAATAAGATAATGCTTTTTTATAATACTGAAAAAATCTATCTCCTTTTAAAGGAGTCCAATGATCACTATCTAAATAATCTCCTCTACGAACATGAAGAGAAATTACTTTAGTATCTTTAAAATTATTATAAAAATATTCTTCACATGGTTGTTTTATATCTTCTACAAATATAAATGCATTACGGATATCACTTTCAATATCTCTAAAATATATCTCAGTTTGATAAAAACCATAAAGATTGATATTATCTGGACAATTATACCAAATATCTTTATCAAGAGCATGATATGGTTCCTTTTTAGTTGGTAAATTAGTGTATAATCTAGGAGCATCAGGTATTTTAAAACACTCAAACAATGTGATATCAGAGTTTCTAACATTACCATCCTCTACACCAATATAATCATCTGGAGGAAGACAATAATCATATCCAAATTTAGTAGCAATTCCTCTTAAGGCAGCATATTGAAACATTTGATTTCCAATTCTACCCAGATTACCTATGTTATTATTAGACAACATTAATACTTATCTCTAAATTAATAATTTATTTTTGAACTAATATCCAAGTTTGTGCTTGACATAAATCTGTATTATTGATTTTTCCATTATCATCACGCACATCATCAACTCCTGGCCATCCATTATAAGTAAAAAGATGTCCCAAATATTCATAATTTCCCCAATACCCACACTCACATATATCAAACCCAACACTTTTACTTAACATACACAATCCAATTGGAGTAATACCCCAAAAATGAAAAGGAACTTCATGAGGAATATTAATTGTAGGTACTGTAGTATACAAATAACCACCTGGTTTTAAACGATTATATAAATTTTTCATAACAATAAATGGATTATATACATGCTCTAATGTTTGATTAAAAATAATAAAATCAAAATCTTTTTTATCCAATGGTTTACCAAACTGGTCAAACAAGTCATTATCAATTAGATGAAGATCATTTTTATTTGTGCTATTATAAACATATTTACAAACCTTTAAATTAGAAACTTCAATATGTTCTAATTCATAATCACCTTCAAATGTTGAAAGTAAAGAATCTACTTTAGTTAAATTATATTTTTGTATCCAGTCCTCAAAATCAAATAATGATGCTATTCTAGGAAAGTCATTATTTCGATATTTTTGCTTCCTTTGAATAGGTAATCTATTAAATCTTTCATTAGCTTTACTATAATAAGATTCATCTTTAACTACATATTTTTTGTAAATATCATTAACTTCTTGTTCAGAAAATAATTTTAAATCTATGTTCATTTTAATAACTCCATGTACCATTGATAAGTAGATTTAATACCGTCACGAAGATTGATTTTTGGTTCCCACCCAAGTGATTTAATCTTATCAATATTTAGAACTTTTCTAGGAGTTCCATTTGGTTTAGATACATCCCACTCTATAGTTTTATTACTACCAACAACTTCACTTATAGTTTCGGCAAGTTCCTTAATAGTTACATCTTCACCTGTACCAACGTTGATGTGACCTTCCTCATCATATTTCTCCATACAAGTATAGCATGCTTCAGCGAGATCATCAACATGTAAAAATTCTCTCATCGGAGATCCATCTCCCCATAATATAACTTTATCCTTTGCCTCATGAAACTTACGTATCATAGCAGGTAATACGTGAGAAGTTTCAAGATCAAAGTTATCATTGATACCATACAAATTAGTGGGCATAAGTGATATTGCATTAAATCCATATTGTTGTTTATATGCTCTACACATTCTCAGACCAGCAATTTTAGCAATGGCATAAGCATCGTTAGATGATTCTAATTCACTTGTTAGTAACTGATCTTCAGTAATAGGAATCTTAGGATTCTTAGGGTATATACACGATGAACCCAAGAACAATAATTTCTTGACACCATGACGATATGCAGCATCAATGATATTTGATTGAATCATCAAATTATCATAGATAAACTCTGCAGGATGATTCTTATTAGACATGATGCCACCAACTTTGGCAGCTGCCACGAACACATATTCGGGTTTATTAAATTCATAAAATTTCTCAACATCATGTTGTTTTCTCAAATCCCAATGAGATGATGGAGACGAAAGAATATTGTTTAATCCTTTTCTTTTAAGCATACGAACAATAGCAGAACCAACTAGTCCTGTATTCCCTGCCACATAAATTTTACTATTACTGTCCATAGATACACATGTCCTCAACTAATTGTTTGAATGTTGTTGTAGGTTCCCAACCTAATTTTTCTTTTGCTTTTGAAAAATCTCCTAGTAACGATTCAACCTCCGTCGGTCTAAAGTATTTGTCACTAACTTTTATAATAGTTTTTCCTGCAGATAAATCATATCCAAATTCATTTTCACCTTCACCTCTCCATTCAATGTTAAAACCAAAATATGGAGCAGATTCATTAACAAAATCTTTAACAGAATATTGTTCGCCAGTTGCAATAACATAATCATCAGGTTCATCTTGCTGTAACATCAACCACATTGCTTCCACAAAATCTTTTGCGTGTCCCCAATCTCTCTTTGCATTTAGATTACCAAGGTACAAACAATCCTGCAATCCAACAGATATGCGTGATAATCCTTGGGTAATCTTACGTGTTACAAATGTTTCACCCCTACGTGGAGATTCATGATTAAAAAGAATTCCAGAACTTGCATGAATACCATATGCTTCACGATAATTTTTTGTAATCCAATGAGCATATAATTTTGCCACACCATATGGAGA
>CEOA01008039.1_pt1 | contig 14521 bp, 13 predicted proteins | sample 530251 | NCBI WGS metagenome assembly CEOA01 (sample SAMEA2619838, study PRJEB7988) | marine metagenome | biome: marine biome (ENVO:00000447); feature: surface water layer (ENVO:00002042); material: "saline water (ENVO:00002010), including plankton (ENVO:xxxxxxxx)" | depth 5 m
CACGGCGAACGATAGGGAAAGCAACCGAAGCGAAACCTTCGACGTCATTTGCACCTAGAGTTGAAGCTTCCTTAAGAAGCTGTGCGGCCTGATTCTCTAAGAGACGGGCCATTCCTTGGCGTTGATTTTGATCAGTAATTCCCTCAAGAAGACCGGTCTTTTCCCACTTATCCATTAGGGCAGCACCATCTCTTGAAAGATTCCGATTAACAATGCCTTCTGTTAATTTTTGTAATACAGACATTTTGAAATCCTCCTATAAATTAGTCTTTATTAAGTCCTGCTAAAAATCTCCAACGATCGAACGATGGATCTTCTTTTTGGCTTTTTTCCGCTTTACGGGATCCGGCCAGGATCACAGAAGAAGACTTCTCTACCGCCTCGCGCAGTGAATTTGGCTGCTTCGCAGGGTTGGTGCTGCCCACTGTGCTATGAAGTGTCTCATAGATTACTTTTGCTTCTTCAATTGTTGTAGCTTTAGAAACAGCTTCGGCAAGCTTACGTTTTTGCCGCCCATTTAAAGAGTCGCTGGTTAAAGCTTTATTTTGATACAGAAGACGTGCGTTAGAAAGTGAAGTTGCCTCCATTTTTTCTTTCAACACAACAACTGCATCGCGTAACTTGACAATAAAGTCTTTTGCTTCGTCAAGAGATTCTGAAATTTCATCATTTTTGCTTTGTAGAACCTCGTTGACAGCTTTTAATTCTTCGACTGCTCTTCTCATAGCAGCCTTTCTCTCCCTAACCTCGGAATCTTGCTCAAGAGCAAGGATTTCTTCCTCAGCTAGTTCATATGCAGATTCAGGGGTAGACAAGAATCCAGACTTAACTGGAAGAATATCAACTTTTAGAGCCTCGGCTAGATCTGATATAAACTCTTCATCTAGCTCTACTTCCTCTAGTTCTTCTTCTTCGTTCATTTGCCCAGGGCCAGCGGCATCAGGATCATAGTCAACTAAAGCATCCGTTACGCCACGAGCGATCCCTTCATCAAAGGTAAATTCTTCTTCAAGCTGATGCTCTAAGCTCTCACTCATAAGCTTAAGCTCTTCCATCAAGGAATCAAGAGGAATTGTAACGGTCTCGTTTGGACCGCGAGCGTCAGCAACCAAAGGAATATGCTTAATAACATTAGATTCTGCCGATTCGGCTCCTTCTCCAGCCGCAGGTCCTGCAGCCGCAGGATCACCTGCACCGGCTTCGCCTCCAAGAGGGTCACCACCGCCTAAATCAGCCAAAGGATCTTCTTGCTCAAGCATGGCCTGAACTGCTTCTTTAATCTGACCTGAATACTGCTCTAAAACTAAAGTTTCAGCGTTCTTCACTGCTGCTTCCTTTAGAGCCTCAGCATCGATAATAGCTTGTTCTAGCATGTCTGACATTTATTTTCTCCTGAGAATATTTTCCATAATAAATAGTAATTAATTTTTGCAAATGACTGATTTTAAGTTGCAGCAAACCCTGTTGCGTGGAAAATGCTTTTTCCAGCACCAGTTGCGCCGGTAACACATACAACGTCAACATAGCTGCCATCAGCGCAGCCTGAAGCAAATGTTACCTCATTTGAACTGATTGTTATCTGGTCACTTGCGGCATCCTCTGCAGCAGCGTATACATTTCCAAAAAGAACATCTGCGTCTGAACCGCTTGTATCACCCCTAATAATTTTAACTGCAGCATCGGTCGACCCTCCGCCATCTGCATCCAAGACCATAACTCTTATATTCCAACCTTGAAGTTGTTTTGCCACATCAGCATCGGTTGTTGTTGGTAATGTTATGTTATACGTGGTTCCCGATGTTTGAATCAACAATATAGCGCCCATGTAGCCCATAGCGTTAAGAGGGTTAGATAAATCTAAATTGGTGGTTACTGGAATTGTTGGTCTTTTAATTCCAAAGCCTCCAATCCCATTCCAATCATAAGACTGAGCAGTTGTAATACCATCAGCTTGAAGCACTCTGATTGCAGCTGAAGCCGTTCCAGTCAACTCTTTAAGATCAACAACATTAACAGGGTTACCGGCACCATCCGTAACACTAGTAGCCATGTTAATTGATAGTTTCGATGTAGCATTGTCTTTAAACGTAACGTCACCACCATTAGCGTCAATTATAATGTCGCCTTCCACGTCAATTGTGAGGTCGCCAGAGGATAAATCAATTTCTGATCCATCGATTGTAATATTATCAATAGTGACACCGGCGTCTGCATCAAGCACGCCATGAACAGTCAAAGCGCCGCTAACATCAACGGCACCATTGATATCAATTGCAGTTGCAGTTAAATCAATTTCATCTGTAGCTCCTATCGAAAGGACAGTCGCGCTGGAACCGTGAATAAATTGAGTTGAATCATTAAATTCAATCTTCTTATCACTAGCCATTAAAATTGAGTCTGCAGAGCCATCGATTCTGAATATCTCTACTCCGTCGGCATCTTTGAAAATCGCATCACGAGTAGTGGTAGCCATATCAATTGACATCGCAGTCTGCGACCCATCTTTAAAAGTAATATTGCCAGCGTCAGCGTTAAACTCTATATTACCGCATGAGTCCAAAGTAAGATGTCCGTCGGCACCGCTAGACTCATCAACTGTTTGAAGTGTTGTTGCACCATCAGCAGCTACGACTGTTCTAAAGTAGTTATTGCCATCAAACTTAACACTAAGCTCGGTTTGATTTCCTCCTCCAGCATCAGTGTCTAAGGACATAAAAGTAATCGGCTGATCTGAAGAGCCGCCATTTTTCATAAGTGAAAATGACATTCCATATGATTCAGACCCGCTAGTTGCGTCCAGTGTGCTAACAGTAATAGCGCCGGCGTTTTGTAAGCTGCCAGCGTCAGAGTCAACTTTGAATCCTAAGCCTACGCCAAGACCGGGAGTGCCTGCGCCATCAGAACTGTCTGGATCTCCAGAGGTAAGGTGCGTAAGAACCAGAGGGAAAGCTACGTGATCATCAAGTGCTGATGAAGTCTGAAGGATAAGGCCCTCAGATGTCTCTGTCGGATTTGTGTCAGTGCTATGAGTTAAAGTAACTTTACTGTTGGCGCCAAAGTTAACAATTGCACCATCAGAGCCAAGCGTTAGATCGTCGCCTACAGCAAGATCTGTGCCAACCGTAGCAGCACCTGAAGTTGTGATGGAAGCTGCGCTAATTGCACCTACATCAATTGGACCCACTGTTCCACTGAAGACTTCAGATGAATTTGTTGCGTCTGCAATAAAGGTAAACTTGCCTGTGCTATCATCAAATCCAAAGAATCCAACTTTAGCAGAAGATCCATTGTGGTATTTAAATTCTATACCGCGATCCTTGTTATCGTCTGCAGCGATATCGCCTGCAGCATCGCCAATTGTTATAATTGGATCTTCAACAGTTAGAACTGTAGAATTAACCGTTGTGGTTGTTCCGTTGATTGTGAGATTGCCGCCAACAACAAGATTTCCGCTAATATCAGCGGCGCCGTTGATGTCGATAGTTGTCGCTGTAAGATCAATCTCATCCGTCGCCCCAATGGATAGTACTGTAGCTGAAGAGCCTTGGATAAACTGTGATGCGTCATTGAACTGAATCTTCATTGTGCCGTTAAGCAGAAGGCCTGTGTCAGCGACATGTGTTAATGATACATCGTCATCAGCACCAAAGCTAAGTACTGCAGCGTCGGACTGTAGAAGCAAATCATCACCGATACGAGCATCACCATTGACATCAAGCGTCTTTCCAGGTGTTGCTGTATTAATACCGACATCAGATCCCCACAATGTTAGAACCTGGCCAGAAGAGTCACTGTGATGATATAGTTTACCATCAGCATTGTAAATGGTCCACTCTCTTCCTCCAGTGTCGTGCAAAACAACACCAGCAGAGGAGGCATCAGATATTTCTATAAACTTTGACACACCAGCGTTTGAAGTTGGAGTGGTTGTACCAACACCAATGTTTTTGTTGTCGCCCTCGACGACCAGAGCATCAGTTGCGACAATAAAGTCGTCTCCAGCATCAGTTCCAAGAGTTACGTTGATGGTTGTGCCGGCATCAGAAGAAATAGAATCTAGAGCAATATCACCAACATTAGTAATGTTTGCATCACCAGCAGAAAAGCCACCACTAAAGACTGCGGCCTGTGCGAATGTAACTGCTCCACCGTCTGCGATTGTCATAGCGTTGTCGCCATCGGTGTAGCCAATGTTTGCTGTCTGCACTTCGCCGCTTACCAAAGCGTTACCTGATATATCAACGTTGCCGTTCATATCAATAGTTGTCGCTGTTATGTCCACCTCAGTTCCAGCAGCAATAGAAAGCACACCACCAGCTCCAGCCGAAATGTGCTCGTCGCCTGAATCGTAGAAATATAACTTGTTGGCGCCACTAATTTTAACATCGCCGGCGACCTCTAAAAGCTCATCTGGGTCGGTCACGCCAATACCAACATTACCAGCGCTAGTGATGCGCATGCGCTCGGCCATGGATCCCCCAGCGGCCTCGGTCTCAACTGACACATAGGCAGCGTCGGTGGCGCCATCGTGGTAAGCTGCTATCATTGCTAGGTTGGTGTCGCCGTCATTTGCACCAAACATTATTCCGCCCAATTGGCTGCTAGTATCACCAGCTGATCTGTGCAGCATCATACGGCCGCCTGCAGAATTAACGATGTGGAGCGGCATAGATGGATTTATTGTGCCAATACCAACATTCCCATTTTCTTGTATTACCATTCTATGAGCGATTCCCACGCCTTGAGAACCGGCAAAAAAGTGCAATCTACTGTCTGCTGAATAAATATCCCATTGAGTGCCTCCGGTATCGTTAACGGAAATTCCTGCCGAGGAAGAATCTTCAATGGTCAAGTATCTAGCCATGCCAGACGGCGCTGCTGGATTTATTGTCCCAATGCCAACTTGCCCATTTTCTTGTATCACCATCCTATGCGCAATACCAGAGCCTTGAGTACTGGCAAAAAAGTGTAGCCTACTGTCTGCTGAGTATATGTCCCATTGAGTGCCTCCGGTGTCGTTTAAACTAACGCCAGCAGAGGATGCGTCAGAGACTAGCACGTACTTGGCAACACCAGATGGAGCAACAAGAGTCGTTGTGCCGACAGCAATAGAGCCAGTCGTAAAGCTCAAGTTGTTTGGAATCGAAGCTGTTGCAGCGTTAATGGTGACAATATCCGAGGCCGCGTCTCCAAGAACCATTGAATTGGCGTTAACTTTAAAGTCTGCAACATGCGCATCAAAAGTGCCAGTAACATTTAAATTACCGCTAACAATTAAGCTTGTTTCAATATGGACGTCGCCGCTAGTTGTATTCGGCGCAATCTTGTCTACAAATAATCTACTCATTTTTTTGATTCCTGTTTTTTATATATATTATCGCACATTTAAAACTCATCTAGTTTTGCTTCTGTATCTGTTGATATTCTTAAAGATCCGGCGTCTTCAATTTTAGAAAATAAAATACCATCGTCACCCTTCTTAGATAAAATTCTAAAATATGACGCTCTAGGGGTTGCAAAGTCCGAGGTAAAAGATATTGGATTTGAATTTCCGATTCCGTTTTGACTTAAATCTCCAAAAAACACAGACGAGAACACAGTTCCAAAATCAACTCTTAACCACTTAATATCGCTTGAGTTGTTAGCATCATAAATAACCAAATCATTAATATTAAGAGAGCCCATGCTATCAATTGTTGTTCCAGATGAGCCAGTTGTCGCAGTGTTAACAGAGAAGTATAATCCATTAAAAGGCGAAAGCTGAGCGCCTGCAGGCGTTACAACAACAGAATTAAGATTGCCATTAGCAAGAGCATTGCTCACTGGGGTCTCAGATACAATACCAGTATTGCCAAGTGTTCCTGTAAGCGTATTAGTATTTGGATCCCAATAGCCTCCGAACTTTGTTAATCCGAAAAATGGAAAGTGACCTACTGACATTTTATAAACTATCCTCCATATTAATCGCTTAAACTTGTGTTTCCAAGCCTTATAATCGGCACCCAAACAAACCCAGATCCAGGATTTAACCACATCAACCTTATGAAGTCCCCTTGCGTAGTCATGGTTATAATACCATCTGGATCTGAATCAGTATTCCAGCCGGCTGTTGCAACTGTTATGACCTGATTATCGACTGATGAGGGGTTTGTCGTCGCGAGTAGCGCTATCTCTTTTATTTGCCCAGCCACTTCGCCATTTGCAAGAGTATACGTATCATTTGAGCCATTGGCGCCGGCGGTTAGCCCACTCAGTCCACTAGTGGTTAGCGCAACACTGCTAGCGTTAGCAGATGTCTGTTCAACGCCCTGTACAGCTATACCACCTGCTATAGTGGTGATAGATGAAGTGCCAGCTGCAATTGTGACATCCACTTGGCCATCAGTTGCATGCTCGCCTTCTAATACTAAACCAGCAGTTAGGGCTGTAGTAGTTCCATCACTCTCAGCAACAAACAATGAAAGCTTTCCTGCTTCATCTGTGTTGTCTGCTTCAGACACTTCTGCGACAATCTTTGCAAAAGTGGTCTGAGTCTGGCCGGCGTCGTCGCCGACAAATTCGATGACGCCAATGTCGTCACCATCTGCGCCGGCTGCACCCTTATCTTTAACAAATTGCAAGCGAGCGCCATTGGCATCATTTGTTGTATTTTTAATAACAACTAACGGGTCTTGTGAATTGGCAGAGGTCAGTGTTACAGTGTCTGCATTCACATCAACTGATGGCGCTGTCATATCTAAAGTTGTACCGGCGTTAATCTCTAGATGTCCGTCAGAAGAGGCAAAGATCTCTTCACCTCCACCAACATCATGGAACTTGAGCTTGGTTGTGAGCAGAAGAGCCAATTCATCTTCAGACGCGTCATATAGCACACCCTCACTAGCAGTTGCACTAAAGATTCGTACATCTACTCCTGTGTCATCAGCGCCAAATGTAGCGTTTCCTGATACTAAAGTTGAGCCATCGTCATTAAGGCGAAGAACTTCTGTGCCATCGTACTGTTTAAAGACAAGATCGTCAGAATCAACATTAAGCTGGAATATAACCTCGCCAGAAGTACCATCCATATCAAGTGATAACTGAGCGGTGCCTCCATCCATAAAGGTTATATCACCAGATGCAGAATCAAGCTCGATTGCTGTTGTCGAGTCTAAAATAATTTTTCCAGCTGTATTCTGGATTGTTGACCCGCCAGAGGCCGAAGACTTCCAAAGATTATAAGCAAATGAGTTGTTAGTATTTAAAAACAAGATTTGATCTGAAAAAGCATCTGTCTTTATAGGGCCAGCAAAAGTAATGCTACCATCTGACGCGATTGATAATGCTGTTGTGTCCGCTCCAAGAGCACCTGTACCGACATTAATCTCAAAAGCGTCTGAAGCTCCATCATTAACACCCATGGTATATTTAACTGTTCCGCCTAGTGCAAACTGAATTGCAGCGTCACCGTCTGTTGCACTGTTTGTGATCTGTAGGTTCGTTGCGGAGCCCGCTCCGTCTAGTGTTAGGCCGGTATCTGCAACATGCGTCAAGGTCACATCTTGATCATCACCAAACTTGATTGCGCCTTCGTCGGCCAAGAAAAGATCGGACCAGCCAAGCGATGTGGTTCCCAAGGCAGTACCGTCATTGGAGCCTGGGGATAGACTATTCTCTGCTAACTCAACCTCTTTGGAGTTATTTGCATAAAAGTTAATCTTGTTGGCATCTTCAAAATCAATCTTTGTTTGGTCATCTTCACCAATTTTTATATCAGTTGCCAGCAAGGAAGTAATTCCAGTAACTGCGCCTGCAAGAATAACCGCAGTGCCCTCGACCGTAATTTGACCAGCGCTAGCTCTTGCTATGGTTGTGTCACTAGCGTGACCTAACTCAATTGTCCCTATACCAATTGCTGCAGATGTCGAGTCAGTCAATGCACTGACATCGTTAGATGCCATTATAACATTACTTCCCTCAACGGAAATAACTCCACCAGATGCCCTTGCTATCGTTGTGTCACTAGCGTGGCCAAGTTCAATTGTCCCTATGCCGATCGCTGCAGATGTTGAATCAGTTAATGCGCTAACGTCGTTAGACGCCATTATGACGTTGCTTCCTTCAACGGAAATAACACCACTAGATGCTCTTGCTATGGTTGTGTCAGAGGCATGTCCAAGTTCAATGTTCCCACCGACATCTAGATCGCCGGTAGTTGTGACTGTATCGATGTACGCGTCTTTCCAACGTACACCCGTTGTTCCTAGGTCAACATCAGAATCGCTCTGGGGTCCGAAGATATTGTCTGCTAAATAAACTTGCTCCACATTTGCTGCATAAAAATGAATCTCGTCGGCAGTTTCAAAATCGATTTTTGTTTCGTCGTCTTCGCCAATCTTAAGATCTGTTGCAAGAATAGACGTGATGCCTGTTTGTGCTGCATCAACACTCAAAACTGAGCTAGACGCGCCTAGGCCGGTACCAGCAAACAAGTCAGCTAACTTGCTGACATTTGTCATTCTCATTGTGCCGGCATCATTGTGTAGAAATCCATCACCGTCTGCAACTGCGGTTGTGCCTCTAGAGGTATCACCATCAATTAAGTTAAGCTCGGTAGTGGTTACGCTGGCACCGTCTAAAATTTCAAGTTCTGCTTCAGTAATTGCTGCAGAGCCAATAGTAAAGCCAGTTGCAGTAACAGTTGAATTAAATGTAGCCGCTCCAGCCTCACTGCCATCGAGCGTAAGCATCGTAATGTCTGAAGTGGCATCCGTGCCTTTAAAGATAATATCTGTATTGTTACCTTGAGCATCAATGGTGATATTGCCAGCGCTTGTTGCAAGACTTACAGCAGCATTTCCAAGGGAAATATCGTCAGCGGCGACTGAATCAGCCGCACCGCCACCGGAAGCTACTAGTTGATTTCCACTAACACTGAGTCCAGAGCCAGCAATTGCGGAGAGAAGATCTTGAATGCTTTCTGCTTTTGGGGCGCCAGTTGCACCGCCGTCAAGGATCACAATGTGATCATCAGCCACAGCGACCGCTGCAGCTGCTAGGTTAAGCTTTGAAACTTGAGCAGAGCTATCTACCGTTATCGCAACATTCGTGCCGATTGCAGAACCAACTCCGACATGAAGCTTGTCATCAGTGGCATCAGATCCAACATAGTAGTCGTTGGTGTTGCTATTGAAGAGAAGTTTAATATCTTCATCGCCACCATCACCAATTGTAATTGTAGGCGTTGTGCCCTGAACTGTAACCGAATCTCTCGGTTTTAAATCTGTTGGTGAACCTCCACCCTGACCTGATCTGAATCCTGACATTAATTCTTATCTCCCTACTCTGTCAAGCCAGAGCCAGTTAGTGCACCCATTTCGCCGGCAGGAATGTTTGTTAAGTCACAAATTACCCTAAATTCAATAGGGTCGCCATCAGCAGTTTCCGCTCTAGAGATGTATATCTCTCTGCATCGCACATTAAAAGTCATTGACTCGTTGACCTCATTAAGCTCCACAAAGTGACGTTCTGACAATACATTACCTGATCCAGTAGAGTTAAAGTGGATTCTAAGGCCTGCAGTGTCTGAGCCATGCTGAGTTCCATTGGTCGGCGTACCGGCAGACCCTGCTGCATACAAGACTGTGACAGACTTTGTAACTCTTGGGAATTGAAATCTAATTTCTGCAGGATCGTCAGCGCCTCCGCTAAGGCTACCATCGTTAATAGCCATTGAGGATCCAGAAATCCATGGTATGCCGGATACCTGGTATGATGCTGCGTTACCTACGCTAGCTACGTGTCTTGAAAATGTTGCCATAATAATTCCTCTCTATGTATTTAGTTTTGTATATTGGATATTGCTAATAATCATTCTAAATTTAAGCCGATGCCACAAATACTTCAAGATCACACGCAGCAGTATCCGCTAACGCTGTAATGTTTACTAAATCACCTAAGCTTAGCGTTAAACCAGTACCGTCAATAGCGTCCATAGTGTCAACTACTCCGCCATCCATATCCCCATTGTAGATATAAGACTGACCTTTGTCCAGTTTTATAGCAAATTCATCGCTATTTTCATTTTTAAAAGTTAAAGTAATGTGATTTGTGTCATCTAAGTTTGTAATGCGTATGTAGCGCACATCACTTTCAATATACGTGCCAGAAGCAACAGCTGTGGACATAGCGATAATTTCAATCTCGCTTGTCGGAATTGTAAGAATTCTCTTTGAAATCTCATTAATGCTTGGGATCGACAAAACAGACTCGCTGCCTTGCTGACGGCCATTTAGAACAATATCTTCTTTAAGAGTAACTTTTAATGTTGCTGATGCTACTGTTGTCGCCACTATCCTTTGCTCCTATTTCTCTCTGCTTCTGCTTTTCTAGCATTTCTTAATTTTCGTTTTTTGTCTCTTCTTTTCTTTACTGAAGGTTTTTCGTAAAAACGACGATCTCTATAATCTTCAATAATTCTTTCTTTTTTGCATTTTTTAATGAATTTTCGTATCAAGCGGTGTGGATTTCCTCCAACCTCGTTTAAGCTAACTGATACGTTTACTGTTTTTGACATTTTTTTTCCTATATTAGCTTAGACCAGTCTCGCGATCCGCCTAAAAGCTTGTTAATATCTACACCAGGGTCGTTTGGTGCAACTCCCGAAAGGGGGCCGCGGCCGTCACCTGAAGGCGCAGGCTCTGTGCCTTCAAATATGTGTCTATTTTCATTTTTTGTAGCTTGTAAGTCTCTTCTAGCCGCCTCGACCGCTTCAGAGTGAAGGTCTCGTTGTCTTTGAGGCTCTTGGTTAGTTTTTACCTCTGCTAAAACAAGCCCTTTGGCGACTTCTGACACAATATTCGACAATAAACCCTCCTCTAGGAGAGCCTCTTTGATCATGTCCTTGACCATTGGTTGTAGTAGTTTTTTAAACTCATTTAACTTCATTTAATCACCTAAAATTGAACTGAAAAGATCATCTAGTTTGTTCTGCTTGCCTTCATTAATATACTTATTTATTGTCGGCGATATGTTTATAGTTTTAGCAGACTTTTGAGGATCTAAATATGCGCCTGGTGTTGAAGGCTCCGAAACAACATCAAAACAAATTAATTGAAAATCATCTTCAACAATTGTATCACCATTAACCTGCTTAACAGAGCCTAAGCCACGAGATGAAATCCCTAGCTTAACACCCGACTTTACCAATGCCTTAAGAATAGCTCCTGAGGGTGTATCTAATACCTCAACTTTGCCCATTACATTGTCTCCATCCCAATACATCTTCGTAATTAAATGAGATGCGTTTTTAAGATTTATAACAGAATCATCAGGATGATCAAGCTCGCCCAAAGATCGACGGTCATTAATGGCATTTTGATATTTTTGAATCTCACGACTTAGTGTCTCTTTGTTGTAGATTCTACCATTGCCATTTTTAACGCCTGCTCTCTGGCACACGCCGACAAGGTACACTGCTCCCTCGTTCATAACTTTTCTTTTTTCAGATTCAGTTAGAACATCAACAGGGCAGCGACCTTCCGGGCACAGCTCGAAATACTCTCTTAAAAGCTTCTTTGACATTATTTACTTCTTAGGCTTGTCAGCAGACTTGCCTGTTCTAATTTTGACGCTTAGTGGATCACCGAGAGCTTTTCCAATGTTTCCTTTTCCGCTTCCTGCAGGGCAAACATTTGCTCCTGGCTTTGGCATATTGCCAGCTCCATGTCCCTTATTCATTTAAATTTCCTCCTGTAATTAAGAACAATAAAATATTTTAAAATGCGGGCGCAACCCGCACGAACATGCTGCCGTTACAACAACGACGAACTTGTGGACAATTACGACGTTTCATTTTTCATCACCTCCCCTTTTGTATATTTTGATTCCAAAATCATTCAGCACCATGCTCAAAAAATAACTCGTGCCTGCAGACACACACCCACAAACAAGAGCATTTATTAAATTGTAGTCAAAACTAAATAGTTCTGTCCAGTGGTTAACACTCCACAAAAAGACCCCAACCCAGAAGCCAGTACAGAGGGGACAATGTAACAATTCCCCCAACTTTCCTTTGGTTGGCCTAATTGAGTTGAATATTGAGCCATAAACTAGGATGAAGGTCATCCCATATGCTGCTAAAACAAACCATAATAAATGCATTTTTCACCTAAATTCTGTATACTGTACTTATTCCGTAAGGACGCATGTTTGGTCTTAGTGTGCCCTTAACATCATTGTGGAATCTTTGTGGATTTTCAGTATACTCATCCGGCTCAGGCTCCAAAAGACGTTTTTCGTGTTCTTTTTCAAACTCTTCACGATCTTTGTAGAAAGGAAGGTCACTGTCAAGAAATTGACTGATACTGTATATTAAATATTGTAAATTATCACCATCTTTCATCTGAGGTATTTTTGCTTCCATTGACATAAAAACACCACCACCCTGAACTGAATCATAATCACAAACACCTTGCCTTACTAGGTGCTTAAAAAGCCTGTCTTGCGTTTCATATACTTCGTCATCCATCTCTTCCTTTGGAAAAGCAATAACTTTGTTCTTTTCAGGTATTATCGCGATATCAATATCTGGATGGTCAGGAATTAATATTTTGCCATCTAGAGTTCTTCTGGCTTTTAATATTACCTTCTTTATCTCTTCGGTTGCTGCAGGAGTTGCTTGTATTTTTATAATAATAGCCATTACTTTTTTAACTCCTCAACAAGACTCCGCATTTGAAACACTTCAAAAATAATTTTTTGATCGACTTTGCTGTCCTGATAAGATTGTGTTTTTTGCACAACTTTATTAATTTTGTTTTTTACACTGTTATCTTTAGTATTTGATTGTGCTTCTTGTAATTGCTGTCTTATGTCTTCTAATTCTTCATATATGCAGGTTTTTAACTCTAGCCCATTGTCATGCGAAGATAGTATAAACTTATTTAAAATAGTTCGTTGAGACTCCGTTAAAGTTTGTTTGTAAGTGCTGTTAAATTTCTGAACAAAGCTTTTTATTGCAAGATTGTCTATCTTTGGAAAGCTCGCAGTTTTTGATTCGACAGGCTTCTTAATATCAACAAGCTTATGCTCTAAAAGCACTTGATTTTTTGGAGGATTGTCTTGCTTAAGAACCTGATTCAACGTTGCAGTCCATTGATAATCCTTAACATAGTTACTCCAAAAATCTTTCCCCAGACTTTTATTCACCTCGCTAATTAAGCGCGTCTGTTGATTAAATATACTTTTCTTGTCAAGTAAATTATACTGTTTTTTTGCTGTTTCTAAAACTTCTTTAAATATTTCATTTCCAAGATCTCTACTTTCTGTTAGTGATGAATAAATTGAGTTTTCTTTGTGCAGCACTGTACCCTTACTAAAATACTTTTTAAACATGGTAGAGATTTTGTTTTTAGATTCTTGATTCTTATTTATGATGGCTTTGGTAAGCTCATTGACCATCATTTCATAAATCAAAGCGGTATTTCTTTTCTTATTATGATGAAACTTCATGGTTTTTCTCCAGAGAGTTGATTAGTGTTTTAAATTCATGGTTCTCTTTAAATAGTTTTATTTCTTCCTGATCATAAAAATCAGTTTTGTTTTCTGTTAGGCTATGAGAATGTTTTATGGCAGCGTCTAAACTATCTTTTCCCTTGTGAATGTTGCGTACAGTGCCTGAAGAGGTTTCTTTTGAATACATTCCTTGTTGAGACCTAGTAAAAGCGCCTCTGCTTTTGCCCGACTGCCCTTTTGTTTTATATTTTGATTTTTTATACTTTCTAGTTTGACCCTTTTTCAGGTTGCCATCTTCATCTCTTTTTGCTGGTGCTGTTTCTCCAGGTGGGGTAGCCAAGAGATCTCCCCCTGGTGCCGGTGGTTCTTCACCGCCAGGAGCGTCTCCTCCTTCTCCAGCGTCAGCTTCTCCTCCTAGATCCCCGCCAAGGTCTCCACCAAGATCACCTCCTAAATCTCCACCACCAAGATCACCGCCTAAACCGCCACCTAAGTCTCCACCTAAAGCACCACCGCCGCCAGCACCTTCTGCCTCTGATTCTCCAACTTTCTCAAGTGAAATATCATGCTTTTTATCATAATAACTCTCTGCTTGGAGTCTTCTAAACTCTTCTTCTTGCAACCCAAGAATATTTTTAGCAACCCATCGACGACTAAAGTATCCTTCAGTAGCTTCACCAGCCGCTCCAAAGCGAGCCTTCCAGTGCTCTAGCTCTTGCAATTCAGCTAGTTTCGAAGGGTTGTTTAATTTAATCTTGAACGATAACAAGTCATTACCACGATATCCAATTGTATACAAATGAATAACTGCCATCTTGTGAAGCTCAGATATAATAGAGCGCTGTAGTCTCTGCACAGTTCTAGCAAATCGAATATCTTTCTGTGCTAAAGTAGACTTGTCCTCGTCGGCGCCGTCACCGCGAGATAAATAGGACATAGGGATCTTAAGCGCGCTGAACAATTTGTCTCTAAGATACTTAACATCTTCGATATCTCCAGTATATTTGCCACCACCAACAACAGAAAT
>CEOA01007650.1_pt1 | contig 14482 bp, 13 predicted proteins | sample 530251 | NCBI WGS metagenome assembly CEOA01 (sample SAMEA2619838, study PRJEB7988) | marine metagenome | biome: marine biome (ENVO:00000447); feature: surface water layer (ENVO:00002042); material: "saline water (ENVO:00002010), including plankton (ENVO:xxxxxxxx)" | depth 5 m
ATAGCCACTTTCAAGGAAGCTACCGCCCTTACGGCCTACAAGGACCACATTTCTTGGGAAGTAAGGATCAACGTAAACATCAAATTTACGTGAAACTGACCCTACATTGACTGCACCAACTGTTCCACGATCAGCATCGTGAGTAACACTAGCACGGAAACCAGCAGTAAACTCAAGGATATTAGCAACTTCAGGTGATGTCACCAAGTAGTTTGCTCCACCACGTAGAGTTTTTCTGTGAATCTGAGCTGAGACATCATTGATAGTCTCAATGAGAGTCTCATACCACTCGCTAACAGTGCCGGTAAAATCAGGCGCAGCAGCTGTTGCACCCAACTCAAGACCAGTTTCGCGATCCACAAAAAGACCAGGTGAACGTGACCAGTAATAAGTTGCAGCAGTAGCACCCTCGACGAGGTCATTAAGAATCTCACGGTCAATCTCTAGAGCAATTTGCTCAGAAAGAATTTGCGTAAGCTCAACTTCTGCATCTAAATTATGGTAAGCGTTAAGATCCTGACCAAGTTCAGGGGTCCACTTAGCTTTGAGCTTTTTAGTCATTGCAGTCACAGCGATGCTGTCAACTTTGATATCAATTTCAGCAATTGACTGCTTCCCATCGCGATTATCTGAAGTACCAGTTCTGCCTAGAGGCTCTTCGAGCGGCCAGTTGTTAGTTGCAACAACGGCACCAAAAGGAGCAGCATTTTGGAATTTATCAGCAACAGGGAAAGTCGCAACGACATCCACCTCAGCCGCCTGGGCAACAGATCCATCAGTTGATTTAACAATAACTGTAACTAAGCCGGTGTCAGGATTAACCGTGGAAAGACGACGTACAACACTGTCAGCAGCGTCACCAAGCGTCAAGTCAAGCGCTTGAATATGCTCCATATTCATCTGACTTAAGATACTACCAGTCATGGTGAACGTAAATTCCTTCACCGCATGGCTAGTATTACCAAGTAAGTCAGGATCAAAACGAAGCACTTTCTTCTGAGCTGGAGTTAGCGCACTAACAAGAGTAGAGCTAGCAATATTTGAACCAGCAAATAAGCTCACCGATGCTGAACCAGTGGCATGAGAGTAAGCATTTGCTAAGTTATAGAAACCGCCGCCGCTTTCTCTGATGTCAGAAACACCGCCGGTGATCTGGCTACCAATAACTCCACCGCCATAAACAGAATTAGTTCCTTCTGACCCTAGACGATCATCGTTATATCTAAAATCAAGGAAGAAAATAAGCCCGGACGGCAAGCTCATTGGCTGAACCGAAACAAGATCATTTGCAAGTAGCCCACCGAAAACACGACGGACAATTGGGAACGCCACAGAGGCGAAGCCCTGGACATCACCACCAGCCAACGAAGAAGCCTCTTTAAGAAGCTGCGCGGCCTGGTTTTCTAGTAGTCGGGCCATTCCCGACCTTTTGGAATCATTATCAATACCCTCCAAAAGTCCAGTAGCTTCCCATTTTTCAAGTAGGGCAGCACCTTCTCTTTGAAGAGATCTATCAACGATGCCTTCAGTTAATTTTTCTAAAACAGACATTGTAAAGTTCTCCTATATATTATTTGTCTATTCCCGCAAGGAATTTCCAACGATCAAGCGTTGGACTAGCTTTTTCTTGCCTTCTAGAGTTTTTACTAGCCGACAAGATTATTGAAGATGACTTTTGAACTGCCTCACTCAGTGATTTTGGCTGCGATTTGCGAGAGGTGCTGCCCACTGTGTTTTGAAGTGTCTCAAAAATTACTTTTGCCTCTTCAATAGTTTCAGCGTTTGATACAGCTTCGACAAGTTTATCTTTTTGTCGCTCATTTAAGGAGTCGCTGGTCAACGCTTTATTCTGATATAGTAATTTAGCGTTTGATAAGTTAGTTTCATCTAACTTTTGTTTAAGTGTAATTACTACATCTTTTAAATTTTCAAATTGATTTTTGGCCTCAAGCAGAGTGCTTGAAAGTCCTTTGTTTTTCTTTGTTAAACTTTCGTTTGCTTTAGAAAGTTTTTGCACGGCTCTTCTCATTAAAGCTTTTTGTTCTTTCACTTTAGAATCCTGCTCAATAGCTAAAAGTTCTTCTTCAGCTAGTTCAATTAATGATTCAGGCATTCCAGCCCAACCGCCTTTATTTGGTCCCGCTAAATCAACAACAAGTTGCTCGGCTAGATCTTTTATTTGCTCTTCATCTAGTTCAACATCCTCGTCTAAATCTAAATCTTCATCTAGATCTTCATCGCGACGTCTTTTCTTTTTCTTATCGCCTTTGGTGCCGCAATGCATTTCATCTAAATCTTCGTCCATCTCTTCAAGATCTTCATCTTCACCAAGAATTTGTCTAGATATATCTTCAGAAATATTATGTGAATCTCCGCCATAAACAAAACTATTATTTAAAATAGCTAGCTCTTCCATTAATTTATCTAGTGGGATTTCAATTTGTGAATCGTCTTTTGACGTTGCAGCTAGAGGTATATGCTCCATTACAGAAGATTCTTCGGCTGGTGCCTGCAAGTTAGAGTCTGCATCTTGATTATCATCTAGATTTAATGTTGCTTCCTCATCAGGTGAATCAAGAGCTGTCATTGGTGTTTCTTGCTCTAGAAGACTCTCAACGGCATCTTTAATTTGATTTGAAAATTTTTCTAATACTAATGTTTCAGCGTTTTTTACAGCTGCTTCTTTTAGCGCTGCAGCATCAATTATAGCTTGTTCTAACATGTCAGACATTTATCAACTCCCAAAGGACAATTTTTCATAATAAATAGTGACATGAAAAACAAAATGACTGATTTTTAATTTTGAAAGACGCTAGAGTTATGATAAGATGTTAAAGGTATCAGACATAGGCACCAATCTTACATCTTCACTACCGCCACTATTATTAAAAACCACAAACTTAAAAAGTCTTCCTTTATTTGCTGGGATAGAAAATTCTGCATCACCACCGATAGCATTTTTAATACCAGCGGAGCCAGTTAGAGTAACAGCATTGCTACCCGTTTGTATGTTATAGTAAGCAAAATCCCAAGCATCTCCGCCCTGACAATTTGGAATATTTGAAACAAACTGTGCTGCTGTTGGAGTTGTATCTGCTTGCGATGGATTTCTACCGACTGCATAAAAAGCAGCATCAAAAACCTCTGCAGTGGACAAAACATGGCCTAAAGATTGAGTTTTAAAAGTGCCAGTCATATTTGAAATATATGTACCTCTGTTTAGAATACCAGGAGCATTTCTTTTTCCAGCTTGATTGGTGGTGATACAGCTTGCACTTACTGCAGCTGTGTTACCATTTGTCACTGATATCAAAGATCTAGCAGCAGTGCTATTGGAATTAGAAAAAACATTTATTCCATCACCTGTTGTGAGAGAACTAGCGGTAATTTCTACAACGGGCGCCGTTGTATTAGCTGCACTATTGATTTGTAGAGCTGCTTGATCAACATCAGCATTCGTTAAAACTAACAATGATACACCGGCGTCACTAGCATTTTCAACTTCTAGTGTTCCAATTGGTATATTAGGAGTGTTACCCGTTCCTCCAGCTCTGCCAATACCAACTCTATCGGTGCCACCATCGGCATAGATTGCGTGAGGCGAGGTATTAGTGCCAACAGAAAAATTAACATCGCGTCCTAGGTTATTAAAAACAATTTTTTCACTTTCTTCTGCTTGAAATATAAGCGTTGAGCCTGAAATTTCTACGCCGCCGTCGAGGCCTCCTGAAATTATTAAAGAATTATTACCAGCTTCATCATACTTTATGTACGCATCTTTTTGGGTACCAAAGTATAATTTTTTATCATCAAGAATAATAGCATCTGCTGATGCTGTTAATTCATTTACTACGTTAAGAGACGCTGAAACAGTTACTTCGGTTCCAGTAGCCGGCTTAATTGTGTTGACATTTAGTGTGCTCATAATTTTTCCTCTTAATTATATATTCTCACGCATCAGCAAGATCTTTTATTTTTATATTTGATGTGCTAACAATTTCTAACGTGGCGCCAGATGCTATTGTTATTGGGCCATATAGTATACCATTAAAATTTGCTGGTGATTTAAACGGCGAACGGTCTGTTGTTAATGTTGCCTCATTTCCAGACATATTAAAGCCTGAAAGTGATCCGCTTATCTCTATAACGCCGTTTTGGCCAGCCGAGCTAGATATTGCTGAAGTTATTAATGGCACTAATCTTCTATCTCCTCTAAAACAAATTTATATCTTTTATTTGTTAAGTTGTTCGTTATTGATAAATAGTCAGCTTCCTCAATAACAGTCCAGTCGCCTCTATCATTTCTAAGATGTAAGTCGCCTAAGTGAGCAACGGCCCATCTTTTGGATGGTGAGCCTAAATTTTGTGTGTTATCAACATCAGGTGTTAAGTCAGAGCCAGCAACAACCACTGAAGAACCTGATAAAACTAATCCGCCGGCGACCGAGCCTGAAATAACAAGAAAATTATCACTAGTTCCATTATATTTGATATGAGAGTCACCACTGGTGCCAAATTCAACTTTTTCATTATCTAATAACCTGATATCATCATAAAAAGCAAAATAATCACTACCACCTATCCATCTTATTCTACCTTCATGGGAACTACTACCCGAAAAATATATATCAACGTTATTTCCACTTGCAGCGCTAAATCTAAAATCTTTTGATCCATCTGCTACAAAATGTACTTGACTACCTGATAGAACTAATCCACCTTCGTGTGAACCAGAAATAACAAGAAAATTATTAGATGTTTCACGATATTCAATAAAAGATTCTTTAGCAGTGCCAAAATATAGTTTTTTATCGTCGAGGACCTTGCCGTCATCCATCAAGTGAAATTCAACTTTGCTAACAATTCTTTCATTAGCATTTGTTGTTGAAAAAGTAAGATAGTCATTGGTGCCTTCCGCAATTGTAAGCGCATCGGCGACGTGGTCTGCAATTAAAATTTTGCTTTCATCGTCACCATTTTTTGAAAAATCTAAAGAACTACTTAAAATTAGTGTGCCTGTTAATTCCATTGCGCCGGAAAATCTAGATTGCCCAACAGCGTCTAAAATACGAGCAGGGCTCGCAGTTCCGATACCAACTCTGTTGTTGGCTGCGTCAATTGATAAAGTATTAGAATCAAAATTAAGAGCATCAACAGCAGAATTTAAAGTAACATCTACTGTTTGAGCACTAAGATCTAAAGTGCCGGCTGCAATATTGACTGCTGTGCCCGCAGAAATAGTTAGATCAGTTCCATCGCCTTCAATTTTCTCACCGGTGGATCCAGTACCAAACATAAGTGGGATGTTCTCCGGAATGTCCACGCTCTGCGCCGCAGACAAATGAATATCCTTGCCGGAAGAGATTGTAAGATCTAGTCCGTCAGATTCAATTTTTTCAGTGCCAGCTGTGTCGAAAATTAGCCCCACTCCTTGAGGAATATGGACATCTGACGTTGCTGACAAGTTAATTTTAGCGCTTGATGCGATTGTTAGATCTGTTCCGTCGCCTTCAATTTTCTCACCATCGTCGCCAAACGTAAGTCCGACGTTAGCAGGAATATTAACATCAGTTGTTGCTGTTAAATTAATATCTTGACCTGACGCAATTGTCAAATCTGTGCCATCAGATGAAAGATGTTCACCACCTGAATCAAAAAGATACAACTTGTTTCCACCTGAGACTTTTACATCGCCGGCTACTTCAAGAAGTTCGTCTGGATCTGTTACACCAATACCGACTCTGCCAGAAGAATCAATGCGCATGCGCTCTGTGCTGGTGGCGCTACCTCCGTTCGTACTGAAAACCATACGACCAGGCATATCGTCCGCGCCAGGTGTACCATCGACCTCAACTAAAATTGCTGCAGCTGTCGAAATGTTGTCGACACCATCATTCGCGGTGAATGAAAGTTCGCCTAGATTATCACCATCTTGTACAATTGCTGGGCTGGCACCGGTACCTCGGGCTCTTTTAAAACTAATTACAGGATCGTTTGAAGCAATATCACTATAAGATTCTAAGCGCAACACCGCCGCACCGTCACCTTCAAGAATATGAAGCGAAGTGTTGGGCCAAAATCCGACTCCTATATTAGCAGGATCACCAATTCCAACGTTTCCATTATGAGTAATTCTCATTCGCTCGGTCAGGCCATCGTCACCACCGTCGTTTGTAGCAAAAACTATATTCGCGTCATGAGCAGTGCTCGTTGCATTGTCAGAAACAGCAAGAACTGCAGCACCAATACTATCAGCATCAGTTTCTGAGGTAACATCAAACGCCACGCCAGCAAATGCATGTTGAGTATCTGTATTATTTCTTAAAGTTAACAAATAATCACTTAGCTCACCGGTGCTTGCGGCGCCGTCGCTTGGCCATGTTGTTGTATCAGTATGCTCAATATGTAGCGCAGATTGAGGAGTGGTCACACCAATGCCGACTCTATTGTTTGTATAATCAAAAATAAAATTATCTGAACCGCTATGCGCAGATCCAGAAGCAAATATGATATGCTTATCATAATCTGTGCTGCCTATATGAAATGTTGTGGCAGATAAATCACCAATAACAATTGACGCTATTGTATCATCAAAAGATAATCTAGCCCAATTTGCTGAGGCTCCTGCACCCTGTGATCCAGAAAATATACACCAATCATTTAAATTCCAACTAGAATTACCATCAACATTATGTGTGCCAGATCCTGTGACTTGCCAATAATCTCCAATGGATGCTGTTAAAGTTGTTGCCATGGCATATCCGCCGGCTAAAGTTGAGCTTCCAGTTGCAAAAAGACCACTTACAACGCCAGAAACTGCACCCGGCACTCCAGATCCAGTTGCCATATTTGTACTAGCGTTCCAATAACCTTGAAACCTTGCTGCCCCTAAAAATGCTAAACTTCCTGATGCTACTGGCATAACCTATTCTCCTACTGTGTATAATTAGGTCTCAACACCCAAAATACTCTTAATAGATGTTAAACCTAGTCCTAAAGCTCCACTAACTTGATTTTGATTGACGCCAGCTAAATTATGTGCGAAAGAATATGCAAAGCAGCCAATCGTTGGATTTGAAACATTAAATGGCTTACCATCCAAACCAAAAGAAGCTGTGCCTAATGCTTGATAAGAGCCAGTGCCTCCTCTGTAAGCTTGAGATCCGCTGACAACTCTAATGTTATGGCCCTGGCCCATGGTTGAATTAACATTTAAAATTGACCCAGACTCATTTACAAAAAGAGGAAATGTAACATCATCATGCTTTACATTGTTGACTTGCGTACCGCCAGATGGCATATCTTTAGCAGCAGTGCTGCCGCCATGTACAATATTATTATGAATAATCGAACTATTTTCACTAACTATTCCAGAATGAATATTATTGCTGGCTGGTCTTTTTATATTAGCTATACAATTTACAACTTCATCAGCATAAATAAGACGACGGGCTCCATCATTTAAATTATATTGTGTCGATATCGTTGTGTTTATTATTGGACCTTCTAAGCTCCAAAAATCAGCCCAATTCATATCGATACTTGCGCAACTAGTTACTATTACACCTGGGTCACTGCCACCTCTAGACGCCATGGGATACATTGCCCAAGTTTTATTAGAGGTACCCGAGCTAGATTTATACATACTCTCAAACCAAACACGATTAATTGTCGAACCTTGTGAAAGATATCCAATGCCTCCTTTAAGAGTTAAGACACGACAATTGTCCATATGAAATTTTACATAGCCGCCGCGGCCTTTAACAGCTAAAGGGGCGTTATTAACGTTGGCAGATGAAGCTGACCCTGAATAATAAACTGTAAGATTTTTTATTGTACTATCAGCACCAATATCAATAGTGTGTGCAGTGGTGGTGCTACCACTAGAAATAATTATAACATCTTCAGGATTTCCTGTGGCGCCTTGAAGGGTTATATTCCCTACAGAGTCGTCTAGCTCTTCTTGGTAAGTTCCAGCAGCAATATTAATAATATCGCCAGAAGAGGCTGCATTAATCGCAGCTTGAATGGTAGATTGATCTGCAGGTACCTGTATTGTTGCCATACTCCATCAACCCTCCTAAGTTATCTCAACAAAAGTTTTGTCTGGATCAAAATATACTAACCTGCTGCTAGCATGAAGAGCATAGCCAATTAACCTAACTATGTCTCCTGAAGAACTTGGTGCTGTGGCATCTGCCGCACCAGCTGTCTCAGATAAATATAGCGCGCCTCCAACGGCTTCAGTGCCATCAATAGTGGCTAATTGTACAAAGCCTCTGGTTAACATGCCACCGCCAAGAGCAGCTGCTAATTTAACAGCTAATAAGCCAGTGCTTGTTCCAGAGGCATTAGCATCAGTCTCAGCCCAAGTGCCATCTGATTTGTAATAATAAATTTTTCCAGGTGTAAGCGATGCAGTATTTGAGCCAATTGTCATTAGCATGTCACCAGAGCCTGTACCATCGCCAGAGATGTCAGCATTATTGAGGTCTAAGACTCTTCTACCGCCGAAGCCACCATTAATACTAACAGTACCGCCACCGCCGCCGATGGTAACATCTACTTCATCGTTCTGATCACCAGAAGTAATAATTAGACCTGGCTGTAAATCTCCATCATGAGACGCAACACTAAAGGTTAATCTGCCTTCTTCGGCGCTATCAGACACGTCTGGAATATCAGCTTTAATTACTGCATAATCAATTGATTCAGGGCTACCTGCATCATTCTCACTAGCGAATACGATACTACCAATTACATCACCATCAGCAGCATTTGCACCGTCTTTTGTAAATAACAATATGGAGCCGTTTGCATCATTATTAGTGTTTTTAATCTCAACAACAGGCTTTGATGCTGTGCCAGAGTCAATCGACAAAGCAGGTGTGGTGATTGTCACTGCTGTTGAAGCGTTTAAGTCAATAGTTGGCGCTGTTGCATCTAGTGTGGTACCGGCATTAATTTCTAAATGGCCGTCGCCAGATGCAAATATTTCCTCGCCACCTCCAACATCATGAAACTTAAGTTTGGTTGTAAGAAGAAGTGCTAGCTCATCTTCAGACGCATCATATAAAACACCCTCATTAGTTGTTGCACTAAATATTCGAACATCAACTCCAGTATCATCAACTCCAAACGTAGCATCTCCGTTAAACTGAGATGTGCCAACAATTGTTGTAGTTGAAGCTGTACCAGCGCCGATCGTAACATCGACTTCACCGTCTGTTGCGTGCTCGCCCTCAAGCTTTAATCCAGTAGTCATAGCAGTAGTTGTGCCATCACTCTCAGCCACTTGTAATTCTAATACGCCGGCCTCATCGCTATCATCAGATTCGCTAATTGAAGCCACAATGCCAGCAAACTGTGTATTATTATTACCCTCATCCTCACCAAAAAATGTAATCTGTCCTAATACTTCTCCATCCTCTGTATCAGCAGCATCTTTTAAAAATTGTAGCTCACTTGAGGATGTTTTAGTTGTGTGCGTTGTTTTTAAGGTTAACACCGGCTTTCCGTCAGCAGAATCTGCAACAGTCAGCGCAGGTCCATCTATTGTAACTGCTGTTGAAGCATTTAAATCAATAGTTGGTGCAGTTGCGTCTAACGTTGTGCCGGCATTGATCTCTAAATGACCATTAGACGATGCATGGATGTTTTCGCCGCCACCAATATCATGGAAAGAAAGCTTCGTAGTAAGAAGGAGGCCAAGCTCGTCTTCAGATGCATCATAAAGCACACCCTCATTGGTGGTTGCACTAAAGATTCTTACATCAACACCTGTATCATCGACGCCAAAAGTAGCGTTACCAGCGAAAGTAGAACTTAAATCATCACTAATAGTTAATGCGGTTGCTAACGAATTTAGTGAATTTCCTGACGTGCCGGCGTTAGCAGTTTTAAAAACAATATCTCCACCAGCTCCGGAGCCTTTTCCTTGCCCTGCAGCTAGAGTTAAATCGCCGCCGGCAATATTATTAGTCGTTCCAGCCGTAGTGTTTCCAGCTCGTATTAAGACTGCGCGCCCAGCTACGTTATGGGCAGTATCTGAAGTAGTAAGCGTATCCAAGCTTGTGATAGTCAAATCACCACTTGAAAAGGATGCATCCGAAAGATCATCGAGAGCCGAGGCGCCTCCACCACCACCACTTGCTGCGTCTAAAACAAACTTAGCACCATCAAATTTAAGAAATTGTCCGGTCGTATGTGTATCCTGACCAATTTTTGTTACATTTCCAGATGCATCAATGGTAATAGCAGCAGTGCCGCCAGCTTCCTTGATCGAACCGCCATCATCAAGAATAATGTCGCCAGCGACTGTTAAATCGTTGGTTACATTTAATTTATTTAAATCATCGGACCCGCCTTTAAAACCCATGTTATATCTCCTATAAGGTCACGCCTGAGCCAGTTACAGCATACATTGAGCTAGTTGGAATATTAGTTAAAGATGCATAAAGCATAAATCCAGCTGCAGCTGCACCAGGAGCTGACAAGTATAGCTCTTTACACTTAACATCAAATTCCATGGAATCTTCATGACTGTTGAGTGTAATATAGTGTTTACCACCAACAACATTATTTCCTGAGCCTGTTGTAGCAAAATGTACGCGTAATCCATGTCCTGATAAAGATCCTGAGGCTATAACTGTAATTTTCTTAGTTACATAAGGAAAGCTTACTTTCATTTCTTGGCCAGCATTAATAACTGAGCCAGTGATATAAGGATGTCCTGAAATTTGGTATGAACCCACATTTCTTAATCCTACTCCTACAGCTCCGTGTCTAACTGCTGAGTTTGCGTCCGTTCCAAATTGTGCCATTTTTTTCTCCTACCTTATATCTAGTTTTTTATTTCTTAGAGCCTCTGCTTTTTGTGCATTCCGTATTTTTTTTAATTTTTGTCTACGTCTTTTAACAGATGGCTTTTCATAATAGACTTTATCTAAATAGTCTTCTATTATTCTTTCTTTTTTAACCTTCTTCATAAATTTTCTGATTAGTCTATTGACGTCACCTCTAGTTTCTTTGAGGGTTACTACTACATTTGCTGGTCTTTTTTTTGACATAATTTATCCTAATAAATGTTTCCATTTGCCTGCGGCCATTTTTTGTATATCAGAAATATCAACTCCCGCATCGCCTGCCGAGACGCCCTGTAATGCGCTATGGCTATTTTCTTGCAATGGTTGAGTGCCTTCAAAGACATTTTTAAATTTAGTTGATTCTTTCAATTTATCAATTCTTTTACGGCGAGCATCATCTTGATAAGTGGTATCTTGGCTAGTTGGCTTTCGGGTTTCAACAATTGTGGGCTTTAAGCCTGTTGCAACTTCTGCTACTATCTTAGATAAAACTCCCTCTTCAAACAAAACTTCTTTGACAGTTTGTTTTATTAGAGGTTTTAATATTTTTTTAAATTCATTACTTTTCATTTTAATCTCTCAATATTGAGTCAATCAAATCATCAACTTTATTATTTGATTCTTTTAAATAAACATTTATAGAAGAATCCATAGAAACACCAGTTTTAATTTTAGTTGGCTCGACAAAAGCTCCAGGAGTTGAGGGTTCTGAAACCATATCAAAACATATTAATTGAAAGTCATCCTCAACAATTGTTTTGTCTTTCTCCTGTTTAACAGACCCTAAGCCACGTGAAGAAATACCTAATTTAATATTAGCTTTAACTAAATCTTTAAGTATTTTTCCTGATGGGGTATCAAGCACTTCAATTTTACCCATAACATCATTACCTTGCCACCATAATTTAGTTATTAAGTGAGAACAGTTTTTTAAGTTAACGACAGAATCATCCGGGTGATCCAGCTCACCTAAAGATCTACGCTCTTCTATAGCTTTTTGATAATTTTTAACTTCTCTTTCAAGAGTCTCTCGACGATATACTCGTCCATTGCCGTTCTTAGTGCCGGCTTTCTGGACTATACCAACAAGATAGACTGACCCATCCATAACGTTTCTTTTTTCAGATTCGTTAAGTGCATGAACAGGACACCTACCCTCAGGGCATAATTCGAAATATTCCTGAAGAAGTTGCTTGCTCATATTACTTTGTTCTTATTTTCACCGAAAGTGGATCACCTTTAACAGTTCCAATATTTCCTTTTCCAGCGCCTGAGGGGCACTGATTGCCAACCTGACCTGACGCACCATGATTACTGGTACCAGGGCCATGGCCTTTAGGTGCTTTTGATCCTTGATTTTTATCCATTTTAATTTCTCCTATTGAAATTTTAAAAGCGGGGCTCACCCCCGCATGTTTTCGCTACCGTTACAGCAACGCCTTACTTCTGCAATGTTACGCCGTTTCATTATTTATCACCCCCTTGTGTATTTCTAAATTTTAAGCCAAAATCGTCTAATATACTGCTTAAGAAATAACTTGTCCCAGCTGACAAACACCCCAAAAGCAAAGCGTTAATTAAATTGTATTCATAGGTAAATAGTTCTGTCCAAAGATTGATACTCCACAAAAAAACACCAACCCAAAATCCTGTGCAGAGAGGACAATGAAATAATTCTCCTAGTTTGCCTTTTTGTGGCCTAATCTTATTAAATATTGACCCGTAAACTAGAATAAAGGTCATACCATATGAACACAAAATAAAATAAATTAAAGACATCTAACACCTAAATTCTGTATATATTATGTATTCCATACCTAGCATAGCGCGGTGGTAAGGATCCTTTCATATCTGAGTGATATTTCTCAGCATCAAACTCAGTATATTCATCTTCTTCGGGGGCCAGCAATTGATCTTCCATTTCTTTTTCAAAATCTTTTAAATTATCATAAAATGGTAAATCATTATCGATAAATTGAGATATTGTGTATAAAGCAAATTGAATTTTATCACCTTCTTTTGCATCAAGCATTTTACATTCCATAGACATGAATATGTTTCCAGCTTGAATTGTGTCCATATCAACCACACCCTTTCTCATCAGACACTTAAATAGTCTGTTTTGAGTATCATATATCTCATCATCCATCTGCTCTTTTGGTGCTGCAACAATTTTATTTTTATTTGCTAACACATATATATCTATTTCTGGATGGTCTAGTATTATAATATTGCCATCAACAGTCTTACGTGCTTTCAGCATTATTTTTTCTATAACGCGATTATCGATAGTAATTTTTAATTTTAACGCCATAATTTAATTTATCTCTTCTACCAATGATTGTATTTTAATAACTTCACCGATTAATACTTGATCTATTTTTCGATTGTTATAATTATTAACTTTATATAATACTTTTTGTAATTTTTCTGAAAGTTGCTCATCGCTCTGATTAATTTTTTTATTAATGGATTCTTTTAGGCGATCTATCTCCTCATATAAAAATATCTTAAATTCTGAGTGCTCATTATATGACATAATATATTTCTCTAATAAATTTCTCTGTGACTCTGATAGTACACCCTGATATTGATCATTAAATTTATTAATAAAATTATTAATCGCTAGGTTGTTAACATTTGGAAAAGGCTTCTTCTCTTCTTTTTTTGAAAGAGACTCTACCAGCTTTTGTTCTGCAACAACTTGGTGCTTGGGACTTAAAGATTTATTTAAAATTTGATTTAAGGTTGCTAGTTTTTTATAATTACTAACAAAATTTTCCCAAAATTCAACTCCAAATCTTTTATTAATTTCATTAATAAGTTTAGTTTGTGTGTTAAATATTGTTTTTCTGTCGAGAGAATTAAATTGGTATTTAGCTTCCATAATTAAAGAGTGTAGCATTGTCTCTCTCATGTCTTCAATGTTTTCAAATGATTTATAAATTTCAAGGTCTTTTTTTAAGCTTTTACCATTTGAAAAATATTCTTTTAGCAAATTAATTATTTGATTTTTTTTATTTACATCTTCGTTTAAGGAAGCTCTTGAAAGTTCCATTATAAGTGCTTCATACAAAAAAGCGGTATTTCTTTTTTTATTGTGTCTGAATCTCATTTTTTGATTTCTCCAAAGACTCTATTAAGTTTTTAACTTCATTGCTGTCGTTAAAAATTTTCTCTTCTTGCTCATCATAGTAATTAGAATCCTTTTGCTCCGATAACCTGTAAGAAACACCTGTTAGTTCATCTAAGTCTCTTTTGCCAGGAAAATTACTTTTTTTAGGACCCATGCCAGCTTGAGATTTTGTAGCTATTGTGCGCCCTCTTCTCTGAGGCGCAGATTTTGCTGAAGGTCCTTTGTGGTAGTATCTTTTACCTTTATTTTCAGAATATGATCTACCATATTTATCAACGTCTCTTTTTGCCGGTGGTGTGGCGGGGCTCGGGGCGCCTGCTTCACCGCCTGGTGAGGGAGTAGCTAGTAATGGCCCAGCATCTTCAGGTGCGGCTGCCCCAGGTTCAGGAGTTTCAGGAGTGTCTTCTAGCGGTGATTCTGGAGTATCAGCGCCTAAATCAGGGGTTGGTGATGGCGAATCATCACCACCTAAGCCCCCTAA
>CEOA01011898.1_pt1 | contig 14361 bp, 14 predicted proteins | sample 530251 | NCBI WGS metagenome assembly CEOA01 (sample SAMEA2619838, study PRJEB7988) | marine metagenome | biome: marine biome (ENVO:00000447); feature: surface water layer (ENVO:00002042); material: "saline water (ENVO:00002010), including plankton (ENVO:xxxxxxxx)" | depth 5 m
TTACCATCAAAGACTGAGAAGATCTTAACATGAGGCCAGTAGACAGCGGCGTAAGAACTGTTAAGTGCGGCAGTTCTTGAGTTTGCTGTAGAGGACGACTTGCCATTGGTCCAGTCAATCGCAGCCTGAACATTACCAATTGCAAGAGGTGGAGCCAGCAGGGCTAAGAAGTTTTGGGTTCTCTCAGCTAAGGTCACTAACTCATTCTGAACACTTTGAGTGTAGATTCCAGGAATAAGTGCTATACCGATGTTAAGAAGAGGATCATCTAGAGCTTGCATGCCAGTTTTTGGATCTTGACTGGCATCCCCGATTAGAGCGGTGGCTTGATCACTGTCATCACCATTTGTGCCACCAGTAAGATTAGTTGCTGCGGCTTGAAGAAGTTTTACAAATCGACCACCAGAATCTGTTACAGGAGTTTCTACAGTTGCAGTTCCTACACCATCGGTCTCTGTCCCAGTGGGGAGTAAAGTTCTAGTTGTAGCATTAAAACCTGTTGCTCCAAAAAGAGTTTGAGCAACATCAATAAATCTGTTTAGCTTTGACGCTGTGGCATCAGCACCATCTTTTCTAAGGTTACCTTTGATAATTTCTGATGTGGCGTTTGTTTCTCCAGTATTAATTACGTCTTCTAAGAAAACACCAGAGCCGAGGAAGTTAGCTTTAAATGTTTCTTCAGCCACACCATCTTGATTTACAACAACACTAAAGTTTTGTGATCCAAGACCATTAATTGTAACACTGTTACCGCTAGCGTCCCCGTTAGTTTTAGTTCCACCATTATATCCAGTTCCTGGATGAATACTTTCTACTAAGTAGCTACAACTATTAGTGCCAGTAGATTCGAATGAAGTTCCGAAAGCTCTAACTGCGGAAGCATAGTTTCCTGAAACACCAAAGCTTGTTAGTGAACTTGGACCATAAGAAAGCCTAAGAGCAGAAACTCCAAAGGCAGGATTAAAAGTGGTGCCAGAACATGCAGATACACCAATAGAGGCACCAGATCCAGCGAAGGAACCCACAATGGCTCCTGAGAGTCCTAAGCTTCCATTTGTTATGGAGTCATCATCAAAAATTCCTACTTTATCAGCATCTAAACTTCCTCCAACAATATTTCTTAAAGCTAGAGCCTGGGTATTAGCAGTGCCTTTGATAATCGTGAAGTCTTTTCCTGCTCCACTATTTTGAGTAAATTGTGCAACACCATTATTATCAAAAGCTTGAATTCTTAAAGTTAAGGAAGAAGCCCCAGTTCCTGTTCCGCCAAAGCAGTTAGCAGCATCAGTTCTACTTGCTGGTCCTGAAACAATGATCGCAGGGCAAAGACCCACTGACATTGTGGCAGAGGCATCAGTGGCGGCATCATTAGCGGCTCTCACAAAGAAAAGAGAATTTGTAGTTTCAAGAATCTCAAGACTTCCTTCAAGCGCCTGACCAGTTATATCCTCACTAGGAAAACCAAAAGTTTTAACAAGATTATTTTGATCAGTGATCAAAGTAGCTTTGTTAACTGGGCCTTTTGAAGCAAAACCAACAATACCTACGATTGATGTGTTAATCGAAGGAGCGAAATCTGATATGTCTTTTTCAATGGTGTAAACACCAGGGCTCACATAATTAGGCATAACTTAATCCTCAAGCGTTAGAGATTTTAAAAATTCTGCGTCTGTGCAGAGTTTTAATTTGTTCTGTAATGTAAGTCTCAGGAACAACAATTGATTCCCCAGGCTTCATGTATTTTTCTAAACACCCCGTTTCAGTGTTAAAAAAGACAACGATGGTTTGCATACAGTCATTCTTAACTATTTTCATAACAAATCCTCTCAATACTATGTACTATACCTTGATACTACTTTGTGAAACTTTTTTATCCACAAGCGTTAGAAACTCGCACTCTAATTGTAGCTATAGAGTTTTGTTCATCAGGCTCAGTAACTGTTTGATAAATATCAGGATAAACACCAAATACATAGTCTCCAATATCCGCTCTATAAACTTCTGGGAACACAAAAGTTCCAGAAAAAGTTTGTCCAACTAGTAATGAAGGTACATCTGCGGTAGCCACTAACACAGCATCAGGATATGTTTCTGCTGCTTGAATAGTTAGAATAGCTTGAGTTGGAGCGTTGGCTGTGTCAGTAAATCTCCAGAAACCCACAGTCTGTGGTTGGCTTGTATCTGTTCCCGTATTTTTTATCTCATAAGAATAGGTCAGATTAGGTGGTGATGGTCTACTTGAATATATTGAATTTGGGTCAGCACAATTATAAAATGCGTTTTGCATATTTGTAGGGGGATATATGCCTGTCCCTGAGCAAAATAGTTCAATTATGCCATTTCCATAGTTTGTGGTAAACTGTGTAGTAATAATATCTGGCCGAGGTGCAAACCCTGTACTAGCAGAATCACCTGCAAATCCTGTTCCTACAAAAACTTTTTGTTGAGTTGAGGTAGTTCTGGCACTAGAGTGTGGGGATTTACCATGAGAGGCTATGGCATCCCCAACTAAGGAAACTTTAATATTTTCTACAAAAACATTCTGAGACCCTGGGCCAATAATGAGTCCACCAGCGGTATCTACTTCTACCCTAGAAACACCGTTGCCTTGAACGAATACTCTACTGCTCCCTGTCTGCACATGTCCACATGATGCAGGTGCACTTTTATGAGATACTAAAGGCATTATGTAATCTCAATATTAAATTCTTCAATCTCGCCTGTAGAAGTGACGAGAAACTTAGGACTTGGTATGTAAGTTCTTAAAACTACATTAAGAGTCTTTTTAATAACTCTATCCTCTTTATCATTAGCAGTCATTGAACCTGCTGCCTCCTCAGATTCCAAGAAGGCTTTTGCTAATGTTGAATACTCTGTGGGGACATTCATCTCTGGATTAAATTTGAGTCTAATTTGTTCAAGAATTTGATCCATATCTGCCATATACTTAGTATAAACATTAACCTGGTAGCTAATATTTACGGGTCTGGGAGATAAACTTAAAACTCTAACGGCTCTATGTTTTTCTTTATCGAAAAATTTTTCATGAACTAATACACTCTCATAACGTCTGCGCTCATCATCATTATTAGATATTGTTTGTGACACAGAAATTATTGGAAGAATAATATTATTTTCTTGTTTAAGTTTAGCAATTGCACGTTCTGCGTTACCATGAATACATTTTATCTCTACAAAATCATCTTCTGAGTTAAAGTAACCAATATCATTAAAGGATGCGATCATGGATCGGAGAGATTCCTTGTAGATGAAGGAAATATTAGACTTAGCTTGAGTCATCTTGAAGATCTTAGCTCTAACATCACCTTCTCTAGTGGGCCATCTACGACTTCGACTCTCTAACGATGATCCATCCCAAGTTGTATTTAAAGCTGAAGCATTCTCTACAAAACCAACGGTCGCTCCCGATTTAGATTTACCACCAAAACCGCCAGTTAGAGGGTCACTAGGGCTGGGAGCAGGAGGATCACTGACCGCTTGACTGACGACTGGAGCAGACGTATCAAAAACAAAAGTGATTCCTGACGTTGTTCCAAAATCATTTGTCAGATCCACTCTCCAATAGTATTCTTGTGAGTTATCGAGAGATGTTTCTAGAGTTACTGGTGGCGCTGTAGTTGCAACTATATTAGAGTCGGTTAAAGTAGAAGAAGTTCCTAGTAATACTTTTCTACTAGTAATTTTTTGATCAGGCTCAGACCAGCTAAGAGTTGTATTAACATCTACATTCTCTGCTCCATTTGCAGGAAAGGGGTTAGTAACAAGTCCAGGAACCTCAGTTGAAATAGTTTGTGCAAAAGCTCCAGGCTGGGTTGTTGGCCCACTTCTAGCAAAGCCTTCAATACCACTCGCTGGCACGTTAGAGTCTACACTAGGCCCTACGCCTTGATTAAGAGCAGTATTGCTTTTACTATCAAGTAATTGGCCCGTTGAACCACTGAAAATAGAAAAACTTCCATCCCCAGGATTGGCACTGGTTGTTGGCTGAAGAACTATACCGATGCCCCCTCCAAGTGAACTAAAACTGTAAGAACTGTTACTGGCCGCAGAGTTGCCTACATTATTCCTAGAACCAGTGATATCAACACCACCACCTGTGATATTAGCATCATCGCTTGCATTTTGTGCTAGGTTAATACAATTGATAATCTTGAATGAAGCATCAGGCATACCGCCAGTTAAAGCCCAGTTCCAAACTTGGTTTGTTGAACTTCCACTATTTAGATGGGTGCAGTTTACAAAAAGAATATGCGCCCCTTTTGTATGACTACCTCCTGAAATAAATTGAGACGTAGAAACAACAGAGCTTGTTACAACATTTCGAACTGTAATTGGTTCCGCACTCGTTCCAAGTGCATTATCTTTACCAAATTTTTGGCACTTAATTGCTGTTGTGTCCGCAGTTAGTTTTGCGTTCTGAATAATTGTTCCTGCTTGATCTGTGCCATAACCACTATCTGCACGAATTTGATAACAAGTGCCAGATTCCGCATTTAAATCAATACCATCCCAGGTAGTGTATGGATTAAAAATTCTAATCGCATTACCTGTTCCAGTATATTTATAAATTGGTTGTCCACTTGCGGCAGTGTACGATACATTTCTTGTGGCATCTGTGGTCAGTGATGTGCTTTGAATACTAAATACGCCAGCATTTGTGAAAGTTTCTGGGTCAACTTTAAAGACAATAGCTTCGTCATTTGCAACAAGATCGGCTGAAGTGCCGATAGTTTCAGTGGCAGCTTCTGCCAGTTGAAAAGTTGCAAAATCTCGCCCACTAGAGCCAATCGTTCTTGTAATAACTGTAACCACGATTTATGCCTCCCTGTCGATCGTAAGCGCCTGAATTTCAGACCATGTTTTTTCGATCCCCGCAGCCGCCGCTTGATCTTCAGGCACCCAAGTTTCAAACTCTGATCCTGTTAGCGTAACTTGATAGCGCCTCTTTAAAAGTAGTTCGCTAGGGGAATCCATCAGAGCCAGAACCTCTGGATCATCATGATTCTTATCGGTGATGTAACAGAATAAAAAACCACTATCGGTGGGTGTAACAGATGATCCAGGATTTTGACCACCATCAAGCACTTGGATAACATCGTTATCTTCGTAGGTTAACCCACCACTTGGTTTAGCTGTGATAATAAGTGCGTGTGCCATGTTAGTCTATACCTGCGTAGCCCCCAACATCATCGCTGACCCTGGTAAGTGGGGTGTCCTGAATATCATCAGAATCGCGGAGGAGTTTAGCAGAACATACTAAATGGTAAACACCATATGCCTCGAAGCTGTCCTCAACTACTTCAAAGATTTCGTACTTCTGCTCCTGAAACATGGGCTTGATAACATCGCCAGGAATGACGGAACGACCAAGCTTTTTTTCAATATAGCTTTTGTTGAAAGTAAATAGCTGATCGTTAGTAAGTTCAATACCGAACTGAGTAAGCTCCTCACTCATAGCTACAGGATCGTAGTGACCATGGACCGTGATGGGAGTCTTAGATATGGGCTTGTTACGAGACTCCATGTACACTTCATCGTACTCGTCAGTTTGATAGTATTTATAGAATAAAAACTTAGAACCAGCAAGACGAATCATCTCGTCATCTACAAGGTTGAACAGATTGATGTCAGGGTTATCCTGATCAAATAGGTTCAGAAGCCCCTCACCCCCATCCAGATCAGGAAGTTCGGGAAGCTTCGTAGTTACCTTGTAGTTTTTGTTTTTCATACGGGACGATCAAGACCTAATTCTCTAGTCTTTTTTCTTTTAGCTGCCATTTCTTCTTTTCCTTTAGACAAAGGCTTAGGTGTATCTAAACCACCAACAGCAGCCATGGGGGAAACCCCCTTACCACGCATTACTTTGCCCATTCTATCTGCTCTTCTTTTTGCTGCCTCTTCACCACCGCCAGATACTTCGGCGTGCTTTTTTGGGCTATAAACCTCAGATAAGACTTTGCCTATTTGCTTGTATACAGTCCAAGATTCCTCCTGCTGCTCTGGCTTCATCTTATCAGTTGCCATTTCTGCTCCTTTTTTAGCAGCCTTTTTTGCCACACCACCAACAACTTTTTTACCAATAGCTTTTGCGGCCATACCTAGAACAGGAGCAATTTCATCAACACGATAGCCGAGAGCTTCTGCCATCATGAGGCCCATGCGTTTGTACTCAGTATGGCTTTCATTTTTTTTACCCATGGGAGCAATATTTTGATCAGGGTTTTTGAGAGTCTTTTTGCCTTTGGGGAGCTTGCTAAGATCCGTTTTTTTGGCACCTGTGAAACCCATGTCAGCTAACATAGATCCTGGTTTTACTCCTCGTTTTTCTTCTTCGCTAATGCTAAGAACTTTTTCTAGATAACTCATTTTAGATTCCTCTGTTTTTTCTACACCTGAGATGGTGCCTTTATTTTTGGAGGCGTAGAAAACTTTCTCGCCCTCTTTTTCGCCATACTGCTTACGCATAGCCCGCATGATCTTCTTACCTTTTTGTGATAGTGGCATCAGAACATCGTGAAGGCAGGGGGCTCTTCAATTTCAGATAGAAGCTCTTCTTTGAGCTTTTCTTTTTCTTGATCACTCTGTTGAGTCAGAGCAGCGCCGTTAAGACTAGCTCCACCTCCTGGCGAGGGAAGGGAGGAATATTTACCTCTTACTTCACCAAGGATTCCCTTGGACACAGCAAGAGCGTATCGTTGAATCCAGTTCCTGTAGTATGGATGCATCGTAGCAGTATCAAGACCACGATATACTAAGATAACTGTCTCACCATTGAAAGTGGGTGTGGGGTATAACTGAAGAATGTTACCATTGATGAGATCCCAAGAACCCTCCTGACTGAGAATCTTGCGTATCATCTCTAAGTGTGTTTGTAACAAATAAAAATCAGATACAGCAAAATTACTGAACAAGAAGTTATCTTGGAAATATTTGATAAAGAAATCAAACTCTAGACTTCCTGCCATATTTTGAATACTAAGTAGAGATTTTTTATATGCACAATAGCTAAGACCATTTGCAATGTGCATTGGTAGCATATACATGTTTATACCACCAGAGGTCTCAAACGCTGCTATCTGTGTGCACCAGAAAGGAGCATGATAATCTAGATGAGTGATCGACTCATCAATAGCAGATTTAATCTGAAAGTCTGTAAGCTCTACTCTTACAACTGGATGTCCCAGTCGGCCAAGGATAAAATCCTTGATTGTTTGTTCAAATTGGTTGAGTTCTATTCCCTCTTCAAAAGTGCTTTTATTTAACTTATCCGAGTCAATAGCAGTTGAAAAAATATCTGTATCACCGAGGTTCCTACCTGCGTAGGTTCCAAAGGTGTCACCGTAACCTAGTAATCTAGGATCTACTTTGGGTGCTGCTGCTATTGGCATCTAAAATCTCCAAATTTTTCTTAGGACGACCCATCTTTTTTGGTGCTGAAACTAATTCTAAGTATCTAGACTCAACAATCCCTTTTGATTCAAAAAGTTCTGATGGTCGAATCTCAACCACTTCCCCATCTATGTGAAGAAGCATATTCCAACGGCATTTGCTTCTATACTTGTACATAATTGTTCTATTTTATATAGCAAAGAAAGAGGGCCAGAGGAACAAAAAACCTCTGACCCTCAGATTTAGTTACCTAATCAGATCAGCTTACTGCTGTGCCGAAAACTTCAGAGTTTCTAGCGAATGGGCTGAAGAGATAGTTGGCGGTTGGGCCAATAATACGGATGATACGATAGTATCTGTTTCCTGGCTCGATCTGTACCTTGCCATAGCGGGTAAGGATGCCCTTTCTGGGCTGGAAGGACTCAGGATCCGTAATGGTTGGAAGCTGCTGGAGTGGGATGTATGGAGCGTAGATAAGACCAGCATCCATTGCATTGGCACCCTTGTAGCCAACCATAATCTCGTCTGTGGGGTACATAGGATCGACATAAAGGTCGTAACGGCCCATGAACTTACCACGGAACTCAATGGCGTTTGCACCAATGTTGGTGGGGCCATCAGCAGGCTGAACACCACCCTCAAGCTTGGCAGCACTCTCAAGAAGAGAAGCGACCAGAGGTGAGGTAAGGAGCCAGTTGCCTGGACCACGCATTGTGGTGCGGTAGATGTCCTGCGAAGCAAAGTTAATTATTGCAAGCAGGTTTGCATAAACCTCACCAACGTGGCGTGGGTAGAGGCTAAGGCTATCCTGGCTGAAATCAATCACAAAGACATTGGAGCTTTCCCGATTAGGTATATCAAACTGGGTAGCAGTATTAGTACCTTGAGCACCAGAGAAGTCGTAGGTGAATTGAGCAGGAACAAAGACGCCAGTTGCAGCAGAGTCTTGAACGCCTGGGAAACGGCCAGCAGCACGATCACCCATAGTGATATAGCTGTTATCCATGAGGTTCTGGTTTACACCACCAAGATTACGATCACGAACACCATAAGCGATCAGACGAAGATCTTCAATAAGCTCGCGGTCGATCTCAAGCTGAAGCTCCTTCGAGAGAAGGTCAGTAAGCTCCCGCTCAAGGTCAAGGTTGTGATAAGCCTTGAGATCTTGTGAAGCCTCAAGAGTCCAGAGAGCACGCATCTTACGAGTGTTGGCGACAACGGCCTCCTGCTCGATATGGAAGGTCATCTCAGGGATGCCAGTTCCAGTCAGGCGCTCACCAGCGGAGAGCATGTAGCCCATGACGGCAGAAGTGTTAGGCCAAGCAGCGATTTGACCACCGAAAGTACCAGAACCAGCACCAGCGCCAATGATATCATTGACACCAGAAGTACTGGCAAGGACGTTGGAGAGGTCGAAGCCAGCACCAGCAAAATCACCATCAAGACCAAGAGATGCCGCAGAGAGTTGGTTGCCGTCCTCATCAGTGAAAGTACCCTGAGCAAAGGCAGTTCCACCACCCTCGACATTTCTTTGAGAAGTAGTACCAGAAGCAGAACCAATACGCTGGGCAGTCTTACCCAGGTAGGTCAGGTTGAACTTGCTGAAGACAGTCTGACGGTCACCAGCACCAGCGCCGCCGTTACGAGCACGGCTGTTACCAAGGTAGAAAACCTGCGAGACTGGACCCTGCATGGGCTGAACGCCAACAAGCTGGTTGGCAATTAGTTGGGGATAAACCCGACGAACAAGAGGGAAGGCAAACTTTTGGAAAGTACCAAGCTGACCAGTTGTGGTGGCAGCGGCACTAATATCCTCGGAAAGCTTCTCCTCAACAATAGACTTAGCTTGGTTCTCAAGAAGTTGAGCGGTTACGCGACGAGTGTAGTCACTGCCAATGCCCTCAAGGACAGGCTCCCACTTCTGGACTAGCGTGTCATCAGTTTGATGCATCATATCCATTTGAAAAAATCCTAATTAGTTTTGGGAGGAAAAGGGCATGAACTTCATGACCTCATCAGTTAAAAACTCATTACCAGTATGAGCTTTCGATTCGTTGATCTCAACATCCGCTTGAGATACAACAACTGCCTGTTCAGAGGAAGCAAAAGCCTCATCCCGCGCAGCGACCAGATTCTCAACTTCTTCGAGAAGCTGTATTTTGTGACCCTCAAGTTCCTCAACAGCGTTTTCTTGAATAGAAACTTTATCGTTGAGAACCTTAACAGTGCCCTGAAGCTTTTCGTTTTCAACAACCAAAGCGTTAAGCTGGTTTGTTAAAACGTCAAACTCTTCCTGAAGTTCACCATGTTGGCTAGTCATTTCAGAAAGAGCATTCTCATCATCAGAGTTGTTAAGTTCTAGGGCCATTAGAGTTCTAACTGATTCAAAGAGGCGAGCGTTGCGGAAAACCTCGCTTTCTTCACTAAGTTCAGCCAGAGCTTGTTCTTTTAGCCTATCAACCTTAGTTCTGAGATAGGCATTTACTTTGGCCTCAAGTAAACCAACTTTCTCAGCGACTTGCTCGTTAATAGTCGAATCCACCAGTTCAAAAACAGCTTGAACGGTGGATTCATCAAGTCCATCAGGAAGAATATCGGCAATATTCTTTAAATTACTCATGAGTAGATCTCCTAGATTCTATTGATATCTATGTATGTGTTTTCTAAATTATGATTTTTTTTAGAAAATGTATTAGATAAGGTCAAAAGCCTCAGCAAGGCGAAGACCAATCATTTTGTAAGCGGTTGCTTCAGGGACTCCTGCTCCAAAGGTTCCCTTGGGTCTAACCTTTGTGGGCTTGGGTGCTTCCTCTGCTGGCTTGTCTGAAGATGCAGCAGCTAGACGGGCACTAACATTCGCTTTTTTTCTATCTGCAATGTTACTTTGGGAGGTTCTACGAGCCTGAGCCTTACGGACCGCTCCAGTGCCAGCATCTTTTGCAGCCTGTGAAAGCTTTTCAGCCCCTCTAACAATCTTGCCAGGAGCGGCAGCAAGACCCTTACCAATTTTACCAGCACCAGCAGCGACTTTTTCACCAGTTGTTACGGGCTTACCCTCAGCGGCAGCCGCCTTGGCTTTGTCCATCTTACGGGCTAGTTTAATCTGACCCTTTTGTCTAATAGCAGCGGCTTTTACATCAGCCTTGGCCGCCGATTTTCTACCAGCAGCATCCCTGCGACGATCCATGAAGCTGGGGCCACCCGCCTTTACTCCTCCACCAGCAGTGCCTTGATCTACTTTTGTTTTGTCTACTTCATCAGCGAAAGCCTCTGCAAGGGCATTAGCAATCTGATGCCAACTACCCTCTTCCTTAACGGCTTTCATAGCCTTACCTTTTTTGCCCATAGCTTTGGCGATGGCCTTTCTACGATTCATAAGGTACTTGTCGCTGGAATCAGTGTCGCCGTCATTATCAATATCAGCATCCCCCTGACCAACGGGATCCATTCCATCGCCATCATCAGTAGGCCCAGAGTCTTTTTTCTTCTTTGCTTCTTCAATCCAAGGATCATAGGCTTCACGCAGTTTAGACCGAAGCATTACTAGAAAATTAGATTCTTTCTCAAGTTTACTTTGGCTTTCTCTTGCAAACTGCGACTGAGTAGACTCAGAGAGACCTGGGAATGCACCACGGGTCGAGGGGTCAGCAACAAGATCGAAGGTGACTAGGCGGAAATCTTCGTTAACAATCTTATTACCTTTAGCATCTTCTGACAGAGTGCCCATGCCACGGGATGAGATACCGATCTTTACACCGCCCTCTACGAGAGCTTTGGCAGTCAGGCCAGCGGGAGTCTTGAGGATCTCAGCCTCTCCAATAAGTTCGTCCCCCTTCATCTCAAGCTTAGTGATTAAGTGAGATGCGTTGGAAAGCTTTACGGTGTCATTTTGTGGGTGATCGAGTTCACCGCATAGACGCCGCTCAGAGATGAGGGGCTGAACCTTTTGTAGTTGACCTTCAAGAACATTGGTAGGATAAATTCTACCGTTGTTGTTCTTTTCGTTACACCGTCCGAAGACACCCTTAATCTTCATGGTGTCACTATTCTTACCCTCGGTAAGAATTTGAAGGTTTTCTACGATAAATACATCTTGGAGTAGCTGTGTCATTTGTACTTTAATCCTCGTTCTTTCTTGATAGATCGACTACCATATTTTTGAGCTAACTTGTCAGAGCCTTTTCCGTACCGAAGCACGGTTCGTGCTGCGTGTTTTTTTACGCTATCAAAATCCGCAGAGGGAGTTGCACTACCTCTAGTGAATCCCTTTGCTATTTTCCCTCTTCCGCTTTTATCACCCCACTTACCCTTAGATATTACATACAATCTACCAGCAGCTTTTGTAGTGAATATGTCTCCAAACTTACCGTCTGAGAGAGCCTGTTTTATGCTGTTATAATTTCTAACTCTACCTTTGAAAGCCTTTTTAGTATCACGCTTTGCGCCTTGTCTGGAGGTATAAGTTTTTCTCCCCTCCTTTGAACCACGCGCTTCGTTCATTACATCTAAGGCTTCCGTCAGTTTCATTTTCTTTTTAGTTTATTTCTAATTGATTGCTTAAGAATATCTTTCTTTGAGTTTGCTGGGCGAGCAGAAATATAACCATATTTCTTCTCAGTTTTGCCGATGCATCCATCATCCTTCTGAGGACCAGCCATGTTTACTCCCATCATGCCAGCGGTTGACATCTCTTTGAGAAGATCTCTAACCTCCTCAAGAAGGGGTACAAGCTGCTGTGCAGTCTCTTCAGTCAAAGATTGAGGAGCTTGTTCAGGCTCTGCATCTGTCCAAACCAGTTCAGGAATAGCGTCTGCGGCAGGAGTATCTTGAGGATGAAAACTTTCACCAAGGACTTCACGCATGAAATCATCAGGAACTTCAATATTCGAAATATCTCTGCCAGCAGGAGCCAGACCAGCAGCCTTAGCTTGGGGAGGGAGTTCTTTTCCTTCCCTTATGCTTTGGGTTTGGTTTAGGATTAGCTGTTCTGCGAAGTCTCCGATACTGTTCATCCGATGATCCTCCGTCTCCTCACTCTTCCTCTAGATCTTGAAAAAGAAGCTCGGCAAGAGTTTCGTCGATGATAGAATCAATGTCCTCATCACCCTCTTGAAGCTGGGTAAGGCGATCAACTAGGCCAACGACAATGTTAAGGTGCTCAAGGATACGCTCCTCATCAATGGCCTCGTCAAGGTGGGAGGTGCAGAGGGGGCAAACATGGGCGACTTCTTCAGCCTCCTCCATCTTCTCCTCTTTCTTCTCCTCTTTCTTCTCCTTTGGCATGTCCTTTTTCTTTTCTTTCATCTTTTCCTTCATCTCTTTGGCCTTGTCATCATGCTTGGCCTCATCAAGACGAGGAGTTACGCCAGCCTTGCCCCAGGCAGCGGACTCAAGTAGTTGCTGACGAAGTTCGTCACTTAATTTATAATGATCCATTTCTTTATCTCATAAAAAATAGGGTTAAGATTTGCATCTCTAAACATATCTAGCGTAGATTCGCAGGAATGTGTGTTTTATTTTGTTTTTTGTGAACTAGGATGCTGGGCCAAAGCCGCCCACGCCATCTTCATTTGGACTAATAATGTTGAGACCATCATTAGTAGCTTTAATTGGTTGGAAAGTGTCAGCCCCTGCTGTAGTCTTTCTTTGTACCAACTGAGTTTTATTAATAACAATTCTGTTATCAGCGTTTTCTATGGGGGGAATAAGCTTGACCTCATTTATCAGGCCATTAGAAATAGCTCTGTTGATTTCATTAAAATTTTCTAGCCTAGACAGTATATTGAACTGTTTAAGGTTTAATCTACTAAATGCATCAAACTCAGTTAAAGTTTTTCCAATACCATTAAAAGAGAGTTCATAGTTTGTATCTAACTCATTAATGATTTCACGCAATAATCTAAATCCTGTTTTTGATCTGTTTATACCATACTCAGAAGCTGATACAAGCTCATTATTTTTTCTAAAACCAGTTTTAAATATACTATCAGTGGGATCAATAAACGATATTCTAGTTTGAGAATCTGTATTTCCTAGAATATCACTAGCGTCTCTTCCCACTGTCCCATATCTAATAAACTTATTAGTTTGCGGTTGTGTAAACTCTGGATTTATATGAGTTTTGCATCTTAATTCTCTAGTAACTGCTCCATCATTGGCTATTTCAAGAATTTTAGATTTATCATTAAAAATATTATATTCGGGTCTATTTGTTGGATAAACCATAATGTAAAACGGAACTTGTCTTACTAATAATGGAATATTTTTGTTTACTTTTGGAGAATTAAATAGTATATCTGTTTGAGTTAGATTAACTGACTCTGTATTTTCTATGTAATCTATAATTAAATCTTCATGATCGAGAACGAATATTCTTTTATTTGCTTTAAATTTAATAAACTGATTAGTTGCTCTAAGCCCCTCTGCACTAGAGGTGTCCATTAGTTGATACCTTAGTGTAGTATTTTTAAGAAGAAACGATCCGCCAAATGAAGGTGAAGTTTGTACTGAGCTAAGAACAGCACTTAACACATAAAATGGCTGCCTAGAACTGGAAAGTGAGGAATCGAATTCGATTCCTGATGCTGTTGCCGCATCTCCACTAACACTTAGAATTCTGCCAGACTCCCCTCCAAGGAGAGCTATGGCTCTCTGTCTTACATCTTCGGGGATCAAGAAAGCATGATCAACCTCTGATTGTGTAAATAAACGAGTTACTTTATCACCAGAGGATATCTCAAAGAAATCTCCATCTTCGATAGAGAGTGTTGTTCTATCAATAAACGTGTCATCATCATTTATATAAAATCGTCTATCAGCACCATTGATTTTGATAGGAAGAAATTTATCAACATCAGATGATAGAATTTTAAAGTTCTTGAATATCTGCCTCTCTCTGCCAATGAGTTTAGATGTATCTAAGGGAATTTTATTTCTATCAATAAGTATTAA
>CEOA01021681.1_pt1 | contig 14318 bp, 25 predicted proteins | sample 530251 | NCBI WGS metagenome assembly CEOA01 (sample SAMEA2619838, study PRJEB7988) | marine metagenome | biome: marine biome (ENVO:00000447); feature: surface water layer (ENVO:00002042); material: "saline water (ENVO:00002010), including plankton (ENVO:xxxxxxxx)" | depth 5 m
ACTCGAGAGGGTTCACACGCGCGCGCCCTGCAACGGGTACAAAATAAACTCGCAATAAAGTGTTGACTTTAGAATGAACGCGGGTTATATTATTAACGTCCAATCAAGGACATGTTTCAGACGGAGAAACAAATGAACATTTTAGATACAATCGAGAAGACCAAGGGCGGACAATACTTTGCAGTGATTGGCCATGAGTCCAAGACAGACAAGTCTATCAAGAACCGAATACTGCAAGCCTCAACGGCTGCGGTGACTCGCAAGGTTGACCAAGACGCGCAACGGCTGGACGGCTTGACAGCGCTCGATGCTGCCTATTGGTTGAGCGGGTACGGCATTCCGGCTGACCTTGCATCCGAAGCGCTCACCATTCTGGTGGACCGGGTCAAGGCTCGACAGAGTGGCACAAGTCAAGGCGGGGCGAAGGTAAAGCACGTCATCGCCCGAGGGGCCAACGGTCGCGCCATCCTGCAAATCGTATCGGTCAAGGACGAATGGGCACTCCAGGCGGTTGGCGAACAGGTGGAAGCCTACACGGTCAAGCCCGGTATTGTAGACCATAAAGCCCTGAATGCTTCCCGACTTCAGAAGAACATCGAGCAAGCACAGAAGCAAGCCGAGAAGCGCAAGAGCAACCCGAAGCAATCGATCAGCTCTATCGTGGCACTGCTAAACAAGTGCATCCCGGTTCCCTCGCACATCATCCAATATAGAACGCTCACGCTCATTGGCCCGAATCAAGCCAAGGTTGAGAGCATCGCAATCAATGGACATAGACACACTGATTTCCTGTCAGTCGTGGCGCACTTCCGTCCAGACCTTCTGCCACTTGTGCAGAGCGTTTGAGTGTGTCACCGGGGCGGGGCCTTCGGGCCTCGCCCCACTTTTGCGCGCCCTATCACGATCGAGGGTCCACGCACGCGCGCGCTCCCCTGCTGACATTAATCGAATAAAAACGCTTGACGGTCAAAAGTTATTCGGTTATATTATTAGAAGAAACAACACCACACCCGAGGCTACCCCATGGCAAAATACCTTTGCACGGCTACAAGCGTAAACAAAAAGACAGGCAACGTGCCCACCATATGGATAGGCGAGACTCGCGAGGAGTCGCTGCAATCCTGCCGAGACGTAGGCTGTCCACTGCTCCACACGAAGCACGGCGGCAAGGGCGGCAACGGCAAGCCGCTATGCTACGCACAACACGGCACCCCGTCATTCTCTCACACTTCAATGGTCAAGGCTAACGCCAAGGGCAAGAACTACAGCCTACGCGGAGCGCTCGCGACAGCATCACGCGCGGCCCGCATGGTCCGGCTCGGTGCAATCGGTGACCCGGCGGCACTCTCTCCCATTGATGGCGCGTATATCCGCGAGGCCGTCAAGCGTGAAGGGCTGGCCCTCATTGGCTATACTCACGGATGGGCACTTGACAAGTCAAGACAATGGAGGGGCCACATCATGGCGTCGTGTGATACGCTCGCGCAAGCTGACAAGGCCATCGCGGACGGTTGGCGCGCTACGGTTCTACTTCCGAGGGACCATAGCGGGCGAAAGTTTACCACGCCCGATGGACACACTGGTGTGGTCTGTCCTGCACAGCTTGAGCCCGAGATTGTAACCTGCAACACTTGCCGCATCTGCGACGGCTCCAAAGCCGGCCCGGTTGTTGGCTTCATTGACCACAGCCCAGGAGGTAAACGGAATGGATAAAGTACTCTCCCAGATTCTCGAAATGATAGAAACCATCGACGACGCCATAGATGGTGGCGACAAGCAAGACACGGAGAACGCAATCTATGCTCTATGGGAATACGTCCACAACGAACGTAAACAGGCATGGCTTGAGTCCGTGCTGTCCATGTGAGCGTGCCGCATGTTTCCAGTCTATCAACAGATTCTCGGCTCCCTCGCATACCTCGCACTGACATGGTTGGTGCTCGTAATCTTCATCCGGCTCGTCACCTGAGTCGGCTGAAGGTTCGCCCTATCAGCCTCCTGAACACACACGCGCGCGCCCCTGTGCTGGGTGTAATCGCACGCGGCAACGGGGCTGACACACTAATAGCGACTGCCCATTGGTTACCGCGCCATAAAATCACTTGACCTTTCGCTTGTGGCGTAGTACTCTACGGAGTGAACGCCGGGTAGACACACTCTTTTGGGACTCGGTTTTCGGGTTCCCGGCCCTCTCCAATCTTTGACGAACGCGCATATCGCAGGTTAAACCTGCCATTCTGGCTGAAGCCAACACGGCGGACACCATTGTGGAAGGGGCGACATTTGCACAGACGGCGCGCACAACTTCTCCCCCACTAAAATCGTAAGGGTCTATCCAAGGCGAAACTTGTTGAGTTTCAATGTTATCGAAGCCCCGATAATCGAATAAGGTATCCAATGAGCGACAACTATAAACAGGCAAGACCATGGCATCGTTTCCGCCGCATGCTTGAGAGGACAAGTCCGTCCCTTCGTCCGTACACGGTTCAAGAGGTTGAACAGTTCTACCGCGAGGTGGATGGTCATCTGACTGGTTCATTCATCAAGTCCGAGGTTCAGGCTGGAGGTCTACGCATCTTTGTACTGTATCGTGAGATTGAGCAACGACTCAACCGTAGCCACAGTGTGGACTCGTTTGCGCGAGCACTGGGTGAGCGTCCACCACAAGTGTATAACTGGCTCCGTGGGTCCACTGGCATCAAGCGGTACACCATCGACATTCTACAGTCATGGTGCTCCCTGCTGACCAAGTACTGGGAGGATGAGGGTGTCATTCTGTACATACTATGCCATCCCACCGGAATCATAGAGCCTTTGATTTACGTGAAGCCTGAGGAGTAGGCTGTCCCTACCTGTCCCCCTGTCCCCACTCTCCCCTATATAACCCTATTGATACACAGTATTATTATGCTATCTTTATATATTCTCTTTACTCTTTACCCTTTTATAGAAGAAGGTAGGGACAAGAGGGACAGTAGAGAAAGCACAGGTTCAAGCTACATTTTTACCCCGTCCCCCCATGAGGGACACTGTCCCACTGCTCTGGACAATCCACCTTTATCACAGAAAATACTTGCCCAGTTATTCGATATAGGTTACCTTCTAATACCACACAGGACACCCTCAACGCCAATCACAAGGCAGGTCGAGCATACCACTGGGAACCGCTCGCCATTATTCAGATAAGGAAACAAGCACTACTATGGCCAACGCAATCATCACATTCAACCTTTCGCAACCAGACTTTGAGACAATCGTCGATATGGCTGCTGAAGGTATCAGCTACTGGGCAAGCAAGAAACTTGTCGATAACACTGGCGAGGGTGGCAAGTACTTGACGTACTTCATCACTGATGCCGAAGACTCCAAAGAGTATGCTTTGAGTCTTGCCAAGGTGGAGCAGGCTGTACTTGACCTTCATGTCAAGCAGCCACTCAACAACTACTACCAAGATGCAATCCGGTATCTTGTGGTCAAAGGCGACTCATCCGAGGTCGGTTCCGACATCGCGGATGCCATCATTCAACAGGCCTGCTTCGGCAGTGTCATCTACGGGTAAGGAGAAATCACCCATGTCTAATAAGAAACACGCCCTCGATAATCTTGAGCGCATCCATGAGCACCTTGACAGTCGAGCGTCCTACATTCTGAGGATTCTCATCAACGCTGGTCTTCCGTGCCGGGAGTATGCCGATACCAAATACTTGGAGAATCTGGCAGACTCTATCCACAATCTGTGGCACCACCTGTGTCAACTGGACACGGGCAACCTTCAGTGCTGGGACATGAACGTTCTGGAACTGGCGTCCATCTACGGTGAAGCCATGGGGGCGCGCACCTTCTATGACGACATCAAGCCGTCACCAGACGATAGGCTGCGGGATGCTCTGGGAGAAATGATTCGGCACTTCGAGACGTTCCTTGCCAGCGACCAGTCAGAGTTCTCTACTGCACTGACCAAGCGCATCATCGAAGATGCAAAGGACGCACACACAGGTGGCGCTCGCACTGAGGCACAGCAGTGGCCAACCACTGGCTCTGAGGAATCGTTCCGAAAGCTGTCGTCTGAAGAAATGCTGGAGGCTGGGTTCACCCTCGACTCTTGCACATACAAAGAGTTCAGCGCCTATCGCGACAAGTGCGATGAGGAGGAAGCAGCAGACTACCAGCGCACCAACGATGCGATGGACAAACTCAGTGATGACTTGAACCCCGTGAAACCTGAAGGAGGTGAGTGATGGACAGAATACAGTTTGCCAGATTGCTGTGCGAGATTGCGGCGACACAAGAGAACTTTGATGCTGACGCAGTGTGCTCAGAAATGGACCTTGAACAACATGAGTTGAATGAACTATTCGACCGAGCCCATGAGGTTTGGGAAACGTTCAAAGAGGAGGGTAAGTAATGAACCCCATCATCGCAAAGATTGAAAAGCTACTGCGCCTATCTCAAGACCAAGACGGCACACCAGAAGGTGAGACTGCCGCCAGACTTGCCAGTCGAATGATGGCAGCACACGCCATCGAAATGGCCAGCATCAACCTTGACAAGGAAGTCGAGCATGACCCCATGGAGAAGCAGGACATGCGGGTTCGCGTCAGCGTCTGGCGTCGTCTGCTCGCATCCACGCTGGGTGTTCACTGCAACTGTCAGGTTGCCTACACTTCCCACAAGGGCTTCGGTCAGCACATCAGCATGTACGGTCACCGCACCGACATCGAGCTACTCAAGTATCTGTATGACATCTGTGAGCGACAGATTGAAACGGAGGCTCGACGCTACGTCAACAACCTTGACGAGTGGGACCGTGGCACAAAGAAGATGCTGGGCAACAACTTCCGTCGCAGCGCAGTCACAGGGCTGAACAGCAAGCTGAAGGATATTCGCAGGGACACCCAGTCCGAGAACGCTGAAGGGTTCGCGCTGGTTCGTAGTCGCAAGCAGAAGGTAGATGAGTGGGTCAAAGACAACTACTCATTCCGAGCCGGGACTTCAACTAACTACGGCTACAACAGTGCTGGGTACTCCGCTGGCCGCAACGTCAGGCTCAATGCTGGTGTCGGTAGTAGCGGAAATCGTAAGCAGCTTGGGAATAATAAATAAACACCAAGTGTTATCTACGTAGACAACAAACGTCATTGAGGTGAACAATGAATAAAAAGAAGAACCCATACACACGCTTACACGTTGGAGCCATCGTGACATGGACTGGTACTACTCAAGGTCACTGGTGGTACAGCGACGATGGTTCAGGCGAAATGAATAAATGGGTTGAGCCTTATTCGTACACCAAAGAAGGCATAATCACTGAAAAGACTGGCGGTATGCGGTACGACAAAACCAGACGAGCATGTGGCCAGTACCAGACGGTCTACGAGTTTGATGTCATGTATACAGGCAAAAGTGCTGAGAGCAGTAAGAACTGGACTCATGTGCGTATATGGGAAGACAACGAAGGATTGGTTGTGCATGGCACAGCAGACCCATCTGAGTATCAACGCGACCCTGACCGCAAACGATACCACTACGGTCATACCGGTGTAGGTCATGGTCCTTACGGCACAACAGGTAGGTAAACAATGAACAAGGCAAACAACGAAAAGAACCGCAAGATTCTGGCCCACATTGTATGGGAAACATTGTCGGCTGACGACATATACCAACAGTTCATCCACACTACTTGCGCTCAGTACGAACGCGACGACGAATCGTTTATCGCAGACGCAGAGTGGTTGGAGTCTGAGTTTGAGGATGCACTTGTTGAGTCACAGGGAGGTGAGTAATGCCAAGCGCAGTAGTCATACGATACAGGTATCCATACAGTCGCCGCGTCAACGTGGTGCTCAACTGGAAGTTCGGCATGCGTGCCGAGGACGACCCCGACAGGTACTACGACATGTTCTGCTTCCACACGGGCAGGCTCCTGAACCCCGGCGACCCCTGGCACGACAACGGCGACGGTGTCCCTTCCAAAGAGGACGTAGAAATCCTGTTGGAAAACTTCGACAATAACGAACTTGCTGTATGCGTACACTGCGACGAGTCACACGACTTGGATGCGGACCATGAATGCAAGGAAGGTGAGTGATGACCTACGTCTACCAAGTAATCCGAGAATGGTCACAAGATAATGGCACACAGTACAATGTGCTTGGAACATACAGCACGATTGGCGATGCCGAAGATGCTGCGGACGAAGCAGAAAGGCACGGCGGAAGCGACGAAGACCGTGGGTACATAGGCATAATGATGCATGAGTTGAACCCTGAACGTGTCAGCATAATGAACGACACCGGCTACCCGGCGGAGAGGTGAGTGATGACGAAAACAGAACATCTAATAACGGCGCTTGGTAACCTGTGCGGTGTAGGCGCTCAGTACAACTGGACATGCTTCGATGAAGATGAAGCTGGCGACCCAAAGTGTGCATCAAGCGACACCAAGTGTGTATGGTGCGATGCTCGCAAGGCCCTGTTCAATGCTGACCCTGTGGTCTACGAGGGAGGTGAGTAATGATTGTCAATGTGATTCGCGATGAGAACGGACAGCCTCTCGATGGTATCCGTGATGGAGTAGAGTATGTGTACGGTGTTGCACTTGACCAAAAGCTGGTTGAGCAGCTCATGTATATGCAAGGGTTGTTTTCGTCATTGAAGCATATCTCTCGACCACGGAACGCCATGGACACAACGGACGAGTGGTTGGCGATCTTCTGTGACTTGGAGCAAACGATGAGCACAATCAGGAGGATGCTCGGTGACCAAACCGATCTGTACTCCGAATGGAACAAAGGAGGCGAGTAATGGACGCCTTATGTGTAGAGTGCAGCGTATCAACTGCACCCGGTTCAGGCTTGTTCGTTAACCGGACTGAGACTGGTAACGGTTGGCTGTGCGCTGATTGTATGTGGCCAGAGGTGTGCCACTTGTGCGAGGCCAAGGCACCAATGGATGACGAGATTGTTTGCGAAGACTGCTGCGAAGGAGGTGAGTGATGCCAATGGCATGGATTGAGCCAGAGGTGGCGTTTGAGATTCGAGTGCAGTGTACTCTCGAACAAATCGAGGCGCACTGCGCCCTATCACCAGACAATGACCTTCGGGACTTCGACAACGAGGGTGGCCTGACCTACGAGGTGTACCATGTCTACAAAAGCCAAGACATCAACAACAGGTTGGTCTACTGGTACACCATCGACTCTACCGAAGACTGCGAGTATGAGTTCGATATTCGACTCATATCGAATCACCCCATCGGTCATCAAGAGGCACTACAGCAGGCCATAGACTCAGGGTTGTTCTACTTCGATGGCGACAAGCTATCTACTCGGTGCGTTGACTGGGCCAAAGACTACCGAGACAAATGCAAAGAGGCTCGCGCTTGGATGCAAGAGCAGAGACGGACAGAATCTGTCCGACCCTTGTAGCCCACAAAGGTTACAGTACACCACAACAGAGGAGGAGCAACACCACTATGTCAAGCACATACAAGGGCGACAGTCCAGGCAAGAAAATCACCAGACTGCGAATGTGGCACCAGATGTTCTACTTCGCAAACTGGCTCAACATGACCAACGACGGCATCCTCGTTCTTGCTGGTGATGGTGGTGACATGTCCGCACTCGATGGGTGGGGTATCGACCACGACAAGATTACCGCAGTGGACATGGAGAAGGATAGCGTTGACAGGTGTCGCCAACGGTTTCCAGGGATGAAGGTGATGCATGGCCAGCTTGGCTCTGTAGTGAAGAACCCAAACGTTCATTACAACATGGCGCACGTAGACTTTTGCGGCGGCTTAACCATGCCCAACATCAATACGTTGGTTGACGTTATCAATAACGCAGACAAGAGCCAGCCGTTTATCCTTTCAATCACCATGCTGAAGGGCCGAGAGTACAAGCGAGCCAACGGTAAGGTTGTGTCGAAGCTTCCTCGTAGTATTCGGAAGATGTACGCAAAACAGTTCAGGTCTACTGGAAATGAGATTGCTGCACGCATGATGATGAACGGGCCATTCGAGCCTCGCAAACTTATCGACATTGGAGAGCAGTCTCTTATGAGAGATTGGGACGAAGCAAGGCGCAGCGGGAAACTCAGCAAACTTTCCGACATGGCCATTCGTAATGCAGTAACGAGAGGCGGGAAGATTAGCTATCTCGGAACGTGTGTGTCGAGGATGGAGGTTCTCCGTGAGTGTCTAATCTCAAGAATGATTCAAGAGGAAGCGGTTGAAGCCCTCAAACGTGGAACGATTAAGGTGGGCGGAAGCGTTAACGACCTTGACGCTGCGATGGGAATACTTCAGGGCGGACTACTTGGATACCACAGTAGGAACGGAAAGCAGCACGGTACCCCGTTCGTCACAATGACATTCGTTATCGCACACGGGATTGTTCTTGACCTGCTTTGCAGAAATGAAATATCTGAGTACGATGGTCACTCTTACTTTGATTATGGCGCAGCAACCTTTGGCTACTACCGTGCCATAACCGCAGCGCAAGGAGAGTTGGCGCTTAGACCATTCGTCGCACAGTATGCAAAACTTGTGGGCACAGCGGCAGCAGCCAAGGTCTTTGACCTACCAAAGGGCACAGTAGCCGCATGGTTAGCGCACCTTAGTATGGGTACGTATGACAATATCCTTGAGCAACTTAAGGGCCAACACCTAACGCTCGCGCCAAGAGAAGGACTTGAGTACGAGCAAGCAAAGAAGTCTCTGCTTTTGGGGTGTGAGCACTGGGGCTTGAACTTTGGACCAGAGCCCCATGCGGTCAACCTTAGAGACGTATACAGAGCCAACCGAGAAGTCATGGCTGCAAACGGACGGTCACCACTACGTGACTGGGACGTTCGACCACATGAGCAGGGCTTCTCAATAATGACACCGGAGTACTAATGAGCAACGTACCTGACGATTGGGGTGCCTATGGAGGCACATGTAGTGAGTGTGGACAATACTGGCACAAGAGCGGGGAGTATGAGTGCGCATGCGTCGAGACGTTTAGGTGTGAGAAACACTTTTCTTGGGGCCAATGTGAGGAGGAGGTCGAGGACGAAGACGAACTGACTCAAACATTCGATGGCGAAATGTGGTGTAAGGGCTGCATTGGTGACGAAGCATTTACCTGCGAGGTGTGCGGGGACATCTTCCCTGACGAGGAGTTGGCAGAGATAGACCTGACTATGGATGTGTACATGTGCAAGCACTGCGATGAGGAGGCAGCAGACAACAAGACCCTCCACCACACTCCAGTTGAGATTCCTATTGGCCATCTGAAGTACATACTGTTTACGATGGAGAATATGGCACAAGAAAAGCCATACGAGCATAAACCGGGGACCGCAAAGGAATGGCTGAGAGAAGGCATCAAGCTGATGAAACAATCAATGCCTAAAGAAGAAAGCACCGATCATCGCGAGGCCACGGTGGTTCTCGTTGAGGAGGTCGATGAAACAACAAGCGAGCGCATTGTTCGCGCTCAAGTTCAAGGGGGAACAAATGCCGATCATTAAACAACAAGCAGGCAAGCCAATGCCTGAAATCAATCCAGAGAACGCAGAACTTCTGTGGCATGCTCTGTTCGCAATCACCCACGCAGTGGAGCAGTTGAAAGTAGCGGTAGACGTAAATACCTACCGAAACCAAGACATGGACCTTGGTGCATGGGAGTTCGCGCGGATTGCCTTGGAAACATCGCGCGCCGACATTCCATCCAACTAATCGAATATCGTTGCGTCGAGGCTGTTTCCGTGGTAGGTTACAGTCAGGAGAAACACCATGAACATATTTGTGCTGGACAAAGATCCACGCATCGCTGCGCGCATGCAGTGCGACAAACACATACCGAAGATGGTTCTTGAGACTGCTCAGATGCTTTCTACTGCCGTCAACATCTGCGGTGTAGACTACGGTTACGTCGCGCCGTACAAGTCTACTCACATCAACCATCCGTGTTCGGTGTGGGCAAGAGAGTCGAATGGAAACTTCTTTTGGCTGTATGACCACGGGATGGCCCTTGCCAAAGAATACGAAGAGCGGTTCGGTAGGGAGCACAAGTCTAAGGCTGTATTGAAGCGTTGCGGTTCGATGGGTTTCATCTGCACGCCAGACCACGGACTGGCGTTGTTCGACGACATCACGCCACAGTACCGCCGAGGACTGCTCACTCCACACCCGCTGTGCATGCCAGATGAGTACAAGGGTGACTGCGTAGTTGAGTCTTACCGAAGGTTCTACATTGGAGAGAAGGCAAGATTCGCGCAGTGGAATAAGTCACGAAAGGCACCATCATGGTGGCCACAAACAACAACACACGGGGAGGTGTGACAATGCCAAGCGAAAAGTTGGCTGATGGCATCAAGGGCGCAGTGGGGGTTCACAGCGTTTACCTTGCTGCAAAACACGATGAGAACTTGGCTGGACGATTCAGCCATACAGACGGCAAGTCATTGGTTGACGGGCCAGCAAAAGCAACCAAGCGTTCAATCGCAAATGTCATGGTCTACATGGCTGGACGTTACAGCAAGCATCTGACCTTTGAAGAGGTTGAAATGGGACTACTTGCGGCTGCGACAGCGTCGGTCAGCAACAGCAAGAAGCAGAGAACTGGCCCAAACTTCGACAACATTGGTTCAGAGTTTGCTGTAGAGATTGAAGGTAAGTTGACTCAAGATGACATCGGCGCAGAGATCAAAGATATTATCGAGAAGTTTCAGCTTTACGATCCTTCATCACACTCATACAGAACTGTTGAGCAGGGGCTTGGTGTTGCGTTGAGGATGCTTGGATGGGCGCGACGACGCCAGATGACTGGCGGTACTCGCGCATACCGATGGTATCCGCCAGATGGTTTCTTTGATTCTGAGACTCCAAACGAAGTTAGTGACGCAGAAGATGTAGCCATCGATGCCAGTGGTGTTGACGATGTATTCGACGACTGGTCTGACGATATTGCTGAAGAGTACGTTGCTGATGAAGAGCCGGAATCAAAGCCAAAGAAAAAGCAGAGCGGGGTCAAGCCGGACGAAAATCTTGCTCGTCGTATCTCAAGCATGAACTTGTACCCTGGCATCAGCTCTTATGAGATTGCGATGGCCAGCTATGACTTCGATGGTAATGGTTTAGATGTGCCAAAAGATGAAGCAGGAGTGCCTCACAAAGCAAAGCTATCCATTGGCGCAACCATGAAAGACATGGGGTGGTCAAAGAAGACTCGACGCATCGATGGTATCCCTCACGCTGGCTGGCACCCGCCTGTGGGATGGCAAGAGGAGAAGCATCCCGAAACTGTTCTTCGTAAGAAGACAATCGATGAAGACAACTCTACACAAAAGTCTGAGCCATTGACTCAAGACAGTGTTGCTGATGGTCTTCCTCGTCTTGGTGAGAGTTCTGCTGATGTAGACGACGATTTGCCATGGCCCGATATGACGGACTTCTCTGGAGAAGATGGTGAAGAGGGAGGATCTGAGTCTGCCGAAGAGTCTGCTTACGTCAAAGAGATTCAACCTGATGGTCAAGAGAAGGTCTACCTTGCCACGATTACCATGAAGCACACTGGCGTATATCTAAAGGGGACGGAACAGTATCCATCAGAAAGGATGCTTGAGTGGGACGCGGATGAAGACATTTGGTTCTTCCGCTCTGGCGGTGAAGAGTAAGGCTTCAGCCACGCGCAGGGAGGCATGGCGCACAGATGCCTCAACCCCAACGACACCACGATTGCTTTACACTATATGTAGTGTTAGGAGAAACATTATGACAGACTTGCGTTGCGTAGTTGGAGGCGGATGGTTCTTGCCTCCAGGCTCACCATACATGGACCAGCTAAGGGCAAAGTACACATGCCCAAACCCACAGTACAATCAGGCCATGGCTCTTAGGAAAAAGGGTAAGTGGGTAGAGGTTCCAGACGACAGGGTTTACGCATGCAAGATGATCCCCCTTCGACACAAGTGGGGTACTGGAATCATGGTGCCAAGGGGCATCCCGCTTCAGAGTGAAGTCGATGTTGCACTGCACTCAGTAATGTCGTTTCCAGCGCTTAAAGACGACCAGAGTAGCCTAAGGCTTGCTGATGGAATGAGCCTTCGACCATACCAGCAAGACGCTGTAGATGAAGTGGTAGACAACTACAACGGTCTTATTATTGCACCATGTGGGGCAGGGAAGACAATGATAGGGCTTGGGGTGATGACAAGGTTCGACACTCGTATCGTTGTCCTTGTTCATACCCACGACCTTGCTGAACAGTGGAAGCAGCGTATCGAGGCTCAGCTACGAACCAGTACCGGTGAAGTGCCAAGCGTCAGTATCTGTGGCGACGGCAAGAGAGACGACTCAGGCCAGATTGTTATCGCCATGTTTCAATCCCTTGCCAAGGGAAGATGGGAAGAGGTTCAGGACTGGGCCAAGCAGTTCGGTGTATGCATCGTTGACGAGGCGCATCATGTACCAGCGAACACATTCAGTAAAGTAATGATGTCCATGCCTGCCAAGGTTCGTGTTGGTCTTACTGCCACACCGGACAGGCCTGACGGTCTTGGCGCGATGCTTGGATGGCATTTTGGGAAGCAATTGTTCCGAATCACAACCAAGGAGTTGATTGATAAAGGTCGGGTCATGAAGCCAGACATTCGTTTTGAGCGGACAAACTTTACTCCCCCAGACGTAGATTGGCCAAAACTTATCAATAAGACGTGTGAGGACGCCGACAGGAACGAGCAGATACTCTCTATGGTCGAGCGATTCATAAAAGATGGCAGGCAGGTTCTTGTGCTCTCCGACAGGGTTCAACACTGCATCGACATGGCAGAGCACATCGCAAATCGTGGCATGAGCGCAGCGGCACTGGTTGGTAAGATGACCAAGAAGCAGAGGGCAGAGGTGTTGTTAGCCGCAGACTCCAGGGAGCTGAAGGCCATCTTTGCCACCACGGTTGCTGACGAGGGGTTAGATTTACCGGGCCTCGACACCGTAGTGTTGACCACACCGACAAAGGCTATGGGCCGCATCCAGCAAAGGATCGGCAGGATTATGCGGACAGCGGAAAACAAGAAGAAACCCATTGTGGTTGACCTTGTCGATAACAGTAGGGCTGCATGGTTCTCACACCAAAAACGCGCGCGATTTTATGAAGAGTTAGGCTGCAATGTTCAAGAACTTTGAGGGCGGAATAGAAGATGATGTGTCCAATATGTGGGGCGAAGACAAAGGTGGTGGCTTCTCGAAGTACATGTAAACCGGGATCAGGTTGGACTGTGGGGGTCGGAAGTAAGGCTATCGGCTGGTACACCACAGACTTTATAGCCCGAAGGAGAAAATGCAGTGAGTGCTCATACAAGGGCTTCACTGTAGAGATTTTTACTGACGATATGAAAGGTATTGTTCGAGAAATAGAAAACGGGCACGCGCCCGACCATTTAACAACAAAGGAGAAATAAGATGAATTTTGTCATCTTGACCGGTAACTTGGGCCAGAAGCCTGAGCTTAAAAAGGCGAACTCAGGTTTGCCGATTAGCAATCTTCGGATTGCAACCAATGAGCGAGTCAAAGACGGGGACCAGTATAAGGACCACACCGAGTGGCACACTGTAGTTGTTTTTGGAAAGCAGGCTGAGAACTGTTGCAACTTTCTCGACAAGGGGTCGAAAGTTGGAGTTGAGGGAAGGATTCGCACTCGCGAATATCAAGACAAAGAAGGAAACAAACGCAAGAGCACAGAGATTGTTGCAAACCGCGTTGAGTTTCTCACTAAGCCGGTGAATGGTGTGTCCCAATCTCACGGGCAACCACAGTCTGGGTATCAGGCGAACGACGAAGAGATTCCTTTTTAGGTGAGTGTGGTTCGCGGGGTAATCCAGACGCACCAAAACCCCGCACTTTTTCAGGAGAACCAGTGCCGATATATATTTTTGAATGCAATGCCTGTGGAAGGATGGCTGAAGTGTTTCAAAGCTTTGCTGACCCATGGCCCGATTGCACAGAGTGTAACAAGCAGATGAAAAAGAAACCTGCTCTCACCAGCTTCAGCCTTAAAGGAAGTGGATGGGCAAAAGATAACTACGGTTTAAAGAAGAATGCCTGACCACTCTTTAGACGACATTGTTCATTCCATACAGTCTGCTGTCATGGCGGCAACAGATATTGCCGAGCGCCATGAGCTTGATTCAATTACAAGCGAAGAATTTTGGGAGCGTAAGGTTGATGAAAATGGAGAGCCTGTCACGGATGACGACGGAAGACACATATATGCACCTCGTATGGTCATCATGGAACTCCCAACATGGGAAGATGGAGTACTGGTACACAAAAGA
>CEOA01018685.1_pt1 | contig 14261 bp, 37 predicted proteins | sample 530251 | NCBI WGS metagenome assembly CEOA01 (sample SAMEA2619838, study PRJEB7988) | marine metagenome | biome: marine biome (ENVO:00000447); feature: surface water layer (ENVO:00002042); material: "saline water (ENVO:00002010), including plankton (ENVO:xxxxxxxx)" | depth 5 m
CCGACCTATTATCGCAATACTCGGCTGTGTCATCGAACTCGTACACGTCGGTACTAGTATCATAAATATCCTCACTAGTATCGTATACCGTGTCAATAACATAAACTGTTGGGACGCGAATTTCAATTTCACATGCTGACATAAGAAAAACAACGCTAATTAAAAATTTCTTCATGTTCATATGATAATCCCCTCTCTTCAAAAGTAAAGAAAATGGTACGCCCAGGAGGACTCGAACCTCCAACCTACAGCTTAGAAGGCTGTTGCTCTTCCGGTTGAGCTATGGGCGCGCATAATCAAATCAAAAATAGATAACAAACTACAGACAAAATGCCGCCGCAAGACAAGACTTTAAAAATAAATTCCCCGTCGCGCTCGGCGCTAGTAAGCTTATTCATCTTCACCTCCAATATAATTTTTAACTATCTCTAAATCAATCTTATTGTTTTCATAATACCCAATCCAAGTATTACACTTTCCGCAGAGCACCCCCCTGACCCTTCCCGTTTTGTGACAGTGGTCCAGAGAGGCTATGCCGTCATTCTTGCCAGTAAATTTTATTTTTCTACTACAAATACGACAAGAGTTGTTTTGTTCTCTAAGAATCTTAGCTCTTTCAGGACCAGTCACGCCGTATCTATACAATAAATTCTTACATGTATAACACACGGCTCTGCCAGGCGCTCTCTCGTTTTTGCATTTTTTATTTTTGCACTTCATAAATTAGTTTCTTTCTTCTATATCTCATATCAGAAGAATAATGAATTGTCAAGTCTTCTTTATCTTCATCAATCAGGGTTTCCCAAAATCGATCCTTCTCAATGGGATACGGTCCCGCTCCCATCATACTCTCATCAGAGAGCACTTTATAATAATATTTTTTAGAAGTTACCTTGGTTATCAAGCCAAATCCAGAGTTTGTCTCAAACATGTCCCCGACTCTCAAATTATAATATTCTTTAACCACACCCATGTTATAACCCCCTTTTCAAAAAATAAAATTATTTTGCTATTTTTAGCTCTTTTCTTAGAAATCTTTCTTCGTCGCCATCAGTAAAAATTACCCAGTACTCCATGGCATTATTTTTAAAAGTACACTCACCAATACCGGCAACAACTCCTATTTTTCCTGCATAGGAGCCGCTAAGCCACTTTAGGCCTCTGGCGTAAGCAGACAAAACTACCAAGTCTCCCTTCTTAATTTTACCACTCCTCGTTCAAAATCTCACAATCATCCATGTCCACCCAAAAGTCGCCATCTTCAAAATTTACATAAACCAGAAGACAGCTAGGCTCGCTTTCGAGGGGTTCCGTGTCTACATCTATCACGATACCAGGCTCCGGTGGCGAAGATCCCGTAGGATCGCAAAATAAAATCAAATCACCTTTTTTCACCGCTCTTCTCCTTTGCTCGATTATAATCACGGACTTTTCTTGAGTCAAGAGAAGAAATAAAATAATTTGCAACTATAGAGAATATAAGAGAAAATGTCATAACATGACAAAGCTCTAGCAGCATCCATAGCTCAAAATAAGGTGCCTTGAGCGCCATCTCAGGCTCCAGCATTCGCCCTCCAAAGTTTGCCATAAGCACGGTTTAGGATGTTTGTCTCTAGCCACCCATACTCATGCCCATAGTTCCGGGGCTGTTTTCCAGTAAAAGCGACTCTCCAGAAGTAAGAACCTTGGTACTGGTCCCTTTCTACGAGAATACCAAATTCCCCCTTGCGAGTAATTATTAGATCTCCCTTTTCGGGTCTTTTAGTTTTCACGGTCTAAAATCTCCTGCGGAATAAAGTCAATAAGTTTATTATCACATCTCTAAACTCTTCATAAGTTTTTCTATCATGAATAAGCACTATTCAATCCTCATAGTTTCCCAATCGCCCTCTTCGTTCGTATAACGAACTTTTTTTATACCGGCCCGTCGAATATGTTTCATACAGTGTTCACAGGGCTTGGCCATCGCCATCCCTCCGGTCTTTAAAAATCTCATGACTTCGATGGTATCCCCTGGCTTGGCAAAGCGAAGGACATTCATCTCCGCGTGCATGTGACTGCCGGTGGTTCCATCAGGATATGTTCTTTTGAACCTTGGATGAGTTTTGCACGTATTTTCACCAATCTTAACAACTTTTCTTCCGCGCTTCAGTATCGCGACCAGATGATAAACTCTTCCGTTGTTCAATGCTCTTTCACGAGCTTCGTAATACACTAGGCATAGCGCCGACTCCTTTTTCTGTATTATAGCTCCATAAGTACGGAAAGTAAAGTATTTTATATGGCACTCTCAACCTTAAACCACCTAAGATTGTACCAATTTCTATCTGCGGAATTACGCATCCTCTTTTGGGTTGCAAAAAAGCTATCCTCGTCCCCCTGCATTCTAAGATAGAGCGTGGAAGGTCGAAGCTCCTTTCCCTTTGTGGGGAGCCATTCGACTCGGATAAGAGTATCTCCATTTGTAGCCATCGCGCTATCGTACCTGGGAATATCCAGAACGAATGCATCCACAACCAGGCCGAGAGACCCGCCGCCGCCAGCATTGTATCTTATGAGTGAACCAACCATGTGCTTATTATAATTCCTTTTAAATTATAGTAAAGTTAAATTACCGTGTAGGGCTGATCTCCGCGATAATGCTCAAACCATGTGGGCACTTTATCTGCTGGATACCGCATCCTCTCTTTGCTGGCATAGTACTTTCTATAAGACTCAACGATATCGCTGCTCTTGAACTCTTCAGGCATCGCCATCTTGAGCGGTGTTGCATCTTGAGTCGGAAACCTGCTCGGGTCATAGAGTAAAACAATCTTCTCCAATACGCTAATGCACTTATGATCTTTACCAAAGCGCTCCGCATATTCCCCAATCAAAGCGTAACAGTGCATCACCAGATTCTCAAAGTTGTCGCTAGACTCCGCAGCCCAGAGACAAGATGGATGCTTAGGATTGAATGATTTATATGGTGCTTGCACTCCCTGCTCATTAAGAACAGTTGATAGTATCTGACAAGATTCCAAAATCATTTTAACAACTCTGTAGTTGTCCTGGGATTCTGCCGACCTTATCCAATCAATCTGTCCGCTGTTATCTTTCTCAATCGCAAAGATATTCATAATCAAGTCTCCTAAAACTTTTTCTTCTTGCCAAACCTGTCGTAGATAAACAGTTCCTCTTTTGTTTGACCTGCTATGTTTATAATCGCAGCGGGTCCAAGATCAAGCTTTTCTTGTCGTCTTTTCTTTTTTAATTTTTGATAATATTTTTTATCGGAACTAGAGGCCGCCTTGTAGGCGCTCAGCAATTCGTGTTCATGAAAGTGCTTAATTATCATCTGGTGGCTCCGAGACAACAGCGACGTACTTCTCTAACATTTCTTTAGTTTCTCCATTGTAGAACCAGTGGACAAGACAGCGAGGCTCACTAGTTGAATAGTCCTCGGTCGTGTCACCTACAACGATTCCTAGAGAAACATGCTCGTGATAATAATAGGATATCCTAACTAAAGAGCCCTTCTTTATCATTAAGCGTCAGCCATAGGTATGGTAGCAGCAACCGCCAAAATACTTTCGGCACAATTTCTAAAGGCAGCAGCCTTTTTTGTTTGTTCCTCGGCAGCAAGATGGTGTCCTGCCATGCGATACTCCGCAGCGATTTCATTAGCCGCTTCAGCCTTCTCTAGCATGTGCTCATAATCTTCCAAATACAAGTTTTTAAATGTCCCGTGGTCAATAGAGTCCGAAAACGGGTCGTCTAAAATATCAAACATTTATTCCTCCTACATCAATTATAATCACTCTGTGCTGAAGATCAAGAAATTATTCTTCAACAATTCTGCTTTTTCTTCTTCTCTCTTCTTCTTTAATAGCATCGAAATCTAAAAAAGATTCCGGCAGCAAAAGATGAGTTGTTTTTCCTACTATTTCTAAGATTGATCTTCTAGAAAATGCGCTTTTAATTCCTATCTCTTTCTGAATGCTTGGTGGTAACGCCGTTGTGACATAAACTCTAGTATCTGCGCTCGGATGAGTAAAAGAGATTTTTACAGCCCCATTCACGCCACGATCACCAGACAGATTCTTCCAAAAAAGAAACTTCCAAAATACCTCTTCAACAGTGCCTATTGTATCTACATCAATATATTCATGCATTGTATTGTCCCACAGTCGCATATTGACCGATACAATACACCCAACTCCAAAGCCTTGTGATTGACACGCATCCACAAGCTTTTTTCTTAACTCCAATGTTTTTCCAGCAGCAATAATTATATCATTCTTATAAGCAGCACAACCTCTCACATTGTGCCCCTTTTCATAACAATAAGAACATTTGTATTTCTTCCCCATATAATAAATACGGTGTGAAGAGATTTAATCTTTTATTGTCTAATCTAAATTATCTTTTATTTTCATTAGCAAACTACGAATCTTTTTTATTCGATCTTCTAGTTTTTCCTTTTTTTCGTTTTCAATTGCGCTCTTCAAAAGATATAACTCAGTCAGAACTACATCGATAGCCTTTTCAGACTTATTAGGTTCATAAACCTTTACCATGCTCTCCCCTTTGACTACACGTCGAATAATAATCCCACAACAGGATTTGTAAAGAAAAAATGATGGGGTTCCACCTTCCCATCGTGCCACTTGCATTTTCAAAAGCGCAAGGAAACCAATTTATTTTAAATAGTAAAGAAAATACCATTGTTCCAAATTAAGAGTTGCTAGCAAGGACAAGGCCACTAGCGACAGGTTTCGCCGCTTTACCTATCAACCTGACCGATACTTCTTCCTCCGAATAACACCACATATCTACTCTGTCCCAATCTCCAGCAGGATGGATTAAACGAGCCTCTTCTTTTGTTTCAGCCGCAACGACAGCGGCGTGATAAGTGCCCTCTCCAGTGTTCTCGTCTTGGTAAATATAATACAGATTCATCTATAAATAAATAGATCACAAAACAATTTTCAATATCTAGCTAAAACATAGCCTCTATCAATCAACTCGTTGATGTCAACGTGTATCCCGTTGTCAAATCTCCACAACATCCCAGAATCGACTATCCTTTGGAACAGATCCACTGTCTTTTCAAAAGACAAGTCTCCTCTCTCATATTTCTCTATCTCTATTGCTGTGAAATGCATCTGTTACGCCTCCATGAAACTTAATTAGTAACATGAAAACGTTTGTTCCACTTTATCATGACTCACTTACAACTTGCAACATCTCAACCGGAGTCCAAAAGTCAGTGTCGTATTCCGGCCATCTCACCAAAACTCCTCTTACCGCAAGCTCGCCCTTGGCATTCTCTAACATTCTAGTCTCGACCACGATACCTAGTTGTTCTGCGTTGTCGTGAGACGGGCCTGCAACTAAGTCAAATTGGTCATCACTCCTCCAAAGAACTAAGTCACCCTTTTTTATTTCTTCTTTCAATAACTTTCATCGCCTCTAGTTCTTTTAAAAGTTTTTTATTTTCATAATCTAGAACTTCAATCTTGTTTTTATTTTTAGCGGCAGTTAGTCTGCTCTCCACCAATAATTTTTTGAAGGAAGAACTTTCCATGTTTGTAGTTTTCAATTCAAGTATCAGCAATTTTAAAACTCTGATAACTTCTTTATCCACATGAAAAGCGTGACCATTTTTTATTTGATCTATCTTATCTTCTGCTTCTTGAATGAGCTTTTTTCTTCTTTCATCCCCCCTCTTGCTCATTGTGACCTCCTTAAATTCTATGCGGCGAGTCAGAAAAATAGATTTCCATATCATCTTGTAGACGCTTTAAGATATAGCTTCTTGTGCTCTCTTCGTCTTCAAAGTTAACAGCCTCTCCATTAATAATTAGGTTCCACTCTCCAAGTTCTCTAAGAATATCAACTTTATTAAAGACCAATTTTGTCACACCATTGATCTTGCTAGCCCTCTCAATCAATGACATGTCGGCCCAATTACATTGTCGTGGTCGACCCGTTGTCGCACCATACTCTTCTCCTATTTCTCGAAGCTTAGAGAAGACAGGTTCGTCTGGTTCGAATTGTTTGCTGCCAACATAGGTTTCATATATTTTGGCAACGCCCCAAACGTCTCTAACCCAGGACGGCGGAATGGCGTTTAGTAGCGCCCCTGCGGTTGTACAGTGGCTTGAAGTCACATACGGGTAATCTCCATGATCAATATCAAGGCCAAATCCCTGGGCACCTTCACATAAAATAATGGGAGAAGCATCGTTTTCGTGAAACTCTTCGTAAAGATCTATTAAGAAAGGCTCTAGCTCGGGAACATCCTTAGCCTGAACTCCAGTCCGTGCGTATTTATCTCTGTACGCAGGTCCGTTGCCCCTCTTAGTGGTGCCAATTTTTTGTTCTCTCGTCTCTTCTTCCAAATGCTCATTAGTGATGACATGAGCGTTAGCGGCAATGTATACCAAGCCTTGCGTGTCGATTCCTCCATTGTTTAGTTCCTCCAACTCATTAAAAAACTGCTCCACATTCACCACGCACCCGGAGCCAATAATTGACTTCACACCGAAGAACACTCCCGCCGGTATGTGGTGGGTGATGAACCGCTTACCCTCATGATATATAGTATGGCCCGCATTACATCCTCCATTATATCGTAGGACATGTGTATAATGCTTATCTTTACACAAGTGATGAGTAATTTTACCTTTACCACAGTCTCCATACTGGAGATCGACAATTACATCTGCGATCATTTTATTCTCCTTATATAATGATATGCGAGTATTCTCATATTCCTTTGTTGTCTCTATACGATTGTACCGAGACGGGCCACAGTTCTGTCGCTATCTCCAAGCAAGCCTCAGCCACCCTCTGTATCTCCCATTGTGCGCCCTCGTGTAAGCGCAAGTCAATAAATTTTAACAGGTTAGACAGGTTAGTGGTTCCGTAATATTCCGTATATAAATTTTGTGGCAACAGCCCTCTGGCCTGTTCTCTGCATATGCCAGCTTCTAACATTTTATTGTATAGATCTAATGACCTTTCATGGTGTTCTCTCAGTAGCTTGTCCGCAGGCTGTGGGCTCTGCGAACCGGAGATATTGATCAAGGGACAAACCAACTCACTTGTACTTGCCTGTCGATTAGAGTTATGTTGGGTTCTAAACGTGCTCGGCTGGTAAAACTCCAGATCAAAACTAGTGTACCTTCTACTTATCTCATTATACGACCAAGTTCTGTGTCTATGATGCTGCGATCGTATGAACAACGGTACCTTAAATCTGAAGGTGACGAGGTTGTGTTCGAAAGTCGACGTATGGCGATGCTCCACTAGATACTTTATAAGCTTCTTGTCTTTATCGTCAAGTTTTTCTTTTTCCTTGCCAAACGAAACGCGAGCACTATTAACTATTGTAAGATCAGTGCCCATGCTTTGGACAAGTTCGACTTTGCCAATGCCATCGCCGTATAAATCGATTTGCATTTTACATTCCTTTTAGAAATCTAATTCCAACTGCCCATCTTCGTCCAAGAAGGGCCGGTTGTGTTTGGTGCGGTAATCATCTACCATTTGATTCCAAATGTCAAGTGGTATTTTTACGGCCACTCGATCAGGGTCTACCTCGAAATCAATGTTCTCTACCTCAAGAAATATACTCTCTCCATCTCTTCGATCCTGAAACAGGTGGTGCTCCTTTCCTGCGGAGATCGTGTCCTTAGACCCCATTTTTCCCCTCCGAAATATCCTTTGCAATATCGGCTATCATTTTCTGACCTTTTTTCCAACAAGGGGGGCAATATAAATTAACAACCCCCTGCTCTTTCCTGACCACCACAAACCATTCCTTAACTTGTTGTTTGGATTTTTTATCGAAAGGCGCGCTACAAACTAAACACTCGTCTCCTAGTTTTTCAAACATGCCGAGTTTTTTTTGTAGATCTTTCTTGGCTTTTTTTTCCTGGTTTCTTTTTAATTTTCTAGACACGCTTCCCATCAGTAAGACCTTTTTACATTGATTATTTTAGACCAGGGTACTACGTGCTTTTCTCCCTTTTCGGTCTTCACTAAACACTGCGATATCTTTGCAGCCACTATAACTGCGTTCTCTGCATGGCCTTCAACAATGGCGACGCAACTTTCTCCAATAAGTAAATCTCTATGATATTTGTCTTTAAGACTTAATACGTGCATATGTGGCATCACGCCCTCCTTTCAAACATCCATGAACATTTCGATTCTGCCAAGTTTTTATGCATGCTGCTCTCTGCATCCTGCTTGTTTCGAAAGTATTTTTCTTCTAGAGAATTATTGTTTTGCGTGATCGAGCAAAATGGATAAACTCTCTTGTTCTCTTCTTTCACTTTCTCATCAACAAGCGTATCAGCCAGCAACAAGGTGTCCTTCGGCCTGCCCCTAAAAACTGAGTTCATCAGCTTTAAGCGGGTAATAAAATTTTTAAAAAATAAAATCATATTTGAATAATAATAACGCTACCAGTGGTACTTCCTGTCGGAGATGTTTTTCCTCCATCTTCCCACTTCTTTCTTTTCCGCTCTTCCTCTATATACCTTTCCCACTCAGGTGGCGGAAGCGGTATCCTTATATGCGGTCGTTCGTCTGGCATTATCCTTGGCCTCTGTAACGTTTTTTGTATGTCTTTGAAATAGTAGAGCCGTTTTCGCCTCCACCTTTGTTGCCCCACTTCCGGTTTGGCCCTCGGCCTATACTAGTCTTTTTTGGGTCACTCGCTGTCTTTGTACTCTTGTTCTTAGCCATAACGCCCTCCTTAGCTAAAAGACTCCCTTATCATAAATAGAATCTTTCCTTTTGTCAAGGTCTATTTTTCTATCATGCATCGTTATTCCATTCAAATGATCAATTTCGTGTTGAACACATACACTCTCCAACAAATTGTCTTCAGAAAAATATAACATTTCGGAATGATTGTCTGCTGTCACGGCTATATTGGCATACCTTTCAGTGACAACATTGTCTCCAGGATAAGATAAGCAGCCCTCGTTAAACATAATTTTTTTAAAGGAGCTAGTGATTTTCGGGTTTATTAAAATCACTGGGCCTGAAACATTAATAACACACACCTGCTTATCGTGTCCAACTTGATTGGCAGCCAAGCCAACACCACTTCCCTCTTGTTTTAAAAACAATAGCATCTCTTTCGCTAAGACTTCTGCTTCCTCAAAATCAACAACCTTACTACAAACTTTTTTTAATTCGTCAACTTCTTTTATTAATTTTAAATTCATTTAACAAACCTCAAGTATGGCGATACAGAGGAAAAGAGCTATCACAAGAGCGCTCATTTCTAAGCAAAGTCTAATTTCCTCTTCTTTCATAATATCTTATATAATTAGCTATTCTTCAAACAATCTGCGATTGTCTATAAAAGACTTTACCATAAAAAAACTAATGGTTGCAAGCGCAAAGCCAGAAACCACATCTACAATGTAATGCTGTTTAAGAACCAGAGTAGACATAGAAATTCCTATCGCCCACAAACAGAAAAGAGACCTCAATCCTTTTAAACTTTTAGCTGCTTGTGAGAAATAAACACCCCAATACATCAGCCACGCGAAACAGACGTGCCCACTGGGGAACGTGTTATTTGCTCCGTCGATTTTTCTAGTCATCTCAACTACGACTTCAGATATGGTAGTGGGTTCAAACTCGCCACGGGGATAAAAGGATGGGAAGTAAAGATAAAAGAAGTTTAACACAACTGTTGCGAATATAAATGACCAAAGCGTAGTAAAAAATATTTTTCTAGACTTTACCATTAGCATCATAGAGGCACCTATCACCGGCACTATGCTATGGTAAATCCATATATACTGCGGCATAAAAGGTATTGCATGGTCGATTTGTGTCATCAAATCATAATCATTTTGAGTTACGTGTCTTTGTATTAAGAAATATACCACAAGGTTGATAAACAAAAAAATTGATAAATATTTTGCCTTCACCTTGGTGGACATCGATAGACTACTCCCGTCGTGCAAAAGGTTGCACAACCACTCAATAATAAATATAATTTATTTTTTCTTAACGCAATAAAAAAAGGGGAAATATTAAAAAATATTTCCCCTTCAAAAGCAAAGGCAACTAAAACAAATTAATTAATCGTTATCACTTCTGGATCTTCGTGTACTTCAACCGGCTTTTTTACTATTATGCTAAGTATTCCATCAACGTATTCAGCACTTATTCCTTCTGAAGTGACTCCTTTCGGAGCAGTCCAACTCTTCTTGAAAGAGGAGAAGTTAAAAAACTCACTGCTCTTCTCTCCTTTTTCGTAAGACAAGGTAATCGTCCTACCAGCCATTGTCACAGCGAAATCCTCTTTTGAGACTCCAGGTGCAGCCAGAGAGATGATGTATGACTCTTTACTCTCGATCGTCTGTGTTTTTGGTGCTGCTATTGCTCTTGCGGATCGTCCAATAAAGTCATCGACAATACCAGAAGTTAGAAGCCCGTCGAATATAGAATCAAAGACAGCGGGTACCTGATTGTATGTGCTAATTTTTCCCATTTTTTTCTCCTTTAAACAGAATGCCCATAAGGCTGTTCACAAGATAGTAACAAAAAAACAGTAGTCAATACTTATTTGAAATAAACTTGTATAAAAACAATTATTGCCCCAAGAGCTAGGCAACTTATAGTTTTAACCGTGAACATGCTTTCTTTTAAAAGCAGATAAGTTAGTATTGGGAAAACAAAGTTACTTGCTCCAAAACCTACCAGCTTTGAAGTCCACAGTTGTCCTGTGTCCTCTACGATATATTTAATCGCATACCAAAAGCACATACCCATGGGAATCGCAAAAATCAATTGTGCCGTTAAAGGCTTGTCTTTCCACCAGGGCCAAACAAATTGAGAGTTAAATTGAAACCAAGCAATTATATTCCCAACGATGAAGAATAATATCCCATAAAACATTTTATACTTCCCGATCAGATATTCTACTAATTTGTGCTAAGTCTCTAGCTACTTGAAGTTTAGCAATAACCGCTGTTTGCAGAAAAATCAAACTTTTTTCTTCTAGTGGGACAACCTTTTTGCCGTCTTTTTCTTCGATGTCCTGTGCTTCTCTCAATATCTCTACAAGCTCTAAAATCAATTTTGACTTTAGAGAGTAGGATTCAGTCAATAAGGATAACAAATAAATATTGTGTGGCTCTTCAATGAAAAAATGTTGCAAATTATACAAGTCTATTGAAAGTTCTCTTCTTGTATCTTTTTCAAGCTTCTCAAGATCTTTCAGTTCCATTGAAAAAGTTTTCATTTATTTTTACTCTATGCTCCATTTAACTTTTCTGCCACTGTCCCAACAGAACCTATAACTGTGATATTCAATGCTCCATAGGAAGAATTGCATCCTACCTGTATCTTTGTAAATTCTTGCCTGTTATCGAGACCTTCCGGGAAATCTCCCTTTAACAGCCTTTCTTTTGCTGCTTCATCTTGTTTGATAAGGGTGACATGGCTTGGATTTAAATAAATGTTTCGTATCGAATATTTTGGCTCTTTTTCAACTTTAGAATATTTTGAAAGTTTAGTATATTTAAATTCTCCACTCGTCTCATAAACTTCAGTTAACAAAACTAAATTATTCATCTTCTTCTCCTAAAGAATAAACGTCTTTCTTGTCGACATACCAGACTACACCATCGTATAGGACTCCAACTCTGTTTCCCTTCCCTGGTGCCTCTGTTACTAAAAGCTTTTTTGGCTCCAGTAATCTCATAAACGAGGCATCATATGAGCCGTTTTTTAAAGTTAATGTAGCAGAAGAAGGGACATGTACTAAGTCTCCATTTTTTAGTTTTAACAAATTATTCCTCGTTTTCTGATAGCTGTTTTCTACTAGCAGCTTCTTGCGCAGTTGCGGCTTGGTAATTTATTAATATGGCGGATGCGTCTGATAGTGTCAAATCCATTTCAAACAAACATTCTCTAATTTTGTGAATATTATCATTTAAAGAGTTCGCATTTATGACTTCATTATCAGCCTCTTTTGAAAGATTCTCCATCAACTTGTGGACGCTGATCGCATGGTCCACTGCCATAGATAAAGACCTCTTCGCTTCTCCTGGCGCTTCATCTATATCAATGGTTTTTTCAATTTTAATTTTCAAATTAACCTCTCATGACATCGCTCAATAGAGCAGCAGTTGTTAGTCCTATTAGGGAAGTAGCAAATATCCACATAATTTTAGATGTAGTCCGCTTCCAGCTTTCAAGCTCTCTTAGTCGAGCGTATATTCCCTCATCAGGATTGTAAACAGCGTTTTTAATCTTAGCAATGTCGTCGGCCATTTCTTCTTGCCGATCTTTTACGACCTCAATAACATCTACCATGCGCTGTATTTTTCCGTTCATATCAACTAGATCTCTATGAATTTGATTTATGTCTAATCCGTCCAAAACATTTTCCTTGTAACTGTAATTAGTCTATCGCTCTATTACAGCATAATTAGTTGTTATTAATGTGGACGAAACAGATGTTGCATTTTGCAGAGCAGTTCTTGTAACTTTCGCTGGGTCTATCACGCCCTCTTCAAACATATCCGCTATATTGTTTGTTACAAAATTATAACCTAAGCCCTCTTCTGAAGCAAGAACTTTCTCAACTATCAAATCAGGAGATAGTCCACAGTTAATCGCCATCTGTCTCAAGGGGGATTCAATGGCGCTAAGTATAATCTGTTTTCCCAGGACCTGATCTTCGTTATCATACTCGACATAATCTATGTCCTGGGCTGCCCTTAGGAGCGTGACTCCACCTCCGCTGACCATTCCTTCTTCTTGGGCGGACTTTACCGCCTCAAGTGCGTCCTCGATGCGATGCTTCTTTTCGATCATTTCAATCTCTGTCGCGCCTCCCACACGTATAATCGCCACTCCACTAGCGAGTCGTGTGATTCTTTCTTGGATTTTTTCACACTCTTGCATATCAGAAGTTTGCTTTATTTCTTCCTTTAAAGATTCAATTCTTTCTTCTATCGTATCAATATCTCCGTTGCCCCCTACAACAGTTGTATGATTCTTAATAACTTCTATTTTATCACAAGTGCCAAGATTATCTAACTTGACATCAGTCAGCTTTATTCCTGATTCCCTGGAGATGAATGTTGCGCCCACTGACACGCTCAGATCTTTTAGCGTATTCCTTCTCTCCTCACCATAATATGGTGCCTTGACCGCCGCAACCTTCATAGTGCCCCTAGTAGAGTTCATTATCAAGGCGGCAAGAGCTTGGCCCTCCACTTCTTCCGCGACGATTACAAGTGGCCTTCCGTCTCGCGCAGCTAGTTCCAAGACAGGATAGATAACGTCTACGCTGTCAATCTTATAGTCCGTAATTAGCATTATTGGACTATCATATTTGATCGCCCCCTTTCTTTGGTTAGTTATAAAGGATTTTGAAAAATAGCCGGAATCAAATCTAAATCCCTCCACCACATCTAATGTTGTTTCAATTGATTTGCCGTCCTCAACAGTTATAGCGCCATCTTTTCCCGCCTGGTCTATAGCCATAGTTATAAGCTCGCCAATGGACTTATCATTATTAGCAGAGATAGTTGCAATGTGCTTGATATCTTCTTGTGTCTCCACTGGCCTTGCCAAGCCTTTAATATTCCCCACTATGGCCTCTACAGTCTTGTCCATTCCTCTCTTTAATTCTACAGGTGAGGAACCAGCAACTAGATATTTCTGTGCTTGCTGTAGAATAGCGCGCGATAGAACAGTTGATGTGGTTGTGCCGTCTCCTGCACTTACATTAGTATTACTAGCCGCCTGCTTGATGATCTCCGCGCCTACATTCTTGACAGGGTCATCAAAATTAATAAAGTTTGCGACGGTAACTCCATCCTTGGTAACTATAGGGCTGTGGCCCTCTTTGTGCAGGATTACATTCCGTCCTCTTGGTCCCAGGGTAGAGGCAACGTTATCAGCAAGATCGTTGATACCCTCAAGAAGTTTTTCATGCAGGGCTCTCCCTGAAGAATAGTGTTTAGTCACGCTTACCTCACTTTTGGACTAGTTGAGAGTACTATATAACAACTGTGTTTTAGTTGTCAAGTATTATTCTTCATTTTGTTTTCGATGAACAATCTTTGCAAGATCAGTAAGAGCATCCATGAGAGGCTCCTCAATCATATTGTCTATGTCTGGCCACTCTTCAGGACGAATGCGGGCACGACGCAGCATGTTTCTCGCTGCCACTCCAACTGCGTTAGAGGCAGCGTCTACCAACTCATCTAGTACAAATTCAT
>CEOA01028724.1_pt1 | contig 14261 bp, 15 predicted proteins | sample 530251 | NCBI WGS metagenome assembly CEOA01 (sample SAMEA2619838, study PRJEB7988) | marine metagenome | biome: marine biome (ENVO:00000447); feature: surface water layer (ENVO:00002042); material: "saline water (ENVO:00002010), including plankton (ENVO:xxxxxxxx)" | depth 5 m
AATTCCATATCTGGATCAGGTTTTTCTGGTGATGATAAGAATGCACTAATTGGCAATTTATCAAACATTGCTGCGTATTCTGGTAAATATGTTTCAAAATAAAATGCACGTCCAGGTATTGATTTTGCAGATACCCAGATTCCTTTTACATATTCTCCATGACCACTTTGATGATCAGTAAGATATTCTTTTCTTACCCAAACTTCATACGAAGGTAAATTACAAATTAATGCTGCCATAATTATTTTTTAGATGGATAAAGACTTGCTATTCTTTTTTTACGGAGTTCTTCCTTTTTTCTCCTTTCTTCTACTTTTTCATCCCACCAAGTTACTGGCCACCTTTGAAGTTTCAAAGCAGCAATCCATAATTTTTTACGGGGAAGACGAAAATATCTCCTTACTATATCTTGGAGGGATGGAAGTTTCATTCTGCTATGTCAAAGTGCCACTTAATATGTTTGATGTAGTCAAATGTACATGACAAATCTGCATCACAACTTATATCATACTTTCGATCACAAAGAAAATTTCTTAGTTCTTGCACTGATGTAAAAGAACCTTGTTTTTCAAAATTTTCATTGTAAAGAATGTACTTCATTTCTTTTTCTTCTTTGATGGTGTCTTATAACCCCAGAGATTAGGTTTAATTGTTCCCTTACCATAGTCTATGGATCTCAGACCCTGTTTAAGTTTATCATAGTACATATCAAACAAGGACATCTTAGTGCCTCTTGTAAGGTCATAGCGAACCGAACCTTCGTACACATACTTAACAATATATGCATCATTAGGTGCTTGAGTTGTCCTTACTTCCTCATATGTACCATTCTCTACGATAATAGATGTGCCATATTTTTCAGGTAGTTTTTCCTTCTCTTCTTTTGTCCATATGAGTTTTACTTCTTCTTGTTTTTTTTCTTCTTTCATAACAGTCATGATTGATCACCCCATACAATATTGGGATATGCTTCCGAAACTATTTCTCTTGTAACATTATACTTATCAGAGATCTTTTTATCCTTAGCAAGAACAACAATCTCTGCTTCTAGTGGATGAAGACCTTGAAGAATGTTAATAAACATTGTTTCACGACGTATATTACTCATCGCATCATTACCACCTTTAACAAAATGATAAAAATTCTTTGATTCTCTACGAATAGTAGTATGACCTTGTTGATCACTTACACCTAAAGAAAAATTTCCTGTCTCATGCATTTGACGAACTTCTTCTGTTAGTTTTGTTGTCAGAGTACCATTATAAGTATTCTGTTCATCATATCCAACATATGGAACAGGTCCATCTGGAAGTATTGACTGTATAGATTGATCAAAATTCCAAATAAGAACTCTTCTTAATGATTGTTCATCATATTTTTTAAGAACCTCTATCTTCTTAGCCTTACTTCTTGAACGGGATACTAAATCCAATACCTCAAATACTAAAGGTCTAGCTGGTAAATTATCAATAACAAAAGGTGTAGTCTTTTTCTTCCTTGTTATTGTTGGTTTAGTTTTCGTCTTCTTCGTCGTAGTCATAATTGTTTTCAAATCTGAATGCTATAACCTCATCTGGAACTAAGTTCCCATTTTCATCAAACATTTCAGGGTGAGGTCGTGGTATTTCCTGATAGTTCATCATGTAGTCTCGTGCAATCCAACCACCTAGTGCTCCTGCACAAAATAATAAAAAAGATATTGGCAACGCTATGACTAGCATAATTTCTGTGGTCATCTGTTACCTCCTTTAAAATTATTTTTTGTTCCTTATATTTAAGGAAAATTCAAAATAAATGTCTATCTCTTTATTAAAAAAACAAACAATATTATCGAATATAATATGAAATGGTTTTCTTTTTTTCTTACCTCCACTAAGAATAAACTCAATACCTCTGTTAGAAGGTGTATTTTGATTATTTAGACTAGTTTTTGATAATTTTTTGTTCTTTGAGGTATTTGATTGTGTCAATACATCCTCCTAGTTTTTTACCTTCACATACTACTTGTGGAAAAGTAGAATCTTTTCCAAACTCACCATAAAATGCATCCTTATTAAAATCTTTATTTAAATTATATACTACAAACTTACTTTCTGTCAACTCTAATACTTGTTTTATCTTATCGCAATATGGGCACCCATCTTTAGTGTAAACTGCAAAATTCATTTCTGTTAATTTTTCTGACATAATAATTTATAAAAGAAAAAAGGGGAGTCAAACTCCCCTTATCTTCTCACCAACACACTTCCCCCACCACAAGGAAGTGTGACTTCAATCCCAAAACTACAAGGACGTTGAAGATGATAATATTATAAAAGACATTTAATTAAATGTCAAGCTTATAATGCATCTAATGCATTCTGTGCTTCTGTATCTTTAGCAGTAGCCGCAGTCTCTTTTGCAGTCTTGTCATCACCTGTTAATTCTAGTGATTCAGACCAAAGAGTTTGTGCCTCAAAGTAAGGAGTCTTGACTGTATTGTACTGAGTTTCAGTTAGTACCTGAACTGCTTTCTTAGAACCTTCAGTAATATCTGATGCAGAAGTAGAATCAGGAATCTCTGATAGACATACATCAATTCCACTACCACCATTATCCTTCATCCAGATTTTTACACCAAGTCCAGCATATTCTGCTTCTGGATGTCTTTTTTCTACTACACTACCATCAGTGGTGATCCATGAACTATCAGAAACTTTTTTCCAATAATGTTTAATGTACTTTGTCATTTTCCAAAACGATTTTTAGTTATTTATATTTAGACCAACCATTAACAACTATCATATCCAAATGAGAATTATTAAAAAACTCAATTGCTTCTTCAGGAGTTTCTAATATTGGTTCTCCATTTCCATTCAGACTGGTATTTAATAGCACAGGAACACCAGTTAATTTATAGAATGCTTTGAGTAATCTATAGTAGTTTGGATTCGTCTTCTCATTGATGGTCTGGAACCTTGCAGATCCATCTACATGAGTCACAGCAGGTATTTTATCTGCTTGTTTTACTGGTGCCGTATAGAGCATATAAGGACTAGGTATGGGGAAATCAAACCAGTCTTTATAATATTCTTCCAATACTACAGGAGCAAATGGACGGAACCATTCTCTTTTCTTGACCACATGATTAATAATATCTCTGGTGTGTGGATTTCGAGGGTCAGCAAGTATAGAACGATTACCTAGTGCTCTTGGTCCGAACTCAGATCTACCTTGGAACCATCCTATAATCTTTCCATTGGCAAGTTCTTGTGCCAACAATTCATAATCTGGTTCCTGTACCTGATAATCCTTTCCAGTATAACAAAGATCTTTCTGTTCATAATCATGTCTTGGTTCACCAAAGATATGATGTGACACATAGAGTGCTGAACCCACAGAAGTTCCATCATCACCACAGGCAGGATAGATATGAAAATTCTTGAACTTAGATTCCTTTACTATTCTTGCATTCGCATTACAATTCAAAAATGATCCACCAGACAGACAAAGATTGTCTGTCTTATTATCCATGTCCTCAATAACTTGTAGAGAAACCTGTTCTAATACTTTCTGAACTGTTGCAGCAACATCCATCTTATGTTTAATCTCATCTGTATATGATTGCCAATCAAACTCAAATGGTTTTCCGTAAGATGCTAGACCCATTGTAGTTCCTGCCTTATGAAGTGCTGGACCTAATCCTAATTTCTCTGTCACCTCACCATATAATACTCCTTCCATTCTGTTAGGGCAGTATTCTGCCATCAACTTCTTACCTTTTCCATAGGCAACTAATGAATTTGCCTCTGGTTTTCCCATACTACAATCCATACTGAAGCAATAAGCATCATCGAATGAACTTGTATAATATACCGAAGCACAATGTGCCAGATGATGAGGAATAATATAACTCTTTACTTTCTTCCCTCTCATAGGCATATCTTCTATGAGATATTTGTTGCCAAAAACTTCTTGCTTGAAATCATTAGTCGCAACACAATCTACATCATCGAATGTTAAATTACATTGTTGTAAAACATAATCTATTACTTCATCAGTAAATGCCTGATCTTTTTTCTTTCTTGTAATTCTTTCTGTTGCTACAGATGCCTCCAACTTACCGTCCTTGACAAGACAGACTGAACCATCGTGCCCGAACTGCAATCCCAAAATGTTTGCCATAATTTAAATCACAGGAACACCATATTGTTTTGATAGATTATCATTTATTTCTTTCATAGATGGAGCACCCTTTACAGTAGCCCAACATACTATAGAATATCTTTTACCTTTTGTCACTGGTTCGACACCGTGCTTATAAAAATGAGTAGAAGGAAAGGCAACTAGCATTCCTGGTTCTGGTCTTACTCTAATCGCATGATCTGGAAATATAAAATCACCACCCTCAAAATTATCATTCAGATAAAGAACAAAAGATAAATCCCTATCAGTAGATTTCTTCCAAATATGTTCTCCTTTTGGTGTCACCCATATACTTTCACCATCAATGTGAGGCTTATAGTGTCCTCCTACTCCATAAGAAAGTATCTGTGGAACTTCACTACTATCTACCTGACACTGAAAGAAAGGATTAACAATCTCTCTGACCATATCATGATATAGTTGTTCTATTTTTGGAAACAAAGGTCCAGCATCAACAATCTGTGTATCTCTAGTTTCTTTATCAACTCTCCATGATGTCTGACCTGTTTTATTCGTTTTCTCCGAATCAAAAACAGATAAGTCTTCTGCTGGTGAAGACTCAATATGATTAACTATTTCCTTTATACCCTCAGAATTTATTACATTCCTTCTGATTAAAATATAAGTTAATGGGTTGTCTATCATAATAAAATTACACCTTTAATAATTATAGCACATTATCCACCAAATTGGGGAAGTCCATTCATTCCACCAGACCATCCTACCAAACCATCACCTGTTTGGGTTAAATTACCTTTGGGTGATGCCGTTGCTGTATCATTAGAATAATCAAGTCTATCTATTGATGATACTAATGGACTAGGTCCACTACCAGCAAAGTATCCAAAATCAATATTACCTGTTGCTCCAAGGTAATGTCTACCAGCACTTAATGGACCTCTTGCTAATGCTGTTGCTGTATCATTAGAATAGTCAACACGTTGTATAATTGATTTGGCAGGACTAGGATGACCACCAGCAAAGTATCCAAACTCACTATTACCTGTTCCTGCTCCTCCATATCTACTAGTATTTAAATTACCTCTTTGTGTTGCTGTTGGTGTATCATTAGCATAAGTAATTCGATCTATTACTGTTGTAACAGGAGTTTCACCACCTGCAATATATCCAAAATTGGCATTACCTGCTGCCATCGGCCATCTCTTAGCAGAACTTAAGAATCCTTTTGCTACTGCCGTCGCAGTATCATTACCAAAATCAAGTCTATCGACTGTTGATACGTCACTACCTGTATTACCACCAGCCCAGTATCCGTAATCTTTATTACCTGCTGCTGCCAACCATTTTCTAGCAGTAGCTAATGGACCTTTTGCGACTGCGTTTGCAGTGTCATTACTATAGTCAATTCTACTTGTTGTAGAATATATTGGACTAGGTTGTCCTCCACCAGAAACATATCCATAATCAACATTACCTGTTGCTCCTGACCATTGTGTTTCAACAGTATTAAAACCTCTTAATGTTGCTCTTGCAGTATCATTTGCAAATTCAATTCTATTGATTATTGAAGAATCACCAGAACTAAGACCAGTAAAATATCCACGTTGTGATGATGGATAGTATTGTCGAGTGACAATATTAGTGAACTCAGAAACTGTGCTTCCGATTATTGGTAGTGCATTTGCTCTGGAACTACATCCACCCCCATATCCAAAAGCAAAACTCAAATTACCTTTTGGTGATGCTGTTGCAGTATCGTTACTATAATCAACACGATCTATTGATGTAACTGAATATTCATCAGCAGCAAAATATCCATGAGAACTATTTCCTGTTGATAGGAAAGCATCTCTAGTTTTACTTAACGGACCTTTTGGTGATGCTGTTGCTGTGTCATTCGCATAAGTAATTCTATCTACTATTGAAAAGTCACCACTAGGATGAGTACCACCAGCAACATATCCAAAATCTTCATTACCTTGTGCTTCAAGTTTTCTTCTACCTTGACTCAAATTACCTTTTTCTACACATGCAGTACTATCAGTAGAATAATCAAGTCTGTATACTCTTGAATGTCCTGTAGGAGGAGAACCACCAGCAAAGTATCCATAAGAATTATTACCTGCTGCAGAAAGAAGATAGGTAGCAGCAGTCAATGGACCTTTTGCTGATGCTGTTACAGTATCATTACCAAAATCAATTCTCTCTACTGTTGAAACAGTACTAGGAAAAGATCCACCACCTTTATATCCAAAATTAAGATTAGATACTGCAGCATGTCTATAACCTGCAGCATTTAATGGACCTCTTTCTGATGCTGTTGCTGTATCATTAGCATAATCAATTCTATCTACTGATGACAATTTAGAAGGAGTATTACCAGCCATCCAATATGCATGAGAAGGACTACTTGCTGCTGCTGAATAACCTCTAATAGCAGTTAATGGACCTCTTGATAATGTATTTGCTGTGTCATTAGCATAATCTATTCTTTCTATGTTTGATATTCTAGTATAACCAGGATTTTTTATTCCTCCCCCTAAGTATCCAGCACTATAAGTACCAACAGTTCCTTGTGAGAAATTAAATCCTGGAAGTCCATTTGCTTGAGAACTTACACCATTTACTTTACCAGTTTGAAGGCTCAATTTTGCTCTTGCTGATGCTACTGCAGTATCATTACTATAATCTATTCTACTTACTGTTGATCCAGTTCCACCTGGATCTCCTCCTGCATAATATCCAAAAGATCGTGTCCCTGTTGATCCCATTCCCCATGCAGCAGCTGCTAAAGGACCTTTAGTAGATGCCGTTGCCGTATCATTATTAAAATCAATACGATCTACAGTGGACTTGTCGGGAGAATAACCACCAGCTATGTATCCATAAACACCATTACTAGTACCTCTTAGATAATCAACAGAATTAGTTATAGGACCTTTTGCTGTTGTTACTGCAGTATCACTTGCATAATCAAGACGCTGCACCGTTGATACTCTTGGTGAGGGACCTCCTCCTGCATAATATGCATAATCATCATTACCTGCTCCACCTTGCTCATATCTGGCAGCTGCTAATGGTCCTCTTGCTAATGCTGTTGATGTATCACTAGAGAAATCAATTCTATCAATTAATGATGATTCAGGATTAAAACCACCTGCAACATATCCATAATCACTATTATGTACACCTGTTCTTGAACGTAGAGCAGTAGTCATATTACCTCTTGCTGATGCTACTGCAGTATCATTATTATAATCAATTCTTACTACCTGTGAACTATTAGGGTTAGATCCACCGCCACCACAAACATAACCATGAGTTTTACTACTTACTCCTGCCTGTTTATGTCCAGCAGTAATCAAATTTCCTCTTGATGATGAATGTACCATATCATTAGAGAAATCAATTCTTTGTATGGTTGTGTAATTTGGAGTCTCTCCTGGTCCTCCAGCAATATATCCATAACCATAAGGATAGGATACTGTATTTTCTCCGAAGGCAAATGGAGTGCTTATTGTAAATCTTTGTATTGGTAGTGCATTTGATTGAGTACCACTACCTGCACAATAACCTTGACCTGCAGATAATGGACCTTTAGGTGATGATGCTGCAGTATCATTAGAATAATCAAGTCTATCTACTGTTGATCCTTGAGTACTTCCCCATCCACCAGGTGCTCCACCTATGAAATATCCAAAATCAGGACTACTTGCTCCTGCAGCATAAAATCTAGCAACACTTAATTGACTTCTTGCTTGTCCTACTGCTGTATCATTCGCAAAATCAACTCTATCTATTACTGAAATAGGACCAGGAGTACCACCACCAAACCATGCATAATCTTCATTACTGACACCAGCTCTAGCATATTTTTCCTGAGTTAATGGTCCTTTTGGTGTCGTATTTGCTGTATCACTACTATAATCAATTCTATCTACTAATGACTTGCTAGTTCCAACAGAAATATATCCATAATACTGATTACCTGCTCCACCATTAAAATATGAACCAGGATTACCAGTTATAGATCCCCTTACTAAAGCATCTGCTCCATCATTAGAAAAATCAATACGTGATACTTTTGAAGAACCTCCAGCACCAGGAGAACCACCAAGTTGATATCCATAATTAGCATTAGAAAATCCTCCTGCTGCATATATTTCATAAGTTAATGGTCCTTTTGCTACTGCTGCTGCAGTATCATTCGCAAAATCAGTTCTATCTACTGTAGACATTCCATTATAACCACCAACAACATATCCATAATCTTGATTACTTATATTTCCTGCTACATTACTTTTATTACCACTTAATGGACCTTTTGCTGCTGCTGTTGCTGTATCATTCGTAAAATCAATACGTTGCACAGTTGAAACAGCAGTTGAAGGACTAGAAGTAGGATAATATCCACCCAATACATATCCACGTCCTTCTGTAGCATTCTTAGTTCCACTTACTTCTTCATTTCCAATATTAGAAATAGTAGTTGAATAAAGTCTTTCAGTTGGAAGATTATTTTCTCTGGAACTTAGTGCTCCAAGATTTTTATTTCTTGCTTGACTTAATGAACCTCTTACTGATGCTGTTGCGGTATCGTTAGAAAAATCTATTCTATCTACTGTCGTGAGCATTCCTGGAGTAGAATTACTACTATTACCACCAAGACTCCATCCATAAGAAGTATTACCTGTGCTTTTTGTAGATCTACCAACACTCAATGTACCTTTTGGTGATGCTGTTGCTGTATCGTTAGTGTAATCAATTCTTTGTACTGTTGTCACCCAATTATTACTACCAGGAATAGCATTGTATCCACCAGTCACATATCCAAAATCACCATTACCTGTTCCTCCCTGTTGTTGTATCTCTACCGCCAATGGACCTTTTACTACTGCTGTTGGAGTATCGTTAGTGTAATCAATTCTTTGTACAGTGGTGAACGGACCAGGAGCAGGTTGTCCACCCATAAAATATCCATAATTTTGATTGCCCACTGATCCAAGATATCTGTTAGCAGCAGTTAATGGACCTCTTATTACTGCAAGTGCATTATCAGTTGCGTATTCAATTCTTTGTACAGCAGAATATGATATTCCACCAGCCATATATCCAAAATCAGTAGTGCCTGCTGCTGCTGAATCAGATTTGTTCGCAACCAAACTACCTCTTGTTATTGATGTTGCACTATCATTACTATAATCAATTCTATCATTGACAGTTCCTACACCATTAGGAGCAGGAGAACCACCAAGAAGATATCCATGAGTAAGACTACTCACTGCTGTATGTTTATATCTACCAGCACTTAATGGTCCTCTTATTGACATAGTTGGTGTATCATTTGAAAAATCTACTCTGTCTACAGTAGAATAAGTTACATAAGGATTAGAAACACTACCAGCTGCAGCATATCCATAATCAAATCCGACGGGTACTCTATTAACTCCCGTATTTGATGCGACACCTTGTAGTCCTACTGATAGTGCATTAGATGAAGCACTCGCTGCTCCTGTTGAATGCCTACCACCAGTACCACCACTTAGTGGTCCTCTTACTGATGCTGTTGCGGTATCGTTAGAGAAATCTATTCTATCTACACTTGAAAGATAGGGATAAGGACCTTCAACTCCACCAAGAAACCATCCATATTTATCATTACTTACTGCAGAAAATCTTGCACGAATGACACTTAATGGACCTTTTGCTGATGCTGTTACTGTGTCATTACTATAATCAATTCTATTTACTGTTGAATAATTTGGAGGATTACCAGTTCCACCTGCAAAATATCCATATAAATTACCATTAGTTGCTGATGCTGCTCCAAATAGAGCAAGAGTTAATGGTCCCTTCGTCACACATGCAGTTGAATCACTTGAATAATCAAGACGATTTATTGTTGATTTAGTAGCAAATGAACCAAAATATGCATTAGACTGATTACCTGTTCCTGTTACATGAGTTGCAGGTGTACTTAATGAACCTTTTGGTGTTGCTGTCGCAGTATCATTAGCATACTCCATTCTGTCTACTGTTGATAATGGACCAGGAGCACCACCTGCAAAGTATCCAAAATTAACATTACCTGCTCCAGCAAACTTGTCCCTCGCTACAGTCATTGTTCCTTTGACTGTTACTCCTGATGTATCATTACTATAATCTATTCTATTCATTGATGATACTTCACCAGGTGCTGCACCACCAGCAAAGTAGGCATGAGCACTGCTACTATTTCCAGCAGGATAATATCTCTGTCCAGTCAATGGACCTCTTGCTGCTGCTATTGATGTATCATTAGAATAATCAATACGATCTAGGTTTGATAATGGTGCTAATCCAGCACTTCCACCAGCATGATATCCAAACGAACTTTCTTTTACTAATACTGGTGATCCAATTAACCATACATCCGATGCCGTATTCCAAGAACCAGTCTCCTGTAGTTCTCCTACATCTCCTAATGTAAATACTCCACCTCTTTGTTCTTTAGCCATATTGTTCTAAATAAAGACTGTCTGGATACTTCCAATATTCCAGCTTCTTATATTTATTTAGAATACGAGGAGATAAAACATCTTCAGGTCTTTTAGAAATCCTCTTAACTTGTTTACGAACATGGTGCATGTCCTTTAAATTCCACTGTTTTTCGCTCTCACGGTGATTATTTGTCACATTATTAAAATCATGTTTGTAATAATCTACCTCTAAGAAATCATATATTCTTCTCATCGTCTCATCAGGTTGATCAACTATGTCATTATATTCAACCATTAATAAATTTTTAGTATCATTTCTAAGAAAAGCTTGTGACTGTGCCCAGAGTGCCTGATCCACAATACCATCATCACCCATTAAATACTGACACCTATTATCATCATCAACAGTAAATCCTTTCTCAATCAAATACTCATCTACAAATGAAACTTCATCTGAATTACGATGTATCATTGTAATAAAAGATGTGAGTACTTCTAATACATCTCTTACGGGACAAATAATTTTAGGATTCGGAGTTATATATGCCTTGATTCTTTCTATATTATTTGGCCATGCACGATTATGATCTATGATTACTGGTTTATCTACATTATAATAATAATTTTCAATATAACTACGAATAATTTTATATGCATTTTCTGGTTTTGGATATCCTATGTACTGTTCACTCTGTTTAAAATATTCTTCTGTATGATACATTAATTCCATCACTGGACTCACTGGTTCAGTATGAACATTTGGATTCTGATCTATAATACTTTTCAGTAAGGTGCTTCCAGCACGTGGAAGTCCTGCCATAAAATAATAATTTTGATTCATAATCTATTTGTTTTAACCCATAGCAATTTTAGTAAATCCTATTGTTAATAGGAATCCGAACATGATTACAACATCCCACATTTTATTTTTCAAATAGAAAGGTAATGCAAGTATTTCAAAAGTTACATTAAGCATAGCACCAAAGAGAGTGCTCACATGTAATGTAACAAAGTATCCCAATATTATACCATATGTGCCTATCATTCTGGCAGCAACTATCAATCTATCTGTTTTCATAATTTATTTTGCAAAAAAATTTTCGTCTTCCTCAGATCTTTTTTTATTTTTTTTACCCCAATCAAGATTACGATGATCTCTCCAAAGTTCTTTACTTTCTTTCTTATCACTAAAGAAAAATAATTGAACTAATCTACCATTCTCAAGAGTATCACCGAAGTTCTCACTATGAGAGTGCCAAAGACGAGTGCGAAATAATACTAATCTATTATATTTCATAGGACATAACATATATCTAGTCCATTCTTCTCTATTCTGTCCCATACCATAAACAGTTGTCCACCATGCTTCTTTATATGTTGGATATCCATATACCTGTGCATGTTCATCATCATTCGGACACCAATCCCAATGGAGATCATTGTGTCTCCAGAAAGAAGTACCACCTTCAGCATAACAATCCTCTGGTTTAGATAAGTATATAACTGCACCCCAATCCCAACCAGGATCGACATGAACATCTTGTTTATGTTTAACTCCGTCTAATGAGATACGAAAGTATCCATTCTGATCCGCAGGATTCAAACCACCCTTTACTAATTTCTCAAATGCACCATGAACTTCATCATTATAATATGAACCCTTAGAATTTTTTCCAGGATAAGTATATCCTCCTTCTGGTTCTGGATATTCTACAGATAATGCACGATCCCTTACCTCTTGGGGATTGTCATAAAAATCATCAACAATAATAATATTTTGTCTCATATAAATTCTAGATATTTCGTATTAATACTTTTTGGTACATCATTGATTTATTTAGTTCAGTGCCAAAACCAGTTCCATAAGAGTGCCACAAATCAGCACGAAATAGAACCAATCTATTATACCTTACAAATAAATTAGTATATTCTTCCCATTGTTCATTATTATTAACATCAAATGTCCTCATTATATCTTCCATATTCTGCCACCCATGAATATCCATCTCACTTTCATTGGGAAAAGATTCTAACCTTGTTGCCTTATGTGAATAGAAACTTATACCTTTCTTCATGATGCAATCTGCTGGCATCGTGAGATAGATTACAGCAATCCAATCACATCCAGTATTTGCAGTAATTGCATTAGGTGTATTTTCATTGTCAACTATATTGAAACCTTCTAATATATCGATAGGTCGATCTAAAATATGTGATAATTTATCTGGTAGTTCTTGAGGATTAATTTCTTTCACATGTTCAGAGAAACTTTTATGGTACATGTGTGCAATATCATAAAAATTATCTACAACAATAATTTTTTGGTTCATAATTAATTACCTTTTATAAAAAACCTATAGACGAAAAAAATACTGGGATTTTTTTTCGCCTATTTTTGGAATTAAAAGTTGATTTTGAAATCAGGAAAATTTATTGACCTGCTTCTAGTCTCTTCTTCTCTGCTTCTAGTCTCTTCTGTTCTTCTTCTTTAGTGCCTCCAAGCATTAGACTCTCACCAGTCACTTCCTCAATACCATTAAGAACTTTCTTCTGAAGATCGTTAAGGAAATCCATCTTACCTTGTGGACTTTCAAGAACCTTATTCAATCCTACATATCCATTTGGTAATTCATTTCTCTTATCAACAATTGCTGGTGCAGATGCACGACGCATACTATGAAGATTACCGATAGAAATACCAGTCTGAGCAGCAATCATTTCATCCATTGCCTGATCAGCAAATCTACGCTCCCAATATGCACCATCATTATCAAGGAATTGTTGACGACTTACTACCTTACCACCATTCTGTTCAATAAGTTTCTCAAGAATCTTATCTAAATGCTCCATCTGGTGTAGTCTATCACGAATTTCTAACTCACTAGACTTTAGGTAGTGTGTAAGTGATAGTTCATCCAAATCGAACCAACATAATTTCTTACTACTATCTGGACCTCCACCAGCTTCCCACATAAGAGGTTTTGTTCTGTCTCTATCCTTCCACTTGTACTCAAACTCACGTACCTTCTCTTTCATCTCAATGAGTTTGTACATATATCCTTCTGCCATCTGTCTTCTTGACTTAAGACTGTTTTCAAAAGCAACTGGAAGTGTATGAGTATCAAGTAGTGCAAACTTTTCTAACTGGAAGTTTGTTCTACCCTGTGCGAGTTCTTTATCACTCTCCTCCCACTTCATTACATTTTCAAATGCTCTATAAAGGTAATCATCATCTTGAACTGCTTGATGAGCATCAATTGGTTCATATGATAAGGCAGTATTTTTCTTATCAGTGCTTTCGGTAGTCATAGGTTGTCCACTTGTAATTTTTGTAATTAATTTTTCCCATTGTTTAGAGATTTTCTTCCAATCACATTTTTGTGTAATGTGATTTGAAGCAGATTTTGAGATCTGATTATATAGTGTTCGATCATTTTCAAAATAATCTAGAGCAGTACAACAAACCTCTGCGAATTTATTTATAAAGGCATCTGTAACTACATATTTCTCCGTAGTTCGGGTTCCATCAATTGGAACTATAGATGCAAACTGTTCTGTTGACACTTCTGGTAGTGCTCCAATGTTTGTAATGATTGGATAAGCACCAGACTTCATTGCCTCTGCCATTGATACACA
>CEOA01046811.1_pt1 | contig 14214 bp, 16 predicted proteins | sample 530251 | NCBI WGS metagenome assembly CEOA01 (sample SAMEA2619838, study PRJEB7988) | marine metagenome | biome: marine biome (ENVO:00000447); feature: surface water layer (ENVO:00002042); material: "saline water (ENVO:00002010), including plankton (ENVO:xxxxxxxx)" | depth 5 m
ACCTAGACGGAACTGGTCAGGTTAAGATTACTGCTTCTGATGCAGCTGCAGATGACAATTTTGGTTCTTCTGTTGCTATCGGTGGTGATAAAATTTATGTTGGTGCAAGATATGAAGATAATGCAAATGGAACTAATTCTGGTGCATTTTACGTTTATAATCTAGACGGAACTGGTGAAGTTAAAGTTATAAATCCAGAAAACGATAATTATGCTGTATTTGGATGGTCAATGGCATTAGGATAAATACACAATTTATAAATAACAAATAAAGGACCAAGTTTTTAACATGAAACTTATCACAGAAGAAATCGAATCAGTTTAAGAAAAATATAATTATGCCAGGACCATTTTTTAGATTTACAGATGAAGCAGAATGGTTAAATGCTGCTCGTGCTGCTGGTTTTATGATTACTGTTACCGATGGAGAAGGTAACGAAACTGAACAACTACAAGCATATACAGCAAATTATGCTATTGATGTTATTGGAATAATCTGTGAAGGTGGTGAATGGGATGATGAAGGTAACGTAACTGTAGAACCAACAACATTGAGTGGATGGCATGTTAATTATCTTGGAGACCTTCCAACAGGATGGGAATCTTATGAAGTTACACCAGCAACTCCTCATAGAGTGTTCGCATAACTAAATACTTATTAAAAGTGTAGATAAAATGAAACTTATCACAGAAGAAATCGAATCAGTAGAATTTATCGTTGAAGAACGCAACGGTAAGAAGTCAATGTTTATTGAGGGTATTTTCCTTCAAGGTGATATTGCAAACCGCAACAGAAGAATGTATCCTATGGATACTCTTCGCAAGGAAGTTGCGAGATATGATGAAAATTTCGTTCAAAAAGGTCGTGCTTTAGGTGAACTCGGACATCCCGAAGGTCCTACAGTAAACCTAGATCGTGTTTCTCATAAAATTGTTTCCCTTAAAGAAAGTGGAAGCAACTTTGTCGGAAAGGCAAAACTTCTTGATACACCTATGGGCAATATTGCTAAATCACTAATCGGTGAAGGTGTAAAATTAGGAGTTTCTTCCAGAGGAATGGGATCACTAAGAGCAACAAAAGAAGGTATCAATGTGGTTGAAAGTGACTTCATGCTTGCAACTGCTGCTGATATTGTTGCCGATCCTTCCGCTCCAGATGCTTTCGTCGATGGTATTATGGAAGGTAAGGATTGGGTGATGGAAGGTGGTATTATTCGTGAAAAATTAGTCGAAAAGACTTATAAAGAGATTAATACCTTAGTTGATGAGAGAAGTTTACAAGAAAATAAGTTAAAACTATTTCAAAACTTCCTCTCAAATCTATAATAATATAAATAAATTTAGAAAAACTTAGTCGAGAACACACTCGGAGCAAGAAATGTCTATTGGAAACTCTTTACAAGAAATGGAAAACGCAGTTACTAAAAATGCTGCCGCAGCTGACCCAATGCAAAGTGTACCTACTTCTGTAGTTGCAGGTCAGTCAATTGAAGATCTTGGTGGTCCTACTCCCGAGAACTATAAAACTGATGATGATTCCGCAAAACTAAAAGATCCAGGTTCCACACTTGCAAAAGTTCGTGATGCCGTTAACAAAGGTGCAAAAGCACCCGATCCTATGAAGACTGTTAACAAAGGTGTTGCCAAAGAAGAGGTTGAAGAAACTTCTGAAGAGGTGGTTGCCGAATCTGAAGTTGAGGAAGAAGTTGTTTCAGTTGATGAGGATATAACTGCTTTACTTTCCGGTGAAGAGTTATCTGAAGAATTCCAAGAGAAAGCTAAGTTAATCTTTGAAGCAGCAATTGCTTCTAAAGTTGCTGAATCCGTAAAACAAATCGAAGAAAAATATGAGGAGAAACTCGTAGAGGAACTCTCCACATATAAAGAAGAACTCGTAGAAAGAGTTGACTCTTATCTAGAGTACGTCTCCGAGGAGTGGATTCAGGAAAACAGAATTGAGATCGAAAAAGGTCTCAAGTCTGAAATGACCGAATCATTCCTTGCTGGAATGAGAGGACTTTTTGAAGAACATTATGTATCAATCCCTGAAGATAAGTATGATGTTGTAGAAAATATGGTAGAAAAACTTGATGAAATGGAGTCCAGACTCAATGAGCAGATTGAGAAGAACATTACTCTAAATCAGAGACTTGGTGAGTCCGTCGCAGATAACATCCTTGCTGATGTTTGCGAAGGTCTTGCTGTTTCTCAGAAAGAGAAAATGGCTTCCCTAGCTGAAGGTGTTGAGTTTGAAAGTGAAGAAAAGTACCGTGAAAGTTTAAAGACTCTCAAGGAATCATATTTCCCTGCTAAGTCTACTACTGAGGAAACTGAAACTCCTCAAATGGTTTCTGAGGAAGCATCCTCTGAAGCTCCTGCTGGATCTTCAATGAATGCATATCTCAAAGCACTTCAATTCACCACTAAAAATTAATTTCCTAAGCAAATGCAAGATTCACACATGCTAACGGAAAAGTGGGCTCCCCTTCTTGATTATCAAGGTGCGGAAGCTATCACCGATCCCCACAGACGTGCAGTTACTGCACAACTACTAGAGAACCAAGAAAAGTTCCAACAAGAAAGCCGTGCTTTCCAGGAAGGTGGTTCAATGCTTTCTGAAGCACCCACCAATGTAACTGGTTCTTCAATCGATAATTTCGATCCCGTCTTGATCTCCTTGATCAGACGTTCTATGCCCAACCTCATTGCATATGATGTTGCCGGTGTCCAACCTATGAATGGACCTACTGGACTCATCTTTGCGATGCGTGCTCGTTTCAACAGCCAGACTGGTTCTGAAGCACTATTCAACGAAGCAGATTCCGCATTCTCTGCTCAGGACTCCGGATTTGATGTTACTTCTGGTGACTATACCGGTGGTACTGATGGTGATGCTTCTGTTGGTTTCGGTACAACTGCTCAAACTGGTTCAAACCCCTCCGTTCTAGGTGCTGCTGGTGGATCTGGCACTTCCTACAACGTTGGTCAGGGTATGAGCACAGCAGATGCTGAAGCTCTAGGAGATACTGGAGACCTCTTCAACGAGATGGCCTTCAGCATCGAGAAGGTTACTGTAACTGCTAAGTCCAGAGCCCTCAAAGCTGAGTACTCCTTAGAACTAGCACAAGACCTCAAGGCAATCCACGGTCTAAGTGCTGAGTCTGAGCTCTCCAACATCCTCTCCTCTGAGATTCTTTCTGAAATCAACAGAGAAGTCGTTCGTACAATCTACAAGGTTGCACGTCCTGGTGCTCAGGCAAATGTCTCCACTGCTGGTCAGTTTGACCTAGACATCGACAGCAACGGTCGTTGGAGTGTTGAGAAGTTTAAGGGTCTACTCTTCCAAATCGAAAGAGATGCAAACGCAATCGCACAAGAGACTCGTAGAGGAAAGGGCAATATCATCATCACTTCTGCTGATGTTGCTTCTGCTCTAACCATGGCTGGTGTTCTCGACTACACCCCTGCCCTCAATGCTAACCTACAGGTTGATGCTACTGGCAACCTATTTGCTGGTACAATCAACGGTAAGTACAAGGTATACATCGATCCCTTCGGTTCTGCCGCAGGTGATGCTAACCAGTACTACGTTGTTGGTTACAAGGGTACTAGCCCCTATGATGCTGGTCTCTTCTATTGCCCCTACGTTCCCCTCCAGATGGTTCGTGCCGTTGGAGAGAACTCCTTCCAGCCCAAGATTGGCTTCAAGACTCGTTACGGTATGGTTGCTAACCCCTTCGCAGAAGGAACAACAGCTGCCCTCGGTGCTATCAAGGCTAACACCAACCGTTACTACAGACGTGCAATCGTCAAGAACCTCATGTGATTTAAGTGGTTGCTGCGGAAGCGGTTGCCCCACATGTCCTTACAGACCTCCCTCACGGGGGGTCTTTTTTTATGCAAATAAATAATACGATGAATACTGTCTGAAATGCCCACAATAACCGACAATAAAAATTTATTATCACCTATTGGGTTTAAGTTTATCTTGGCACATTCACCAAATGTTGACTTTTTCTCAAACTCTGTTAATATACCAACAATAGATCTAGGAACTGCAATTCAACCAACATATCTAAAAGATATTGAAGTTCCTGGTGACAAGTTGCAATATAGTGATTTGGTAATTCAATTTTTGGTAGATGAAGATATGAAAAATTATCTTGAAATCTACAAGTGGTTAATGGCATTAGGATACCCTGGTACTATCAATCAAACATACGACAAATATAATAGAACTTATGGAGATGCAACTCTTCAAATTTTAAGTAGTAATTTCCAAGTTAACGGTCAAATAAATTTTGAAGATTTGTTTCCAGTTTCTTTATCCGGATTACAATTTGATGCAACTTCAGGTGATGTTCAATACTTGACAGCAGAGGCAGTTTTCAAGTATAAGATATTTACAGTAACTGACAACAAGAAAGAAACTTATTGATGATTAATCTTGATGAAATTCAGGATATGTGGAGAAGAGATTCTAAACTAGATCCTGATAACTTACATTTAGAATCTTTAAAGATTCCTGGACTACATTCAAAATATTATGATCTTTACAATCAACTCAAACTTTTAAGAGTTAAAGCAGAGGCAGAATTTGCCGAAGTAAAACTAGAAAGACATCGTTACTATACTGGCAAGGCACCACAAGAAACTTATGTTGCTGAACCATTTCCATATAAAGTAAGAGATAAAGAATCTCTAAAACAATATCTTGATGCAGATCCAAAAATGCAAGAAAAGCATCTTAAGATAAAGTATTATGAGATTATGCTTTCTTTTCTTGAAGAGATTATCAAAACAATTTCTAATAGAACTTACCAAATTAAAAATGCAATTGAATGGCAAAGATTCATTGCAGGACAGTAAATAAATACCTGTAGGTGAGATACAGGTTATGACAAATTTGGTAATATCGAAGAAAAACGAAGTATTCCTACAGGTTGAAGCTGAACCTCACGTTTACTACGAACTTCAAGATCAATTTACTTTTGATGTACCGGGGGCAAAGTTTATGCCTCAATATAGAAGTAAATATTGGGACGGTAAGATAAGATTATTCAATGTACAGAAGAAAGAAATATATGTGGGATTACTTGACAGAGTAGTCTCATTTTGTCGTAATCATGGATATGATTATGAATTTTTAGATAACAAATTCTATGGTCTTCCTTTTGAGCAGAATGAGAATATATCAAGGGAAGGAGTCAAAGATTATATGAACTCAATATGCTCTCATACACCAAGAGAGTATCAAATTGATGGTGTTTATGAAGCATTAAAAAATAATAGAAAATTAGTCATATCACCCACAGCATCTGGTAAGTCATTGATGATTTATAGTGTTGTTAGATATTTTGTAGAACGACAGAAAGATGTATTAATTGTAGTTCCAACCACGTCTCTTGTGGAGCAGATGTATAAAGACTTTGAAGATTATGGTTGGGATATTGGATCTTATTGTCATAAAATTTATGGTGGAAAAGAAAAGCAATCAGAATCTCAAGTAATTATCACAACCTGGCAATCAATTTATAAGTTACCTAAAAAATACTTTGAGAGATTTGATGTAGTTGTTGGTGACGAAGCACATCAATTTAAATCAAAGTCTCTCGTCAACATCATGACCAAGTTACACAACGCAAAGTATAGATATGGTTTCACAGGTACTTTAGACGGCACACAGACGCATAAATGGGTGTTAGAGGGGTTGTTTGGACCATCATATAAGATTATTGCTACTAAGGAACTTATTGAAAAGGGATACCTAGCTCAACTAGATATTAAGGTTCTTCTTCTAAAGCATAATCCAAAGAAATTTGAAACTTATGAAGAAGAAGTGCAGGAGATTATTTCAAATACCAAAAGAAACAACTTCATAAAAAATCTAGCATTAGATCTAAAAGGTAATACTCTTATCTTATATACAAGAGTGGAATCACATGGAATGATTATTCATGATTTGATAAATAATAATTGTGATGATAGTAGAAAAATTTTCTTCATCTATGGTGGTGTAGAAACTGAAGAAAGAGAAAGGGTTCGTCAAATCATCGAATCTGAAAAGGATGCAATCATTATTGCCTCTTATGGAACCTTCAGTACAGGAATTAATATAAAAAATCTACATAACGTTATTTTTGCGAGTCCAAGTAAGTCTAGAGTAAGAAATCTCCAATCTATTGGACGTGTTCTAAGAAAATCAAATAAAAAATCTTCAGCAACTCTTTATGATATAGCTGATGATTTTACTCATAATTCTAGAAAAAACTATACATTAAACCATTTGATAGAAAGAGTTAAAACATATATTGAAGAAAACTTCAACTACGAAATTGTCCAAATCAAAATTTAAGGAGGAGGATCATGTTAGAAGATACAGAAGAAAATCTTTGTTTTATAAAATTAGTTTCAGGTGAAGAACTAATAGCAATGACAAGTAAAATAGAGGAAGATGATCTTACGTTAGTAATACTAAATCATCCTTTAGAAATATCAGTTGTTCAACAAAAAGGAAGTAATGTTCCAAAAGGAATTAAATTTGATCACTGGTTAAAATTTAGTGATGAATTTGTATTTACTTTAAACTTTGATAAAATTATTACTATCAGTAAAGTAAAAAATACAAATTTGGCATATATGTATAAGAAATTTGTATCCAAATTTGGATGTAAAGATTTAATTCATGGAACACCAGAATCTTCTAATGAAAGAAAAATGAATAAAAATATTGGAATGATAGGGACAGTTGAAGAAACTAGAAAAAAATTAGAAAATATATTTAAATCTAAATCAGTATCTTCTATATAACTTTCTTAACCCTAGCAGAGTTATTCTATTGACTATCTTGACATTTGTCAAGCTTGACATATCTAAAATAATTGTTTAAAATAAACATAAGGATAAAAAATAAAATGAGTAAAAATAGTAATAAAGAGCATTATGTAAATAATAAAGATTTTTTGCAGGCACTTGTTGAGTATAAGCAAGAAGTTGAAAATTCTTATGTCCGTAAGTTTGGTTCTCTTCCAGATAAAAAAGAAAGATCTAGATACTGGGAAGGAAAACCAAAAATTCCAAACTATCTTGGGGATTGTTTTTTAAAGATTGCTACTCACTTGTCATATAAACCAAATTTTATCAATTACATGTTCCGTGAAGAAATGATTTCTGATGGAATTGAGAACTGTATTCAGTATGTTGATAATTTTGATCCGAAGAAATCTACTAATGCTTTCTCATATTTTACTCAGATCATTTACTTTGCATTCTTGAGAAGAATTCAGAAAGAAAAGAGACAATTGGATATTAAGAATAAGATTATGGAAAAATCTGGTTACGATGTTGCTTTTGATGTTGACAAAGGCGTCCTTACAGGTTATGATTCAGACTATAACTACATCAAAGAGTCTTTGTACACCAAGGTTAAAAATAAATGAAATGTGGATTTATTACAGATACTCATTACGGTGCTCGAAAAGGATCTCAGATCTTTCATGATTATTTTGAAAAGTTCTACTCTGAAGTATTTTTTCCAACTCTAGATGAGCAGGGTATTGATACGGTTGTTCATATGGGAGATGTCTTTGACAACCGTAAAAATATTGACTTCTGGTCACTAAACTGGGCAAAACGTGTAGTATTTGATCCACTTCAAGAAAGAAATATAAAGACGTATCTCATCGTTGGTAATCATGATGCGTACTATAAGAATACTAATGATATCAATTCCCTACAATCTCTTTTAAGAGAGTATGATAATTTGCATTTGATTTCTAAATGTGAGGAAAAAACACTTGGTGACTTAAAAATTCTTTTTATTCCTTGGATTTGCTCTGATAATAAAGAAAATACTTTAAATATGATTCGTTCTACAGATGCAGAGATTGGAGTAGGTCATTTAGAATTGAATGGATTCTTAGCGTATCGTGGACATACTCAGCAGGGAGCACATATGGAAGCAGATATATTTTCTAAATTCAATAAAGTTTTCAGTGGACATTATCATACCCGTAGTGATGATGGTAAAGTTTATTATCTTGGAAATCCTTATCAAATTTATTGGAATGATGTAGATGATCCTAGAGGATTTCATATTTTTGATACAGAAACTCTTGAGATGAAACCTGTGAATAATCCTTTCAAGATGTATCATAAAATATACTATGATGATACGGATATCAACTCTTTTAATTTTGATATCTATGAGAATAAAATTGTGAAGATCATAGTTAATAAGAGGACTAATCTAAAACAATTTGAAATGTTTATTGATAAACTATATCAGTCAGGTATTCATGAATTGAAAGTCGTTGATATGTTTGATGTTTCTGATCTTGCCTCTGATGATGAGAACGTAGAAAAATCTGAAGATACTCTTACAATCTTGAATGAATATGTTGATCTTTCCGGTGAGGAATATGATAAATCAAAAATTAAAAATATGATTCAAGAAATTTATAAAAGTGCCTTTGAAGTAGCATGACTTATATCTTATGTCCAGAAGAATATGTAGAAGATGGAGCAGTTTACACTGTAACAGGTGAAGATGATTCCGAAATTCTTCTTATATTTGATGAAAAATCTGATGCAGAGAGATATTCTTTATATTTGGAACATTATAATGAACCTCCATATAAGATAGTTGAAGTTGATAGAGATCTTATAATAGAATTATGTGAGGTTCAAGGATACACGTACTCGATTATTACAAGCAACCACCTAGTTTTACCTGTTGATTCATGATTATTTTTGAAAAAATTCGTTGGAAAAATTTCCTATCTACTGGAAATACATTTACTGAAGTTGAGTTGAACAAGGATACTACCACTCTAATTGTTGGTACAAACGGTGCTGGTAAGTCAACCATTCTTGACGCACTTTGCTTTTCACTTTTCAACAAGTCTTTTCGTAAGATTAATAAGAATCAACTCATTAACACTACAAATGAGAAGGGATGTATTGTTGAAGTTGAGTTTTCTATAGGTAGAAATAAGTATAAGATTATTCGTGGAATGAAACCTAATATTTTTGAAATTATCAAAGATGGAGAATCTCTGGATCAATCTTCAAACTCCATTGATCAACAAAAGTATCTTGAACAAACCATTCTAAAACTAAATTATAAATCTTTTACCCAGATTGTAATTCTAGGATCTTCTAACTTTGTACCATTTATGCAATTAAATCCTCAAAGTCGTAGAGAGGTCATTGAGGATTTACTTGATATTCGTATCTTCTCACATATGAATATGATTACAAAAGAAAGAATTCGTCAGTGTAAAGAAGATATCAAAGTATGTTCACTCAAGAGAAGTAATCTTGAAGATAAAGTGGAAATGCAAAAAAACTTTATCCAAGAAATAGAATCTAAGGGTAAACAAAATATTAGAGATAAGAAAGATAAACTCTCTGTTTTATCTAAGGAGGCATTAGATCTTATTTCAAAAAATGAAGAAACTTCTAAGAAAGTTGATCATGTAAATTCTGAAATGAAAGAATATTCTAAAGCTACTAAGACCCTTAGGAAAATGGGTGGTATCAAAGGAAAATTAGAAACTAAAAAAGAATCAGAATATAGTCAAGTTAATTTTTTCAATAAAAATTCGGTTTGCCCTACATGCACTCAAAATATTGAAGAGTCATTTCGTGTAAATAAGATTGAAGAGTTAAATGCTTCCATCAAAAAATATGAAGATGGTCTTCAAGATCTGAGTGAAAAAATAAAAGATGAGGAAGAGAGAGAGCAAAAGTTTCTAAATTTTTCAAAGGAGTTAAACAAACTAACGCATGATATTTCTAAAAACACTGCTAGAATTTGCGGAATCCAAAAGCAATCAAAAGATTTGGAGCAAGAAATTCAAAGCATTGCCAATTCAATACAGGACAGAAATACTCAGAATGAAATCTTAGATTCGTTAGAAGACTCTCTAGAGAATATCACATCTGAAATTTACGACAAGAAAGCAGATTTTGATAACTACGAACTAATTCACAATCTTCTCCGTGATGATGGAGTGAAGACTAAGATTGTGAAGAAGTATCTTCCTGTTATCAATAAGCAAATTAATCGTTATCTTCAGTTGATGGATTTTTATGTCAACTTTAATCTGGATGAAGAGTTTAAAGAAACCGTCCAGAGTCCCATTCATGAAGATTTTTCTTACACTTCATTCAGTGAAGGTGAGAAGATGAGAATTGACCTTGCACTTCTGTTTACTTGGAGAGAGATTGCAAAATTAAAGAACTCTTCTAGCACCAATCTTTTGATTATGGATGAAGTATTTGATTCCTCCCTAGATACATATGGTACTGATGAATTTATGAAAATTATTAGATATGTTGTAAAAGATTCTAATGTTTTTGTAATTTCTCATAAGAGTGAAGTTTTTGATAAATTTGACTCTGTAATCAAGTTTGATAAAGTTAAAGGATTTAGTTCTATAGTAGAGTGAATATGTTTAATCCAGATTTTGAGGTAATTAAAGTTTTTTCTAAAAAGACCGCAAGAAAAATAGTAGATCATATAAAGAAAGAGGGTGAGTGGCAAGATGGATTAAAGTCCACTCATGGAATGACAAATGAAACTAAGAATAATTTAGAATTAAAAAATTGTACTGAGTATGCAGAATATATCAGACAAAAATTAAAGGGAGTTGACAAATATGAAATGTTTGCCTTGAGAAGTTCTACTACAACTCCAATTATTAGTAAAACTGGTGTTGGTCAATACTATAACCTACACACTGATGACCCCATAGTTGGTGACATTAGTACCACAACTTTTCTATCAAATCCTTCTGACTATGAAGGTGGAGAATTGTGTATATTCATTGGTGGTGAAGTTAAAAAATTTAAACTGGATGCTGGTTGGGCAGTAGTTTATAATCGAGGAGTTCCTCATCAAGTTCAAACAGTTACTTCTGGAGAGAGAATTGTTGCTGTCAATTGGTGTAGAAGTATGATTGGAGACTACTCTAAAAGAGTTAAAGTTAGAAAACTTTTTCATCTCAGAGAGAGATTAAAGCAGGAATTTCCAGAATTTAAAAAAGATAAATCTCTTTCTATTGAAGAAGGTCTTGATGATCCATGGTGGTTACTACATGATTTGTGTAGTGAGACTATGAATGAATATCGACAGGACATACGGACCAATTAGTAAACTGTCCACTCCACCCCTGACTCTGCCCTATTCTGCTCTATACTAAGTGCATACAAGAGGAGTTACCATGTCAGTCAACTACGAAATCAAGTCTCAACTTGCTAAACTGCTTGCTACTGAGGATCTTCTGGTAGAGCACAAGAAAGTCGAGACGGCATCTTTCAATGTTGATACTAGGGTTCTGACACTTCCAATGTGGGATAAGGCATCTAATGGTGTGTATGATCTTCTGGTAGCACATGAAGTTGGTCATGCATTGTTCACTCCAAACATTGATTGGACAGAAAAGGTGAATATTCCTCCGATGTTTGTGAACATTGTTGAGGATGCTCGTATTGAAAAACTGATGAAACGCAAATACGCTGGTCTTCCTAAAACATTCTATCGTGGTTATAAAGAACTTAATGATGAAGATTTCTTCTCCATCGAAGAGCATGGTGTTGATAAGTATGGTCTTGCAGACAAAGTAAATCTCTACTTTAAGATTGGCAATTTTGTTGATATTTCTTTTGATAGTATTGAAGAAACTCATATTGTTAGTTTAATTAGTAATGCAGAAACTTTTGATGAAGTTCTAGAAGCATCCGAGATTCTTTACAAGTATTGTAAAAATGAAAAAGAAGAACAATCCAAAGTAAAAAATCTTGATGATCATGAGAAAGAACATGGTTCTTCTTCGGGAGAAACTGAAAACACCGATGACTCAGAATCTGAGCAAGACTCCGATCAAAGTTTCGATCAGGATACTGAAGAGATGGATGAGGATACTACTGATCAAGAAATGACTGATGCTGAGCAAGAATCAACAACTTCTGATGAACCTGAAGTTGAAACAATGAACTCTCTTGATCAGAAGTTGAAGGATCTCAGTACTCTTGAGGGTTATGAAACTCAATACCTTGAACTTCCTGAGATTGATCTTGACAACTTCATCATCTCCAACAGTAAAATTCATGGAGAACTTGATGATTTCTTCAAAACTGGGGAAACTGATTTTGATGATGTTGACGGCAAATATAATGAGTTCAAAAAGTCTGCACAGAAAGAAGTGAACTATCTTGTAAAAGAATTTGAATGCAAGAAGTCAGCAGATGCCTACGCACGATCTTTTACATCACGCACCGGAGTTCTTGATACATCCAAACTTCATACTTACAAATATAATGAAGACCTTTTCAAGAAAGTAAATATTGTTCCTGATGGTAAGAATCATGGACTAATCTTCATTATTGATTGGTCTGGATCTATGGGTCATTACATGATGGATACTATCAAACAACTTTTTAATCTTGTTTGGTTCTGTCAAAAGGTCAAAATTCCTTTTGATGTTTATGCATTCTCCAATTCATATAAGTGTGTTGAGTATGATGAAGATGGTAACAGTGTATATCCCAAACAACATCATGATCGTGAGGTAGGTAAGTTTTATGTTCCTGATGATGTTTGTTTGATCAATCTTCTCACTGGTGGATTGAACAACAAAAACTTTGAGAAACAGATGCTGAATGTTTGGAGGAATGTATACGCAATGCGTTTTTATGCAGGATTCCAACCTTATCACCGTCTCAGTCTTGGTGGAACTCCTCTGAATGAGGCATTGGTTTCTTTACATCAGATTATTCCACAATTCAAGAATAGTAATGGAGTACAGAAAGTTCAGTGTATTGTTCTTACTGATGGTGAAGGTGGTCACCTGAGGACTTTCAAGAAAGTGAAGTCATACTATGATGGATCTGACGATATTCGTCCTTGGACTATTTCCTATAATTCATATCTACGCAATCGTAAAACTGGTTATGTATATAAAGTCCCTGAACGGTTTAACGAGTTCACTGATATGCTATTGACAGATCTTCGACAATCATTCAAAGACACTAACTTTATCGGCATTCGTATTCTGAGTGGAACTGATTTTAGTCGAATGAATCGTATCTACAATGTTAACATCGAGGAAAATGGAAGAATTATGAATACTTGGAAGAAGCAGAAGTCTGCAGTATTTTATAACTCTGGATATCATGCATACTTTATGCTGTCAACAAATGCTCTTCAGAACGAGTCTCAATTTGAAGTTTCTGATAATGCAACTAAAGTTCAAATCAAGAATGCATTTCAGAAATCCTTGAAGTCTAAGAAGATGAACAAAAAAATTCTTACTGAGTTCGTAGAGCTTGTTGCATGATAAATATTTGTATAAACATTAAAATGTAACAATGGGAAGATTCGCACATCAGTTTTTGGGGGATGAACCTGCATCTCCCACCGTGGAAGTTTCCGAAGAAAAGGAACTTTTAACTGAGGTTCCAGAAACTACAGCACCTCTTCTTACAGAAAAACTTAAGAAGAAGAAAGTAATCAAAAAGAAAAGTACTTGAGGTGATTTAAATGAGTAGATTCGGTGATTTACTTGGAGGTAAAACCCCAAAAAAAGTTTCTTTTGATGACATGTCAAAAAAAGAACTTGAGGACTATGGTAGAACTGTTGGAATTGAGTTGGACCGTAGACACTCTCACAGCAGGTTAGTGCAGGAGTTGCGAGAGCATCTAGACAATCAGTAAACTGTCACAGCATCCTCTTTCGGGGGGTGCTTTTTCTTGTATAATAACTTCAGTTGAAACAAACAACCTAATCATGTCCATGTCTACAGAGTACATTTTGAGTTCTCTTCAAGCACTGTACGGCAGCAAGGTAACTTCCGCTGACATTCGTGGTTGGTGCAACATGAATGGCACTACTTACCAAACAGTTTCTAAAAAACTTTCCAACTATAAAGTTGGTCACGGAAAATGGAATCTTGAGGTAACAAAAGAAACAGTTCAGGAATTGGAAGTATCGTATAATTCTCCTGCGGCACTGCCTGCGATTGAACAAAACCTTATTCCTCAGAAAGATGATACCTTCGTCCAGTTTGGTAATTTCAGTGATATTAAAAAAATTATTAAATCCGGTCTATTCTATCCAACGTTCATTACAGGACTCTCTGGCAACGGTAAAACGTTCTCTGTTGAACAAGCGTGTGCCCAACTCGGACGGGAACTCATCCGTGTAAACAT
>CEOA01049044.1_pt1 | contig 14151 bp, 30 predicted proteins | sample 530251 | NCBI WGS metagenome assembly CEOA01 (sample SAMEA2619838, study PRJEB7988) | marine metagenome | biome: marine biome (ENVO:00000447); feature: surface water layer (ENVO:00002042); material: "saline water (ENVO:00002010), including plankton (ENVO:xxxxxxxx)" | depth 5 m
TCCTTTACCTTTACTTCAAAGTCCGTACCTCTTACTGCAACTGAAGCTGTTGGAGTAGTTATTTTTACATCTTCTTTACTATTTTTAGCTATTAGGCCTGATGTATATCTAAGAGTACCTAATGATGCTTTAAGATTTACTTTACCTTTTTTAGTACTACCATCATAGACAAACTCATCAATAACTAAAGTAGAATATTCTGATACAGTAACTTTAGTATCGTCAATAAAAACTATTTTAACTGTACCATTTAACGTTTCTATCTTATCATTCATCTCAACTGAAGTACCTACCTCAGTTAAAATTTTATCAGAGCCTCTAGAGATTTGTGCTTGTTGTGACTGAAAAGAAACCTCTCCAACTTTAGCATAAGCGGGAGAGGTTAGCAGAAAGAAAACTATTATTAAATTAGTTGCCGTCAGCGCCAACTGTAAGTTGGACAAAGCTTGGTGTATCAAATGTTTGAGTATAGCTACCATCAAATGTACTTATTGTACCAAGACCTTCTAAACCAGCTGTATAATTACCATCTGACTGAATAATAGTAAATGCAGTATCATGACCGTAATGAGTTAGCTCTAATGTCTGGTTCTCTGATCCAGATTGTACTAAGTTAAGTACATTGCTATCACCTTGCAACTCTACTGTAGAGCTATGTCCAAGTCCTAAGTTACCACCTTCTTGAATAGATGTAACTGTATTAGCATTACCAATAATAGCAATATCAGAAGTTGCTGCTACGTTATCATTAAGATAAAAATCTAGTGTGTTACTATTTCCAGTAACAAAGTTCTTAAGTTGTTGTTGAGAGATAACTGAAGGGTCATTAGTTGTATCATCTTTAGATACTGTTAATGAGTTACCATTACCAATAAAAATATTTTCAAAAGTATTTTGCGAACCATTTACATAAAGATCTTGAGTATTACTATCTCCCTCTATATATAGATCAAAATCAGCTTCTCCACCGTCCCATTCTATATTTAGTACATTACTATTTCCGAGTTGTGATATATCAAAATCACTATCATTACCTGCAATAGTTGAAATATCAGTAGAGCTACCAATTTTATTACCAGAACCAACTTGAGTAATGTCAAAAGTACCAGTAGTACCTTCCTGTTCTAAATAAATCTCATTATTTGCTAAAGCAAACGAGACGACAAATGTTAATATAGTTATAAGAGCTGTTTTCTTCATATGAATATTTAGTCAGAAAATGAGGAAATAATTTAAATTATTTTGTTATTTCGCTACTTAACTTAAGAATAGGCTCTGGAGGTATAACAGGTTCAGGTTCAATAAACTCCCATAATCCTTTTTTATTACCTTGTAACATTAAATCTACTATACATGCATCTATTGCTTTTCTTGTAGCCATAGATACTCTTTCATTTCTAGCAAAACCTACCTCTCCTTCTCCAGGTTCAGTATCCATATCCCAGTATCTAAATAATGTAGCACCGGCACTTACACTTAAAATAGTCTTACTAACAGTAGATGATAAAAGAACTTCTCCAGAATTTACACTTACAAAGCGCATAGATACTGTAACGTTGTCCTTTCTGTATTGCTTAGAAGCTCCAATTCCTAAATAACTAGCACCAATACCACCTGATACAATATTACTTTCGTATGAAATTATACCACCTTCAACTATCATTCCTGCAAATAATAAAGCACCAAGGTCAGCAGGTTTATCACTAAAGGTCTGTCTATTAGTTTTAATAATATTTCTTTCATTAATTAAGTTAGCTACATTCGAACGCTCTACTACCTTAAACCAGTTTCCGTTTCCAGCTTCAATTAATGATTCTATAACCCAAGCTTCTCCTCCTTGAGTAACAGCAGAGGAAAAAGAAGCATAGTTATCAGTAGACTTTCTTTGACCTGTCATATCATTAAACGAATATACAGCTACAAAAATAGGAGCTTCTTTTATATCTTTCATATCTCCTTGCTTTATCATATAAGGAGGACGTTGTACCCACGGTCCGTTAGGCGTGGGGGTTGATACACAACCAACCATTAATAATAAAAGCGAGCTTAATAAAAATTTAATCATCAGTATCTGCCGTTGCTGGTGTTGGTATATATAATGATCCAATAGGTATAATAATACTTGTAGATGATCCGTCGGTTAGATCATTTATAGTTAAATAAATTTGATCATCGGCTGATTTATACCAAGTAATAGTATTATCTTCGATTGAAAATGTACCAGTCTCTAAACCATCATCTGCAAATAATTGCTCAGTTACTTGCTTAGCTAACTCAGAGTATATTCTAGCTTGTAAGCTAGATAAAAAAGTATTAACAGCTGATCTTTCTTCAGCTAACTGCGCTTGTAATTCAGCAGATTGTATTTCATCTTCAATAGCTTTTTTTCTATTAAATGATATTTGCTCTAAGGTTAATTGATGTGCGGAATATCCAACTCCAGTAAAGGTAGGAGACTTAAATTGAAAAACAAGTTCACTTGCAAATATTGTTAATGGTAATAACAGAGTAACCAGTAAGTACTTCATAAAAATTATTTACTCTTAGTGGATTGTTTTTCAAGTTCTTGAGTCTTTTTCTCGAACTCTCTTTCCAGTCTTTCTTTATGCTCTTGCTGTTGCAAAATCATTTTAAGTTTAATATTAAGACGAATCATATCATTATCTAACATTCGTACTTTATCTATTAAACCAATTAAAGTAGATTTAGATTCGCTTATGGTAGGAGATATATCTTTAGTAACCCAGTTCCATACATAGTAAACAAAGTAACCTAGCCCTATAGCTGCTATAATAGGAAAGCCAAAATCTTGTACCATCTGGGCAAAGCTGTCTATAGTTGCATCATTCATAATTAGTCCTTTCTTGCATCTTCTTTACCTTCAGAAGCTGCTATTCTATCTAAGTTAGGTTCTACTTTAAAGGCATGTGATATTAAAGTATCTATTTTAACTATTTCATTAGTCATAACATCTACTCTATTTTGTAAGCTACCAATCATTCCCCCCAATCCAGCGACAGAACTTTTTACTCCTTCCAAAATAAATTTAAGAATAATAAAAATAAACAGACCTCCGACTAAAGCTCCAGCTATCGGAAACCCAACTTCGGTCATAAATCTTATAAAACTACTCATATAAATATTTAGTCTATTCAAAAAAGATTAATCAATAGACTTGAATTACGAAATTTTTAGTATAAAATAATATATATTATGAGCTTAAAAAAGAAGTAAAGAACTAAATGTCTCAATTGATTTTACATTTGATAGGTGATTACCTTTTACAAAGTGACTGGATGGCTTTAAATAAAACTAAATGCCATAAAGCTGCTTTAGCGCATGCATTGACATATTCTTTACCTTTTTTATTACTCCAACCTTCTTTAACTGCATGGTTAGTTATTTTTGTAACTCATTTCTTTATCGATAGATATAGGTTAGCTAAGTATGTAGGTTTAATTCGATCTAGATTAGCTCCTAAATGCAGATGGCCTAAATGGGCTGATTGCCGTGAAACTGGATACCATAAAGATACCCCCGATCATTTATCCACTTGGTTGTTAATTATTTCAGATAATACCTTGCATCTTACTATAAATTTTTTAGCACTATCTTTTTTATAATATGAAATGTTTTAAACGAATACTAATACTTGGAATGTTAATAGTAACTCTCATCTTTGCTTTTATAGATGTATCTTATGCTATTTATTTTGCAGTATTGACTAATACCTTAATTAATATTTTTTGGACAGCAAATATTTTTGCAAGTTCAAATAAGAAGAATGAATCTAAAAAACCTTTTGGTTTTGCGGATAGTAAATTATTAAATGAAAAGAAGAAAGAGGAAGCAGTGTTAAGACGACCTCTGCTATAATATGAATAACGAATACCAAAGTACTCAAGGCACTTATGTTTTTTCCTACTCTAAAGGAGTTTTTAAAGCATCATCTTTATATAATCCTGATGTACCCATACTTGAAGTTGCTACTGATAAAATTAAATCTTTAAAAGATTTTGAAAAAGAGATAATGTGGCAGCAAGCATCTCTTAACTCTGAAAGCGAATACGAAACTTATTAAATTTGCGCTCGTAGCTCAGTTGGATAGAGCAACGGTTTTCTAAACCGTGGGTCGCAGGTTCGAACCCTGCCGGGCGTGCCATTAAGACGTTTGGATATAATTCTTAACTGCTGTAGCTACTTGGGAATTAGTCCAGTTAGTTACATAATTACCATCGCTTAAACTATCAAGTTTAATAATTCCAATACCATCGACTTCGGCTTGAACTAAGCTTTCAGCTGGGTTATCATAAATTGAAATAATCTCTACTACTTGACCCGTTGTAAAGCTTTCAGTAATAGCAGGTACTACTACTACAGTAGAATCAGAATCTATAGTTATTGTAAGTTGGCTCATAAAATTATTTATCCTTAGATTAATTTATTCCAATAATAATACCCTTCTTAATAATAAAATTACATCCTATAATAGAACCATTAAAGTCTATTCCATCTTCAGCACTTAATGTAGTACCAGCAACTGCTGTTTGAGCACTAATAGTATTTACAAATGTAGTATTGGCCTGAGTTGCATCAAAAGCAGATAAACCTGAACCTAGTATAAAGACTCCAGTAGCTGCAGAAGCTACGCAGTTGTTATTACCGCCCACTACTGAACTATTATTACTGCATACAGTATTTTTATAACCTCCAAATATATTATTAAAGGATCCCTGAGCGTTATTCAAGCAACCTCCTCCAATTATACTGAAAGTGTTACCAATAGTATTGCAGCATCCTCCTAATAAAGCAGAAAAGCATTCTGAAACTATATTACAATAACCGCCTCCTATTACTGTTCCGGTATTATTAGTAGAGTTAAACGCTCCTCCTAATATACTTGCTCCGGATAGACCATTAGCTGTATTACATGTACCTCCACCTACAAATGAAACTATTCCTTTTGCAGTGTTTCTACATCCTGCGATAACACCAGCATTAGCTCCATGAATTGCATTACCAAAATCTCCTCCTCCTACTATATTAACAGAAGCGGAAAGAGAATTAGCTGATAGTGTTAATGTAGAAGAATTGCAAGTAGCTAACGCATCATTTAATCCAGTAGCTGTTGTACATACTCTATTACCTGCTTCAAAAATTTCTTCTCTAGCTGATAAAATGTTCGATGTAACGAAAGTACCTGATAAGCCTTCAACAGCACTTAGAGTTCCTGACGATCTAATATTACCATCAACCTCTAGCTTTGCTCCTGGTGCGGTAGTACCAATACCAACATCTCCTGATAGAAAAGCACTACCAGTTGCTGAAAGGTAAGTAGGGGCAATAATAAGTTTATTATCACCATCTAAATCTTGGAAGGTATGAAATCTAGCTTTATGGTATATTTGGCTAGGTGTGGTTGTAAAATCCTGACTATATAATTCGATTTGCGAACCTCCATTAGTTCCATCAGGAGCTTCTGGATCAGATTCTAGTATCAAACTATTAGCTGATTCATTACCAATAATTTTATTTGAAGTAATATCTGTTGCTGTTATACCGCTTAAGACTGTTAAATTAGTAGAGATTTCAGCACTTCCTGCAGATAAAAAGCTAGCAGATAAACCAGCGGTAGTAGTATTTCCTCTAGAAGTAACACCTTGTAGAGTATCATTTAGTGAAGTACATACTCTTGACCCCGCTTCAAATATTGCTCCGCTAGAACAAATTTCACCTTGGTTTGTTAATTGACCTTTATTGGTTAGAGTAGTATCTGAAGTCGAACAATCCGAACCAACATTTAGTACTCCTTTATTAAAGGTCAGACCGGAGGCGCTATCTACTGAAAATTTACGATCAGCAGGATCTTCTCCAACAAAGAAGTCTCCCGATACCGCTAAGAAGCAAGTTGAGGTAAGCCCCCCTACGATACGAGCTGCTCCATTTACAACTGCATTTCCAAATATACCAAGACTTTCAGCTGAAAGTCCTTTAGAAGATAAAGTACTAGTTGTGGTTATATCAGTGGCTGAAAGACCTTCAACAACTGATAAACTTTTATTAGTAGTTAAATCATTATAGAATCTACCTGAGCCCGATACTACTATACCGTCAGTTTTAATATTAAGCGTTTCAGCCTCATAACCTATCTTAATAGTAGATGCATCTTTATTATATACATTTCTACCTATTGCAATAGCATCAGCATCTGTTTGAGTACCTGGACCTATTTGAAAAGCTTTTTGCTCTCCGTCTACATTAGCATTAAAATTAATATAATTATCTGCTAAAGTATCTCTATGTATACCATCGAATGATCCCTTATGTATAGTCCAGTTAGTAGATCCAAATGGAGTAAAAGCAGTTAAATCATATTGTTTTTGTCTTCTACCATAAACTAAAATTAGAGAATTATTATCTCCATTAGGTGAAGGATCTAATACATAAGCATCTTCTTGTACTACCAATCCTCCTCTACCATCTGTAATAAGAGTAACGTGCTCATTCTTTTTTAATCCATGAGCTGAAGAATATTGAGCACTTAAAGTTTCATTTTTTAATCGACCACCATCATATTGGGTAAAGTTAGTTTTATCATATAGTTGTAAGCTTGCTTCATTTCCTGTGTTAACTATAGTAGACGTTCCAACTGTTTCTAAAACTACCTCATCGAAAGTTAAAGCTGTCTGATCTGTACCTAAAGGTACTTCTACTGTTGTCTTATAATTACCACCATAAAGCTCTACTTTAAATGTATCTGTAGTAGTATCAGTAACTTTACCAAAGAGATCAGCAGCTACAATTGGACCTAAAAACGATTGGCTAAATGACATTCGAACTTGATCGCCTACTGTAAATGAATGAGCTGCTAAAGTAATGGTTAGTTTTTCTGATTTACCATCAGGAGATGTATTATTAACAAAGAATGTTTGATCAACATCAGATCTATTACTAGAATTTTGTAGTAATGAAACGTCTAAGGTTGCTGTACTTGTATCTACAACAGTTGCATCTATACTTCGAGCTACTCTATGAGTTGCTAAAAATGCTGCTTGACTTCCTGGAAGTACGTTAGAGGTTACTGCATAGTACCTAGTTTGTAATCGTTCTAGATTTTTTACATCTCCTTCTGGAGCTTGTTCTATTAAATTAATTTTAGTAATATCATGGAAGTGATTAGAACCATCAGCAAAGCCTCCAGTAAATCCGCTACATTTAAACAAGTCATGTCCTACTATTACAGGCCCTTCGACCTTAACACTAACTGCTGGATTATCATCACTGCATGATCTCGCATATAATGCTCTACCTTTCTCAGGGAATATTTTAACTAAACAATTTGTTTCATTACCATAAGCTGTTACTGCTCTTAGATCTGGTTTAATAACATCTACTAAATTACAACCTCCTGATAGAATATTAGTAGCAACTACTGCACCTGATGAAGTTAAATTATCTACATATGTATAATTAGCAGTATTGGCTGTAATATTATTACCAAGGATAAAAGACTTACTTGCATTAGTATTAACTGTATTATCTATACCCCCAATAATATGGCTGTTAAAGCTACATACGTCATTTCCACTACCAGCTACTATAGATGAAAAACAATTATTATTATCTTTTGAAACACCAGTACCAAATGAATGAATAGTATTACTGCATCCTGCACCTATAAATGCTCCTGATTGCTCTACTATATTTGACATACCCGCTCCTATAAAAGAGCAGCTAGTATTAAATGGCATTGAATTTCCATCACCAGCAAATATTCCAGAGTAATTTGAATCATTAATATTGTTGTTTATTCCTGAACCTTGGACTCCGGTAACTGTTCCGAAATAAGTAGCTATAGCTGATACTGCTGTTTTAAATGTAGAACCGTCTTGCTCTACGATAAACTCTCCATTAGCTGATAAATTTGGATCTACACTAGTAATTTGATTTATTGTTTTACGATCAATTGCCATATTTATATTTATGGCTGGGTACATTGAAATAATAAAAACGTCCAAATAATAAAAACGTGGAGCTAAGAGGGAACTATGCTATAATATATGTATGAGTGAACCTAAGATATTAAAAACTAAAAAAGAACGTCTCGCATATATTGAAAAGATTGTAAAACGTAATAATAAAGCTAAAGCTAAAGCTGAGAAAGATGCTGCGGAAGCTATGAAATATACTGAGACTGATAATAGTGGGTATTAATGACATTTAATGATGCGTTAAAAATAGTAGAGATGTGTGTTAAAGGTGAAATCGAAGTAGTCGAAGCTGAAGATGGAGCTGGTTGTACTGAGATTAAAATTATTAAAGATGCTTGGAAAAGAATAAAAAGAGCAGCTAAAGATAATGAATCTCAATGGGATTAATAAGGAGAAGTATGCATAAAATATTTTATGTAATTATATTATCAGCAATGTTGTCTGGATGTAAGACAATGCAATCACCTGTAATTAATTTAAAAGAGCCGATAAGCAGTGGTGCTAGTTGGATTATGGAAAGAAAAGATTTCAAATAAGAATAGGAACTTAGTTATAATATAGGTATGAAAAGAAGGATTAAAAAACTAAATCATCCGATACCTTTTAGAGGAGGAGAGCTTTCGATTCAAGGAAACGCATATGCGTATTGTGCCCCGAAAAGTGATGATGGTCCTTACTCTATGTTAGAAGTTGCTTATTTTAATGAAGACGGAGATATGGTTTTAATTCCTGAATTTAAAGATAGAGCAGATGATCCTAAAGGTAAAACGGTTGTTCATGGTTGGGTAACTGTAGAACGGATTACAAAACTTTTAAAATCAGATGGATATACTGATGAAAATATTGAAGGTATATTCGATAGAATTAATACCGTTAAACGATACGATTATGAATACTAATTTAATTGACTCAACGCGCCCGCCGGAGACACATACTACGATTACCTCGGTAGCGAGGCTCACGAGTCAATGCAACCTAGTCAAGTTGAAAAACTGACTACCTTTATTATGAGTAAATATATGACCCAAGAAGAAGCTAATGCATTTTTTGATAGTGCAGTAAAAAAGTTAGGTCATTCCTTTTTAGTTTCTCATACTATGCTAGCAGATGCTTCCGGAATACCTTTAAGAGAAGCATACAATTTATTTTTAAACTGGTCAACAAAATGGGAAGAAAATGAACAATAGCACTACAACACAAATTATGTATGACATTATGCATATATCTCCAGTAGAGTGGATGTGGCTAATTATTCTTATAGTACCTGCTATGATATATTTGTTTTTTTCCGATTATCATTAGGAACTATAATATAATAAAGTAAAAAAGTTATGAGCAAAAGTTATAAACAACAAATAGTATCAAATAGAATGCGTTCGGTTCAGAATGGATGGTATACTGATATCTTTCAAAAAGAAGCTGAAGCAGAACGAAAGAAAAAAGCAAACCTTGCAATGCATGTAACACGCGCCGGCGGGCGTAAATGGGGATGAGATTTTTAAAATATACTATCGATATTACTGACTTTGAGCCCCGTCCTTGGTTTAGAGTTGAACTTGAATACGAAAAAAATAGCGAAGATAAAGGTTATGCTTATGTTTACCGTGGTTGGTTGTGGTTTGTTATATCCTATAAAGTTGGATTCGGATGGAACGAATTTCAAAAAATTGTAGAGAAAAGCGTAACTGAAAATAATGGCTAACTGGAAACAAAGAGAACGAATACCAGGGGGTATAGTTGATAGGCAGAACAAGCGAATTAAAATAACCCAATCAGCCTCTTACGGGTATACGGACTTCTGGAAAAAAAGGGACTTTTGGGAAGCAATATTAATATATGCAACTCTAGTTAGTTTACTTTACATAACGGGAACTATGATATACTATTATTAGTTAAAGGAGATAAAATATGAAATTTATTAAAAACCCTAACGAAGATTTTATTAGAATGATAGTTGAAAAGAATAGAGTTCATAACTATCCTAATGAACTTGGATCTAACGTTCCGCAAGTTAAAATTAATGTAGAGTTTTCTGAGATTCAAAGAGCTAGAAACTTTTTAGATGCTGTAGAAGCAGAGTATTTTAATAAACCACCTTCTGTAAGTGAGGATTTTTATCGTGATCCCATGGATCATAGAAAGGCAATATAATAAACGTATGAAAATAATTCCCAAGTCAAGAGAAGAGAAGCAAAGGGATCAGGTAACCCTTTTTAAAAACTGTCTTAAAGCAGGTTTGAGCCCTATAGGAGAAGATATCTTTACCGATGGTGAAGAATATTTTAGATTTTACCCGGGAACGCCTCGAAAACTTTCTGATATTAAAAAGATCATTAAAGATCGTTATGCAGGAAATAAAACGTCATTTAGTGTTCAAATGCATGACTTTGAAAGTATTATTCCTGACGACATTTTGTGTGTTTTAATTAACCGAAGAGTTGAAGCTCTTTTAAAGCGAAGAGTAAAAGAAGAGATGTCTGCGATAGGACTAAGTACTTCCATTCCGGAAAATGTATATGATCCTGATAGAGATACACCTTTTGAGAGTGATGATTATGATGAAGATAATGACCCGCTTGGATTAAGCACATTTTCTGATTATGAAGAATATCTAAGGTAGGAACTATCCTATAATAGCAGTATGTCAGTTATTGCTACTATTAAAGAAGAGCGCGATACAGCTCACAAAAACATGACGAACTCTTATGATGAAGGTAATATTCAAGAAGGAGAGTTCTGGGAACGTCAATATAACAAACTTCAGGATCAAGTAGAAGAATACTACTATATTCTGGAATGCACAAAAAACGGAACAAGGATATAATACGGTATGGAAAATATAATTAACGTCAGAAACTCGAAATCGATCAATACTAACGGTACTTCTTTAATAAGTAGCAGTTATTTAAAAGCATCTTATGATGACTTAGTAAAAGTATTTGGAGAACCCACTTACTATGAACCCTCTGATGATGGTAAAGTAACTACGGAGTGGAAATTAGAATTTGAAACTACTGATAACGAAAAGCCCTATATTGTAGCTACAATCTATGATTGGAAAACTTATGACTTTTCGATATGCAGAGAAGGAGTCTATAACTGGCATGTTGGTGGTCATAGCTATGATGCTTATGATGCAATCAAAGCTTATTTAGAAAAAGAATTAGTCAACGCATAATGAATTCCGGAATAGGAACTAAGATATAATACTTGCATGAATAAATTAATAACGCAACTTACCGAATCGATTAACTCTAAACTTGAGGATGTTAATCGTTACTCTAAAATGATTAACCTTGTAGCTACTCAAGATGCAAAAGCTATGAGAAAGTTTATTCATAGCCAGGATACTTTTGAAAAGGAAACTTTCTTCGAAATGCTGAGTTATGGAGATGTTGAATTTTTTCATAAGGTTTATCCTTATGCCGGGGCTGGTACTGAAAGAAGTTATGCTGTAAGTGTTATTGCTGATCAGTATGATTATGATAAGAAGGATGAGCTTGAGAGGTTTGCTTTAGATATTGAAAAAATTTATGACGGAAAGTACCCGATTGATTACTGCGATGCAGAGTGGCCTGATCATGCAAATGAAAGCGATCCTACTGAACTGGATTCTCAGCGTCATGACTGGTAATTCCGGAAAAGGAACTTCGATATAATATTAGAGTAATAAGAAATAATAACCCTAATGGAGAAAATAAAAATGGCTAAAGTATTAGATTATAAGTATAGCTCGAAAGAAATTGACTATACTAAAGCGACTAAGTTCAAGGAACTTAATGAAAAGAACGATTGTTCTGTAAGAGCGATCGCTACTGCAGTTGGTGTTGAGTATAATGATGCTCATGTTTATATGAAAGAAGTTCTGAAGCGAGTAAATCGTAAAGGTGCTGTTAATATGGTTGGTAATATTATGAGGGCTTCTAAAGCTAATCCCGTTCAAGAGATCGGCGATAAGAAGTTCGAGTATGAATATATTCCTAGAGCTCAACTTAAGAACGTCTATAAATTATATGGCGAAAAAGTTGCTCGTAAGAAAACGGTTAAGTCATTCATGGATACTTTCCGGAAGGGTACTTACTTAGTATTTGTTTCGAATCATGTCTTTACTGTAACTGATGGAGTGTTAGTTGATAATGCTGGTGAAGAGTTCCGTCCTACTCGTAAAGTTATTGATGCGGTAAAGGTTAACGTTAAAGAGAACGAGGCGCAGCTAGACTTCTTAAAGGAGCTAGCAGCATAATGAAGTTCTTTTATGATGCGATGGTGGTAATACTTGGGGCTATAGTAATAGCCCCGGTAACCGTAATTCTAGGAATAATTCATATGTGGCATGTAGCTACTTTATTTCCGAGTAAGCTTTTTGAAGTCTCAGATAAAATTTGGGACGAACAAGAACTGTAAACATGTACCCATTTGATACAGTCGACGTTACTGAGGATGGAGAGTTTATTTCATTCAAGAACGGATACATAATTCCATACGAGGAGGTAGAGGAATACTATGAAGCCGGAATTAATTTTACAGCAGCAGCTGAAAAGGAACTAAAGATCTCTTCCGGAGAATACTTTAAAAATATTAAAAATCCATCTTAGGAACTACGATATAATACGTGCATGGAAAGAGAATATTACTTAAGTTGGAATTCAATGTTTGGTTTCGTTCTAACGAACAAACGTACTAAATCTGAAACTGTACTAAAGGAAGGTGAAGCGTTCCGATGGTCAGAAAAATCAAATGTATGTGTTCAAGAAAGCGCTCAAAAGCGTATCGATGAAACTATGACTTTAGGAATGTCGTTAAAGTTCCGAAGAGGATGGTAGAACAGAACGGGAACTACGATATAATAGTAGTATAATAATTAACGGAGAAAAAAAATTATGGACCTAAAATTAAAAGATACTGAATTCAAAGCGGTTGGGAAAATTGAGATTCCTGATCTCTTTTATAGACGTTATAAGTCTGGAATTGAGTCTATTGACGACTTGTTCGGCGATGGAATACTTCCCGGTAGTGCGATAACGATGACTGCGCCTGCTGGATGTGGTAAAACTACTTTCCTTCTGCAAGTGCTCGAAGGATTAGCTAAGAACGGATACGAGACTGCTTATGCGTCTGGTGAGGAAAATACTTATCAGTTAGCGTTTACTTGTAATCGTTTGAAGGTTAAGAAAGTTAAGGTAGCGAATATTACTGATATCGATACGTTAGCTGATAGAATGGCTGATTACGATGTGATGGTTGTTGATTCGTTTCAGGCTTTGAGTACTGGTAAGAAGATGAACTCTCGTGCGTTAGAAAAATACGCTGTAAGTAAGCTTACTAAGGCTGCTAAAGATACTGAATGTACTATATTCTTTATAATGCATTTGACTAAAGCTGGTAAGCTAAAGGGTGGTACGATTGTACCTCATACGGTTGATGTAAATATGGAGATAACTATTGAAGGTGAGATCTCTGACTGCGCTCGAAAGATATACTTTTCGAAGAATCGTTTCGGTCCTTGTAATGAGTTAACTCTTAATCTTGGTCAGCATGGATACGACTTTGGTAATCCTGTAATCGTTGAGGAGGGCGATAAGAAGGCTCCTGGTAAGAAGGGTAAGGTAAAGAACGCTGAACTCGATAAGATTATGGCGCTTACTGAGCCTCCTCATCTGACTGCTGATAGGGTTATGGAGTTACTAGACTGCGATTATAACCGAGCCTATAACCGACTAAGAGAGTTGGTAATGAATAACAAGATGGTGAAAATGGGTAAGGGTAGAGATGCGATCTACAAGCATATGATTTAGGTCATTGTCCTGGGTATGACTTTAAACTGCCCCTCCACTTTATATTAAATAATAAAAATAGATATGAAAATTAAGAAAGAAAAATTATTCTTTAAAGCGTTTAAATGGTCAGTGATACTTGGATTAACTTATTCAATTACCTTTTCAACTGTGTTCTTAGATACGTTCGGAACGATTGAACTTATGCATTTGTGCGCTGTTATAGCGATTATATTTGGTGATCTAGAACCTGGCAGTTAGCATGAGAAAGAAGAAGGTATGTAGAAAAGATTATGCAATTTCCGGAATCGATTACCAAGCGATGAAGAGGGAGCAATTGCGTGATACTATTCTTTGCATTACCGGACTAGTCTTATTAACTATAT
>CEOA01014660.1_pt1 | contig 14076 bp, 9 predicted proteins | sample 530251 | NCBI WGS metagenome assembly CEOA01 (sample SAMEA2619838, study PRJEB7988) | marine metagenome | biome: marine biome (ENVO:00000447); feature: surface water layer (ENVO:00002042); material: "saline water (ENVO:00002010), including plankton (ENVO:xxxxxxxx)" | depth 5 m
CATTACATCGTCGGTCATTTTTTTCACCTGTTTTTCATTTCTTTTGTCTTCTTTTAAGATTCTAAATGTTGCTTCTGGATTAATTCCTTTTTCGCAGATTGTTACTTCATGTAGTTCGAGTTTTGATATTTCTTGGTAACTTCCGTGTGTATTATCGCTTTTGTTTACTCGCTTGAATGCTTGTCCACCTATGCTGAATCCACGAAGATTTCCTTTTCGTACTTCTGCTGCAACCTCCCTCGCTTTTTCTATATCATTTCTTAATTGTACTACTACGAACATTCCGGCGTCATCTACTTCGCTTTTCCACATTCTCCCGTTGCTGTCCGTATAATTTGGAATTACTTCTCCTACTTGTATATTTGAATGCGCTAATTGTACATTTCTAAATTTTGGATCGGTCATGAATTTCTTGAATGCATCTTTCAAAGCCGAACGCGTTATTAAATCTCCTTGTTTGTCTACAAGTTCCACAGAGGCATATCCTGCAACGACGAGGTCAGACCCCGCCTTGAGCAGTTCAATACCAGATTGCTGTGGTTGTCGTAGCACACTATTCCCCCTAAGCCCATGTTCATGTATATGAATAAAACGGTTTAGTCCTCCCGCATCTCAATTTGATTTTCACCAGACTGCTCCAACATTCTTCTTTTCTTACGCGCTTGTGGGTATTCGTTCTCAGGATCTTCTGTAGGGCGCTCCAACATATCCCAATCAGGCATAGATTGTTCACTTCTTAGTTCAGTAGGCCCCCTTGGAGACTCTATTTGTGCCCCAACGTCAATACCAAGACCCTGAGCGCTTACTCGACCAGTCATCTTTTCTTTCTTTATTCGCTCAGTTAAATCAGTGATACGTGATAACATGTCTAACATTTTCTTTTGTTTTTCAGGTTTGAGAATATTGTCATCATCATCTTCTTCAATAACACCAGCAGACTCTTTTTCAGATGCTTCACGATGTTTAGGGTTAGTCATACTACGAACTTTACCCGCTTCTGGTTTTTCAGCGCGATGTTCAAGAACATCCAAATCGAGTCGTTCTAACTTCTTACTAATGAGCACAGAAGCAACATCGTGCCAAATAGGACGCATACTTTCCGCTAACAATATAGGATAATCTGTATTCATTAAAGGAGAAAGCGCACCTTTAGGACTATGTGCCCAATATCCATTTCTTGTTTTCTCCATCTTGTATAGTACATCATCAATTCCATCAAAAGATACTGTGAGCACATCGTCAACTATACTCAAATCATACTTTACTGGTATAATTGGATGAGACTTAGCAAGAAGACCAAGGGACTCTAAACTGGCTGGACTTTCTACATCACTAGCGGCGCGTATAGTATTAGGAGTTACATCATAAATTGTCTTCTCCCCTCTTCTTTTCGCCTTAACTCCTGATACAGATACCCGTACGATGTCCCCTTCTTCAAACGGTTTTGGACTTTTTACAGTGCCAACGTCAAGATACGTAGCCCCTTCATGTTCAACACCTCGATTTCCAAGATCGTCTTCATCCACAGGACCCGCACCAAGACGATAAGTGAAAGGACCCTTACCACGAACATCAAGAATAATGAGTGCTATGTCCTTGTTTTTACGAAGCATAAACCACTTTGGATGACGGCGCTCACCTTTCATGTAAGTTGATTTACCATCCCTTAGCAAAAGTCGAGGGTGCTCTTCCTTTAATCGCTCAACCGCTCCTTCCAGACCACCCTCATCTGTCACAACAGTATCGTCAGGTGCTGGTATGTGTGCAGTTTCGTAACTATCAAACTGTCCACGTAGAACCTTGAGTCTTTCAGGAACTGATAAATCACTAATGTTAGTACCATCATAAGAAAGAATGTCAAAAATATACAGACTCTTGCCACGTTTTATTGCATCTACAACAAAGTCTTTCTCTGTAAGTTTCTTGAGATGTTGCTGCGAAGTACCGCTTACACTTACATCCTCTGCATTAGAATCATATGCTGAAATACTATCTCCGTCCCTTGTAATTATCAACCTCTTACCTTCGGGGTATGCAGAAACAACCCAGTCACCAGTAAATCCACGGAATGCTTCTAAGTCTTTTAGAGAAAAGAGGCGATGCATTGGTAGCAATGGTGGAGGTCGTGCCTCATCTTCTTTCAATAATAGGTCAGGATTTAACATAATAGCCAAATCATCAGTCTTTAGCATTGCATCTTGATGAGCGGTTTGACCCATTTCGTTAACACGATTTTGATTGTTTACAGTAGAAGTAGGTTGCCAATCCGATGAAATGTATGATTCAGCAAGATTTGAAAAACGAGGGTCTTGCCAAATAGCCCTCATTGTTTCATTAGGAATACTATGATAAGTTTCAGGTTGGGTGAAAGTTCCAATTACTGGTTTACCGTTTTCATACTCCCAACCAAATGGTGATTGTCCTTCATAACCAAAATCCATAGCAGAAGATGCGCCATACAAGTCTTGAACAGTATGATATCTGGAAGATGTAGCAGGACCAACTGGAACAGAACCCCATCCAGCAGAAAGTATCTCCTGTCCCTGAGAGACTTGTCCCTCTTCTAAGTCTCCATGACTTACAATAAGATCGTGCATCAAAGATTTAATTCTATTTTTTACACCTTTAATATTAGGATTTGCCGAAGTCCCTCTTTTCCCATTACCAAACACAGTCATGTTTCTTTGCTGCATATCAATTGGCGAAAGGGGTATGTGTGAAAGGTTATTTCTTTCTACTGCTCCTGATTTTTCTCTCATAAGTTTTTGAGTAATATAACGTAAGGGTAGTTCAAATCGCGATTGTAATTCCTTTGCCCTATCCTTAATTCTACCTTTTTGACCGCCTGTAAATTCTTTCAAAGCACCATGATGGTCATCCACGTATTGTCCACCATGAAGCGAATAATCAGGACGAATTAGTTCCCTATTCTCATCACGAATACGCATATCCGGTGGATGAAACTCAACACCAGTTGCTACCGAAGAATTTAGAATATCAGCATTTTTCATGACTCGCACTGGACGGTCAATGCTTTCAATCAAACGCTCTATCATATTGACATGAGGTGCATCATTCGGTAGACCAAGGGATTCTAAAACATCTTCTACATCAGAAGACGGTAATACTTCTTGACCCAATTGTTTCACAGTATTACCTAACAACTGATGAGGATCGAAAACCCCATCATCAGACAATTGACTACTGGTCAAAGCCTGTCCTTTTGTGTGCCGATAAGAGTGAGTAGTAATTCCCTCTTGAGGCGGAAGTATACGAAGCATTCTCCCAGCATCTCTCAGTGCTCTTGAAGTTAAAGCCCAAAAAGCAGCAGGGTTTTCTTGGGGATTTGGAACTTGCTCAGAGGGAATCATATCTATTAAACGACGAGCCATTTCGATGTGCGCGATATTATCTTGGTCATCTTTAGTGTCCATATTTTCTTTGTTTTCAAGACTCATTTGATGTACAGGTTCATCTGAATATGTTTGTTTTTCAGCCTCTAGTAAAAGATTAGTTACACTATCTATTTCTTCTTCTGCGTCTGAAATTTGGTCAACAATTTTTTTATCAACCTCACCCGTTTGCTTCTGTTCTTCTAAACGCTCTTCTAATTCTTGTTTTAGACTAACTGTTTCTTCAAGATGTAAGTGAAGATCGTCATAATTAGTTTCTCCCATGGGTGCGTCAAAACCACCAAACATAGTTTTCTCTGAGAAATCAACCAAGTCCTCACCTTCATCCGGTTTTACTCTACCCTGATATCCAAAGAAATCACGAGGTGCATCTACTATATGTCCAAACGGATGGCGACCAGTTCTTAGTTGAGCCATGGTCAATCTCATGGCTTCTTGAGGGTCATGTGGTGGTCTCATTCTTCCAAAAATAGTGGCGTGTCGTCTAGCGACTCTTGATTTTTGATTGCTTTTAGGTAAGACTGTTCTTGCCGATGAGGTAGATTTTGGATTTGAGCCAAGCCCCGTAGCGCTACTTATTAAATTTGCAAATTTATTTGAATTGCCTTGGAACATCTCTTTCCTTTCTTCTTCACCTTTACCCTTAACGTCCATGGCGGAAGGAGCGGCAAAAGAAGTAGCGTGGTCTGTGTAATTATTTTTTGGGTTAAGCGGAGGTCTAGTCGCTTTTCCTTCCCTAAATCCTCTGGGTGTAGAAACATCAAAACCAGAAATAATTTCTCCGGGTCTTACATCTCTCGGTAATATTTTATCATGAACAAGCGCAGAAAACATTCCATACAAACCCTCAGTCATTGGGTTCACGGTAAATTGTAAAGAGTCCTCCAATTCAGTTCCAATAATAGATTCTTCATCTTCCCCCATTTTTGGTAAAGGTGAGTGTAAGAAATGAATGAGAGAACTAATCGATCTTCCATGTCCTCCGTTGATTTGAAACTCAGTAGCAAAGGGAAAACCAAGACCCATAAGTTCGCCTGTTTCCTTATTTTCAATAAACAAATTACGCTCTCGCTCTGGTAAATCTTCCTTACGTGGTCCGTTAAATCCAGTGCTATGTCTTCGATGAGACCCCCTAATGAGTTTGTGTAATCTAGCCTTATCTCCTTTTTCTTTCGCCATTTCATCAATTAGCATCATTTCATCTGCTGTAATCATAGGTTCATCAGAATGATATAGTTCAGTTGGATCTTTTGCGCCTAGTTCTTCATTTAATCCAACAAGATCGAGCAACTTACTACGAGTTAATTTATGAGGGCCTTCACTTACCTCATTGGTCTCGCTATCGATTACATTATGAGATTCTCTAAGTTCCTCCATTAATGCTTGTTGATAAGACACTCCTTCTCTTTCCATTCGTCTTTGCACTTTTGTTTTGAATCCACGCTTTATATTTGGTATATGAGGTAACTCCTTCACTCTATAATCATCTGCGATAGGCGGTGGGTTGTTTTCATAATCCAAATCCTCCATTCTATCCGCCGTCCAATCGTCCATAGCAGTTTGGAAAGTCTGTTCAGATAGTTGTTCTATTCCAAGATTATTATTCAATTCACCAAGAATAAAATCGTACATCGATGAACCAGAAGAGTGTTTTACATCTTTTAGTGCATCCAAGTATGCTGTCTCATCTGCTGCTTTTTCTGCTTGAGGATGGTCATGAGTGCCCTCTACATGATTGTTTAGATTAGGGCCGTGAAAATTTTGCCCTCTCATATAATGATGAATTTCATGAGCGACTCTTTGTGCATAGTCACGATTTATTCTCCCAATAGATGTTTTGAATCCATCACCAAGATCTATCATTTGTTTATCGCCTTTCCCTGTTCCATGTTGATGTAAATGGTCGGCAACTTTTGCTCTTTCAAGAGGCGTAAGCCATTCCATTCCGTGTCTATAGCCGTTGTAATTCAAACGCTTTCTTAATTGGTAAGATACAGAAGCAGGTTTATCCTCCCCCCATGTTTCTGGATTAGCATAAATATCATCAGATTCTTCTCCATCTGTATTTACAGTGTAAGGCTCATCATGAGCATCATCACTAAGCCAATCATCAGCACGAGCCTCAAAGTGTCTTTTTTGTAATTCAAACTCGTCTCGTGGTGGAGGTAAAGATGATTTTATTTCACTTACTAATTCCTGATTTTCAGCCTTCCATCTCTCAAAATCTCTTATGTAAAGTGTATGAGAATGAACGTCATTGTGAGGTCCTAAATGACTGTGTCTTGTGTCGGATGAAGATATATTTCTTTCAGTAGCCTCTGTGTTTACAAGTTGGTCAAGAGCCTGTGCTTGATTTATATTTTTATCTTTATCCATAATCCCTTGAATTTCAAATTGTAATCTAAGAGCGTTTTGTGAAGGCTCTCCACTTTCATCTCTTTCACTTAACATCGCACTAAATTCATCTTTTATTTCCTTGAGTTCATTTTTTGAAGGTTTGAATCCAGTTCCTATGACAATTGGATTCCTTTCCGCTTTGTCATATTTATCCTGTGCTCTTTCTACTATTTCATGCAGTTGAGATTGACTCATTCCACCCGGCGTACTAGGTAAGTAAAAACTTCTCAATGCCTCTACCCAATAAGGACGACCAGTTACAGAATTCATTCTCTTCATTGCATGATGCATATTGTCATGTGGGTGATGCACTGGGTAGTAACCATCAGGCCCCGGAGGACCTAACTCAATCTCTTCTGAAAACATATCTAAGGCAGAGGGAAGATCTCTAATTCTACCACGCCAAGGATGGTCTAAATCATGCATTATCTCACTTTGTCTGTTTAGTGAAGATAATTTATCTACATTTTTAGTGATGATATCAGACATTCCTTGTGTCCATTCGCCTCTAAGAATCATGTCACAAACATTGTCTTCCCATGACTTTACGAAGTCATCTTCGCCTTGACGATGAAGATTTAAGGAAGAGAAAAAATGGTCAGCAACAGCATTATCATAATCCAATCCGTCAACAACTGACTTCAACAAATTATGCCGAGTACGAAGGTATTCGTCAAATGCGTCTGCTTCCACACGACCTCACCCTCATTGGTCCATCATGTCACGCATTTTACTAAGAATTCCATCAACTACTTGGCGGTCAACACCATTTCCATCATGAGGATTTAACTGTCCTGACAATTTATCAAAAGACACAGATTCAGATCTTGAGCCTTTGTTTGCAACGTCATCTCCGCCGTATAGATACTGATTGGTTGTGTAATAGGCACTGCGTGTTTGTCCACCGCTCTCAGCCATGAACATAACTCCACCGGGGTTGGAATCGTATGATGTTGTGAAACCCGGTTGTGCTCCTGCTTCGGACTTCTCTACATCCATCTTTCCACCGCATCCCATCTTCATGCAACCCATTTTGTTCATGGCTTCACCACACTCAGGACACTTCTTACTACCTTTTTGTAAACCATCCATTAGAATGACATCACCATGAGGGGATATTTTGACATTGTCCATTTTATCAATAATTTTCTTACATTCGGCTTTTGATACACCACATTCTTTAGCACACTCTTCAAGGCTGGCAGCGCCACCTTTCTTTTTGAGACAAGAGATAATTTTCTGCTCGTGACCCTCACCTTTTTCGACTTTACCATGAACCTTATCGCATTGTGCCTTTTCTTTTGCTGAACATTCTGAGTATTTCTTACCAAAGTTCTTCATGCAGTATTTGTCCTTTTCAGCCATACTAGCCTTCGTTTTCATGTCCTTTGCGCCCTTACCATCAGCGGCAAAAGCAGGGACTTTCTTCCCCTCATGCTCAACCATCTCTAACTTCTCAGCCTTCTCAAGAAGTCGTTGTGCTTTTTGAAGTAAGTTAATCGCATCTTTACCTACTGGGGATGGTATTGGTTTCATTGTTACACCTCTGTATTTTTCGCTTGGTCTGCCATCTCATGAATTTCTTCCCAACTCATAAGATGAATTTCTTCATTAGTAAAAGTGTCATTTGCTTTGAGAAGTGTACCTTCATCAGATCGAAAAGCATCGGTTTGAACATCTTCACTTAATGGAGTCATAGTAGCAACAAAACCAGCCTTACGAAGAAGGGACGTTGGGTCGTTGATAATACGATGCAATCTTTGGTTTTCATTTTTTAGAATTTGGAGGTCATGGTCCATAGATTCCATTTTTGTGACGAGAGTAGACATCAAGCGCTCAGTAGGGCTTTCAATAACCTCGTCACTCATGATATTCACTCTCCACCGGGCACAAAGTTTCCAAATGTTCCACGATGGACGCGCATTGGACCACCTGTTCTTGCTGGAATAATTGAGCCGGGTAGAACGCTATCTCTTTGTGAGACATCAAACTTTTCACCAGTCTCGTTCATCTTGTGGATAGGTACTCCTGCTACGAAACTATTCTCAACTTCACGTTCACTCTTTACAATCTCAAGATGAATGTCATCTGAAAGGTATCCTGCGAATTTTTGAATCTCATTAAGATGTGCTTTTGCTACTTCCGCATCACCATTTTCTAGTGCTTTGGTAAAGGCTTCTGTATGCACACCCAACTTTCTAGCCATTGGGTTCATTTTGCGTAGGTCCATGGTTATCCCTGCCTCTCGTACCATAGTCTTGTTAAAAGAGGTTACGCACCTCGCGGCCTTCTAGCATTTTGTAATGCGTTAGTATTTGTTTCTTGTATAGAAGGAGCAGGGCCACGTTGTTGAACACTTGTGACTGGAGATCCTGCGCCGGGTGAGCCACGTTGTTGAGGTCTTGCTGGACTACGAGGTGTTCTCATGCCCATGCCTTCACCACCGGGTTGTGAAGGTGGGACTGGCATACCCCCGCCCGGAGGCATACCCGGAGGCATACTTCCCCTCATTTGCATAGCGCCGGGAGGCATACCACCCATAGGCATACCCGGAGGCATACCGCCACCCGGAGGCATACCTTGCTGACCCTCTTCTTGCTTTCGATAAACGAACCGAATGTCCCTATCCCCTTCTTCAAGTAATTCAGGTTGATAACCGAGCATAGACATACGTTGTGCAAGGTTAACTTCCATTTCATCACGTCGAAGACGAGTAATTTCATCTTCCTCTTCATTTGGATATAGAGTTATTTTCCAATCGGTAATGTTCATTTCTTTCAGCAAAAGTGGGAACAAAGTTTCAGTGTAAACTTTCTGTCCAAACTCAACCGCTCGATTTGTAACAAGAATCTGTAGACCCTCATTATTTAGCCCACCCGATTTACCGTTATCAATCATGAAGATTGAAGATACACCATAGAAAGCAGCAATGCGGTTTCTTATTTCATCACGTACAGCGATATATTGCATTTCTTCTAATGTATCCATGAACTTAACCCAGTTTACACCACCACGACCACTTTGTGACTCAATACCGACCTTTGGAATGTAATGAGGATCTCTCTCCATCTTTTCATCCACAGACTTCCAAAAGGACTTCATGGATTCAAGGTTATCAGTAGTTACAGAAACTATACCCTTCGGAATACGACGTTTTTGGTACGCAGTATAAATATAATTATCCATCGCCGTAAGAGTCATGGCTTGTCGCCACATCGTGTTTACAGGGGATGTACCATACAACTTAGATGGGTTATACTTACTTATGTGAATAACTTCACCCTTGGTATAATACTGATTCTTTCCTGAACCAGACATATTCACGTAATGTGCATCTACCAAACGAGAGCCACATACTGTACACGCAGGTTCTTGACCCGGATATGCTACTTGGTCACGATGAATCTTACAAATCTTGTAACGACCACCACGAACACCACGCTTGTCAGCGATAATTCGCATAAAGATAGGGTCGCCTCTGATTACTTGTTTCACACGATAAAATTGTATGTCACCAGATTCAGGGTCAACATAGTACTCCTTTATGAGAATTAAAAACGCATCATCTACAATGTTCAAGTCACGCTCGATTTCATAGAGAACTTGGAGGAATGTTTGCTCCATGGCGTTCCTCTCTTCAAGAAGCCAACGTCCATAGATAATTTGCTCAGAATCAGGATCGCGAACTTCACCACCACATGTCTTACACATGTCTACATCGTGTTGAAACTCTTCACCACAATCCATACACTTCTTCCTAAACTTCTTTTCCCAGTAGTACCCACGTCTAAATACTTCTTGAATTAATTTAGAAATTACTGTTCGTAAAATTAAATTTTCATTAGATACCGCATACAAAGCAGGTAAAGTAATACCCTGTGCTAGAACAGGTTCCTGAATACCTGTGGTATACAGAGGCATTTGTGGTTCAGGTGTAGTTCTTCTTCTAAACGGACTAGCGAGAGCCGAAAGAAATCGGGAAACAGGACTTTGATTATCTTCTGCCATCATAGACCCTCCGCGTATTTACCAATTGTATCCATATCTATACCCCATCCTTGTAAAAGTTCTTGAGTCTTCTTGGTATTATCCTTCCAATTTTCATATCGGACAAGGCGCTTCATCTCTTCTTTTCTTTGTATATCTTTTTCATCAATGAATGCCAAAACCGCCTTGGCTTGGACATCTTTCATACGTATGTGAGGTAGCACCCCCGTTAGGAGTTTGCGGATGTCCGCTTTTGAATAAAATTGCAAACGGTGTTGACTTCGTTGAGAATCTTTGTACACTTTATTGTCTAATTGTAATACTCCACATTCTAAAGTCTTATGAAGATTTTCACAATGCAGACGGCCCCTATCTCCAGTAGCGATAAAACCAGCCCTCGGCTCCCCTCTCTCGGTAATCGTAATATATCCATCAGCGTCAAGGAACCCAGCACTGTAAGCCCATGGATCTTTAAGAACAAGTCCTTGAGAGTCGAGGACAACATAAGTACCGCGTGAAGCACCTTTGATGATGTCCACTTCTTCTCCATATAGATTTAGTAAGGAAGATAATTTTTTGTCTGTAAATGACTTCTTCATTAATCCAGCGTCATGTAGATTTCTTCTAATATCAGTTGAACGCATGGGGCCTTTTTCAAGAAGTTGCTCTGCCGCAAATCGTAGATAATCTTGATCGGATTTACTTAGTGCGTCGATTTGATGTAATGTGTTTTTCCACATCTTTCTCGCATCACTTCTAGTACTCATAGCACTAGCCCATGCTCGTTGCTCTTCTTCTCCCCAAACATCTTCAAACTCATCAAGCATTTTTAGAGCAGCATCTGCCTCATTCCAAAGATTACAAGCCTGTTGAAGAGATACAGATCGACTCTCCCCAAACTTACGTAGACTTTTGAGACTTCTATCACTTAACCCCAGTTGCTTCATGACATCTGCATATTTAGGACCCCAAGAAAGACTCATGATTGTTGCCTCAGTTTCAAGTGCCTTTATCATCCGTATATCATCTATAAAAGCATCAATATCACTTCTATCATCTTTCATGGAACGGCGCATTTTACGAAGGCGCTTTACAAGTTCATCTGCTCCGCAACCCATGCGAGACTCAAACCATCCATCTCCGTTGTTGAATAATTGCTTCAACATAGGATGTGATTTAACCACCTGTTGTGTGGGTAACTCTGAGGCTTGCTCAATAAGCGCTGACCCCCACATACTTTGACCTCACGAGTGACCTCTACTTAACGCCTACCATTTTCTTCATTGATTTAGTCTTCTTTTTTTGTTGCTCAATAAATCTACGATAGATATTAGCCTCAGTGGTTTTACCCATTTCTCTCGCCCTTTGTTCCATGGCAATAGCAGCCTGTGTCTTATGAGCATGACTACGACCGCTGTTTTTTATTTTTACAAGAGATTGTCTTGCTTTTGCAGGGTTTTTGAATCCTAAGTTATGTATAGTGCCTTTTGGGTTTTCATCTGTGTATAAATCGGAGTGCTTTTTTGAATTAGCAGGTTGTCCTTTCTTACGAGGTATACGGGGACCTTTTTCCACTGCCATTTTTACATTCGTGGGTTTTCCACCAACACCTTGTCTTTTGGAGCGTTTACGCTTGGTTGCAGCACGTTTTTCACCTTCGGTCATTTGACCTGCTGTCTTTGGAGTTTTACTTGAAACCTTTACACTTGGTCTACATTTCGGATAGCCTTTACTTCCCTTCTTCGCTTTGGAACGACCACAAGGTGGATGCTTACCTGTCTTTGGGTCTTTACGACTAACGTCCACCCACTTTTCTTTGAACCATCGGTTCAAATTTTTACGGACGAGAACATCACTCATTTTTTCCCCATCCATGCATCACAAACATGATCGGCACGACAATTAAAATCATACCACTCACAATATCCAGTCATAGGGTCATCAGTTGCTGACGAATCCCATGCTTTACAATTACCACACTTTTCTGACCCTGTAGCCTTGCGATAATTTGGTGCGTCTTTTTTGGCTTTTATTACGGTCCATGCCGCTTCAAGAGCATCCATTTTATGGACTTCTCTTTGCGATGCACCATAATATATACACTGACCTGCATTATGAGAATGATGGGTTGCGCCACATCTTTCAGTGGGGTTATCTACACCACATACAGAACATGGAACATTGCCCCTCTCAAAACCCATCATTTCTTTTTCTTCCCCTTCTTTCTAAACTTACCACGGCAGTATTGTACAGCCCAACCATTCGCATAAGCAGAAGGGTAAACTTTGAATTTTCTTTTAGCAGCAGCCTTTCCTTCTGGACATAATTTCTTTTCTAACGAATCCCAAGCCAATGTCATGGGTCCACAATGTTCACAATCACAATTCAACAGTTCCACCTCTTTAGCGCTGCACCCTTGGGGGTCAATTTACCTTTCTTTGATGTTGGTCCTTTCATACCACCCATACGAGCACAGAATGATTTACGACGTTTGGCTTTCTTAGAGCCGGGTTTGAGTTTACTTGGTTTGGTGGTTACAGGAGGTTTCAAGTTAGCACCTGTCTCACGCTTGAACTTAGCACGTCCTTTTGCACTTAATCCACCTTTCCTATGATGGCGCTTTGGATTGTATCCATGAAATGGCTTGGACTTCTTTTTTGCTTTCATAACAGCCCAAGCAAGTTCACTGGGACTACAACAGTCACAGAAATCAACAGGCTCTCCTTTGATAATTGCCTCTATCGCTTCTTCATAGTCTGATTTCTTTTTTGTATCAGGATCGGCTTCTCGCTCAGGTTTCTTACCTCCCGGTTTACCAAGAGAGATAACAACAACCATGCCGTGTTTTTTACCACCTAACTTCTTTTCCTTCATGGTATCATCCACCCATCACTTTTTCGTGGTTTCCCACTTAACCAATTATCAAATCCGGGAAGATAATCGTCTAACATCATTATTGACCCCTTGAATTCTTTAGTTCCCCAGTTGGCGAGAGCGAGGGCCATTGCTAAGTCGTCGTGAGTACCCACACTTTCAAGTCTTCCATTCTTTTGCATTCCAAAACGATTCAATTCTTCTTCTAATTTGTGAGTAAAAGCCTTACTTCTTTCGTCTCCGTATGGCGTTTTTATTTGTCCTTGTTCAAAAGCGAGAAGCAAAGACATGAATAAACTCTCTTTACGTGTGCGCGTGGTCATGAACGTGCGTATAGGAATATCATCTCTAATCTCTTGTAATTCCATAGCAAACATTCGCTGGAAGTTGTTACCCTCAAGTTCAATGAGGTCAGGTTGGAACTTGTTATTGAGAATAATAATCTGACGTTTCTGTGCCATAGAAGACATACCTCTCTCATGCACAACACTTACGATTTGTTTCTCATTCTCTCCCGGTGGTATACGTAATGTGACCATCGCTGTAAAGTCAGCATTTTTATCTGATGCGATTGCTGTATCCCAACCGATGAAGTGTTGCCCAAAGATTCCAATTTCTTCTCCGTCTTCATTGAATTCATTTTCTGCTCGTTCCAACAAAACAAGATTAGGGTCACGGGCTTTTTCAAGAATATCCGAAGGGAACATACTCGCTACGTCGTGAATTGGTTCACACAAATATTCACGAGTGAACTGTATCGCTGGCATGGCTCTTCTTCTTTCTTCTAACGCTTCTAAATCCCAACGCTCAGGCCAAAGAGCAACACCCTCGGCGTTAATCGCGGGATATGTTTCGACCACAAACGCATCTTTCTGTTCCAATTCTGCATACAAATCGTTGTACGAGAAAGGTGTACCGACCATCATTAGACGAGCAGTATGGTGGAGAACAGGGAGCAGTACACCATAGAACCAGTCAGCAGCACGCTGTAACTCTCCACCAGTTGTACCCCACAAAATATCATCACATACAACCACGTCAGGATGGAAACCACGAGTTGCTCCACCAACCGACTTAGCCATGATACGACTTCCGTTGGTAAACTCAAAGTAAGATTTCGCCCATGGTTTTCCTGTCGGACGTAAGTGACGAAGGCATGGGGTTGAATCTATACAGTTACGAATGAAACGCATATGTTCTAGTGTCTGTTCAAGAGAGTGAGAGAAAACCATGATGTGAGTGCCGGGCTTGAATGCACCAATCCACAATGCATATGCCATGAACAATGTGGATTTGCCATGGTCACGAGATGCCTTTACGCAATAATAACGATGATTCGTTAGACCATCATCCCATAGTTGATGATGATGAGAATAATGGAATCCCAAAATTGACTCAAAAAAGA
>CEOA01028662.1_pt1 | contig 14072 bp, 2 predicted proteins | sample 530251 | NCBI WGS metagenome assembly CEOA01 (sample SAMEA2619838, study PRJEB7988) | marine metagenome | biome: marine biome (ENVO:00000447); feature: surface water layer (ENVO:00002042); material: "saline water (ENVO:00002010), including plankton (ENVO:xxxxxxxx)" | depth 5 m
ATGTCATAGGTAGTTCCAGAAGACCAAACTCTCTTAGGAACAACTTGCCTAATGTCTGCCGCATTAATTTTTTTGAGAGCAACCATTGTGTCCCAATAATCACTCTCTTGATCAAAATTATCTTTAGGAGATGGTGGGTCTTGATTCCAATCCTCCTGATAATCTGCAGGATTTGGTAATCCAATAAAAGAATAGTAAGAATTACTAGAATTAGTAACTCCAGCTACAAAATTTCCTGCATTTAATATTCTAATCTGATCAGTTATAATGGCAGCCATTTGACGGACTTTTTTCTTTATTTAGATAAGATTTATTGACGTTTTGTCACCATTCTATTGGTTCTTGGATACTTTACGCCATTAGTTGTTGCTTTTCTCTCTCTATGGGTATATCTAGGAATAGATACCCCAGTTTCTGGTCTTTCTTTATGATAGAATAGATATTTATTATCAGCACCCTGAAGGTCGGTATCATCAGTGTGACCACCACTGGTTGTGGTCATTTGATCATCTTTTGCATGTTGATTTATATAATCCATAACATCACTCTGATTCATGTTTGGATATTGTTCAAGTAAACAAGCAATAGTACCACAAACTTGAGGAGATGCCATACTAGTGCCATTATATTTTACAAGTTTGTATGAAGTATTTCTTAGATCAGGTTTTGTTGGGCCACCACCACTATCATTATGAACAGAAGATATTATCCAACGTCCTGGAGCAAATACATCAACTCTTGGACCACAATTGCTAAAAGTTGCTTTAGATTCATTTACTAATGAACTTACTGCACCTACGCAAACTACAAGTCGTTGTCCACCGACACCAGTCTTTGAAGTAGAGGATTGCCAATGTCCCCTATTATAATAGAGAGCAGATCCTCCTTGAGTTCTGTTATCCCAATCAGTACCATCTTCAACGTCTATCTTTAAAGATCCGTTCCCAGCAGCTCCTACAAGAATAATCCCATCATCTACAAGATCTTCTATAGTTGGAAGATATTGAGTGAACTGACTTGTTGATATTGGAATAAAAAGTACTTCTACTCCAGAACCACTAGGGTGAAGACCATAGTGCCTTATTCCATATGAGTCTAATTGTGCGTCAGTAAATCCAGATTCGGGTGCATTATACGTAGTTCCTCGATAAACAACTCCAGTAACAGCAGATCTAGTTTTGTAAATATATGAACCAATACTGCTATTGACGATGGTTGGATTTCTTCTACCAGTTTCTGGATTTACTGATTTTTGATTGTGCCAAGCTCTTACATAATCATAAGCAACGTCACCCGCTGTCGGTCCAGAAAATGGATCAATATAATAAATGTTAGCATCTCTAGCCCAACCTTGAGTGTTTCCTGCTACTGTTCCAGCAACATGAGCTCCATGATTATCATCCTCATTCTGCAGATCAGTTCCAGATCTATAAGTGTAAGTTCCGTTTGATCCACCTGTAACTTGACTTGTTAATGATAACCAATTAAATTGCTGAACTCTAGTTCCACCAGTACCGTCAGGATTAACAGCAAACTCAGGATGATTTGGATCAAACTGACCATCAACGATTACAACATCTACATTTTTTCCTGATGATGTTGTTCTAATAGTATCACTTACGGCAGTAGTTCCATCGTCACCCCAATTTGCAACTTGAGAACCTAATATGCATCGATATAGTCCCCAATTTTTCATAGTACTCGAAATAGTACTACCTTTATACCAGTTTGATGATGTTTGTTCCCATAGTGGTCGGGTTACTACCAAATCTAGTAACTCTTGACTATCAATTCCTATAACTCTATCATCATTCAATAAAGATTCAACTTCACTATCTTCCAAATCATATCCAGTAGTTCTACTAATGGGTTTTCTTTTGTAGCAAGTCACCTCCCTATCAGGTATGGTAGAACTACCACCTGGGGTTTCCATCTCATTATAAAAAGCATCAATATCAGTTCCTTTTTTTACGGTTACTAAGTACTGTGTCATCAGTCCTCCATCTTAACTACGGTTAAATCGACAGTTATAGTGGCAGAACTAGATTCATTATTAGTTACTGCTGCATAAATCGAACTTCCAATAGAAACCTCATTATTCCATCCAATAACACCAGGTGTCATTAAGAAAGTGCTTATTCCTGCAGTTTCTGTTCTAACTTCTGCAATCAATCCAGATCCTGGAGAAGGATCTGTTAAATATGATCTACTTGCATCCGAAGTTCTTGATGCTGTATCAACATACAATCTAACCCATGCAGCACTACTAATTCCAACTTTGAGTAGACCATAGGACTTAAATCCATCAATGTCTAAGTTTGTTGTGGCACCTGCTCCAACAGATCCTGTAGTTCCAGAGACTTCCGTTCTTACACCAACTGCTGGTTCAGTTCTTGGTATAATGTAAATAGGACCACCCATATTAGGGTGTGATGTACATTGATAGTAAAGTTTGTTTGGAGCATCAAACTGAACATCCCAAGTTAAGGTTGATCCAGCACCAACATCATTAGTTGGAATACCATCATTATATTGAGTTCCAGTAGAACCATTTGGAGTGCTTTGAATTCTGAATGGGTGTCCACCAGAATTGTTATAGAACTTATACTGTTGTCCTCTTGTCAGATACAATGCAGGATCATTCTCAGCACCAGTTAAACCAGGTCCAGTAAATGTATAATGGTTAATTCCATCAGCACCTAAAGTCCATTCTGATGTATAAGTTGCAATTCCTGCAACTTCTGAATAATCACCACTACCACCACCGCCTCCAGAAGCAGCAGCAAAACTTGCTTCACCATTAGCATCAACAGTTAGTACATGACCTTGAGTTGGAGTTCCACCATTATCTTTGAGAGTAACTCCAATACCTGGAATACTAAACTTGGTGATATTCGAATCACCAATAATTACTTGATTAGATGTAGATCCTGAAGAAACTTGAGCATTATTTCCAAGTATTATATTGTTAGATCCAGTAGTAACTCCTCCACTGCTGTGTCCAATAGCAATATTTTGATATCCAGTACTAACTGAAGTTAAAGAGTTATGTCCTAAAGAAAGATTGTGATCTCCTGTGGTATAAGGACTGCTAGAAGGACCACGACCAGCCTCTACACCAATATGAATACTGTAATTACCGGCACAATATCTAGCAGCCCTGTAACCAATACCAATAATACCCTGGCTATTCCCACCTTGCTGTAGGTTCTGAACACCAATACCAATGTTATCAGTACCACCTTGGTAACAAGAACCATCGCCAATTGCAATAGATCTATTGAGTGTTGTACCAGTAGCTGCTGCGAAAGCGCCAAGAACAACAGACTGGTTAGAATCAGATACTTGTCTTCCTGCTTGAGCACCAACAAAGACATTATCACCTCCAATCGATAAATCGTTAGCAGCTTGATATCCTATAGCAACATTACTAGTTCCAGAAACAGAGGCGCTTAATGAATATGCGCCTATAGCAGTATTATAATCTGCATTAACTTTTTTGCCAGCATGAGATCCGAAAAAAGTATTGCGGTCTGAATTAACAATATCTTTACCAGCATTATAACCAAATAAAGTATTAGATTCTGGATTAGCACCAAAAGCAGTTCCAACACCTATACCTGCATAAGTGTTTTGCGAAGTATCTGTATTGACACCAGTAATACCGGTAACACTAACAGTAACAGTATTTCCTATAGAAGTAGCAGTTAAGTTATCATTGAAAGCAATATGAGTTGTTACTCCAAGTGAAGTAGAATCCTCGAAAACATTAACTCCAGAAATACCACCACCACCTCCACCTCCGGAGATTGCAACAGCAGAAATGCTGGTAATTCTACCATTAGCATCTACCTCTATCTGAGCAGAATTAGTCGCATTTCCGTATGTTCCTTGAGTAGCTCCTGTTAATGCGGTTAATCCTGCACCTGAACCACCAGCAGTGATGAATCCTACAACTGCATTATCAACATAACCTTCAGTTGCATATCCTACAAGTGCATTATCAACATAACCTTCAGTTGCATATCCTACAAGTGCTCCAGAAGTAATAAATCCTACAACTGCATTATCAACATAACCTTCAGTTGCATATCCTATAAGTGCTCCAGAAGTGATGAATCCAACTAATGCTCCTGTGGTTGCTAATCCTACAACTGCATTATCAACATAACCTTCAGTTGCGTAACCTACAAGAGATGTAACAACACCACTTACACTAACAGTAAAAGTGTCTCCTATGGAAACAACATCTAGATTGTCATTAAAAGAAATGATAGTTGTTATTCCAAGTGAACTGGAACTATCAAAAACATTAATTCCAGAAATACCACCACCACCTCCACCTCCGGAAATTGCAACGGCACTAATGCTAGTAATTCTACCATTAGCATCTACAGTTATTTGGGGAGCGTTAGTTGCATTTCCGTATGTTCCCTCATCAGCTCCTGTTAATGCAGTTAATCCTGCTCCAGAATCACCGGCAGTAATAAACCCTACATTGTTAGTAAGATCTCCAGTATCTGCAGGAATTGTAGGTTTATTACTTAAATCATTATAATTGCCAGAGAATGTAGATCCAGCAGTAATATATCCAGCACCATTAGTTAACTGATTATTGTTGGTGGGAATTGTAGGTTTATTGGTTAAATCAGTATAATCACCAGAGAACGTTGATCCAATTGCAATAGAAACGGTAGCAATACCACTATCAAATGTTGCAGTTACTCCAGTTCCGACAAAGTTAATAGTCGTTGCAGTCCCTACATCCGACCCTTCTTCTTGAACTACAACACCGTCAGATCCACCAGACTGTTCTACCCATGCATAATCACTACCATCCCAACTAAGTACAGAACTTACGCCAACTGTTCCATCTCTATTAAGGTGAGTATCTACATTAGAGTTTGTATATCCAGCATTGCTTACCCAAGTATAATCAGAACCATCATAACTTAAAACTTCATTGACTCCAGCAGATGAAAGATTTAAATGAGCATTTACATCAGTATCTCCATACAAACTTTCTTGAAAATCACTAACAGTAATAGTAGCAATTCCAGATTCAACTACAACTTCACCAACCGCAGATCCTCTAAAATCAATAAGAGTGACACCAGCTCCTACCAGTCCACTTTCAGTTGCTATACCAGTCCCGACAATTGCTGTCAGATTAGTTCCATCCCCAAAATGATTGTATATTTCAGAAAAATTATCATTAATTTTTATACCAGCATCTCTTAGGTTATCACCAGTGTTATCATTTGGTAATGTACCTGTCCCTATACCCTGATATGCCATTATCGTATGAGTTTAAAAATATTTATACCAGGTATCTCCTGGATCTAAGTGAATCTTTTCTTGTCACAATAACTGATGTTGAAATACCAGCATGTCCATTAAGAACTTCTGCATCGTAAGAAACCTGTTTAGATCTTCCTACTAGATTAATTCTTCCCCAAGAGAATTCTCCAAAATAATTTGAAGTTGTTATTCCACCATCATAACCAGAACCACCTGCAGTTTTATCAACAGTAAGGTAAGAATTATCCATAGTAATATTATTAACACTAAAGTTAACAGTTCCAATACCAGTAATAACCGAATTTACTCTCAGTACGTTTGTTGAAACTCCAGCAACTTCTCTAGAAACAACTTCAACTCGTTTTGCTTGATGCACAGTATCAATGAAGTGGGTTGCTATTCCAATTGGTGATGCAGATCCATTATTAGCATATGTGTAGAATGGTGGTCGTTCAAAACCTACATTTGAATTGAAGGTCGTGAAATAGTCACCAACTGATATAGAACTTAGAGTAATTGCTGTTCCAACTAAAGAAGTGTCTCTAAGGAATGAGTCATAAGGAATATGGAAATCAAAGATCATTTCATCAAAATCGCCTATGGTTGTAGTTCCAAATCCAACAATAACTCCATTATCTCCTGAGTAAGAGTCAACAGTAACTTCTTCTTCAGAATGTGAAGGTGGTGCAATAAGAACTTGTGGTGGATTTGTATTTGTATATCCTATTCCAGCATTTGTCAATGTTATAGAAGTCACCGAACCATCAGTAAGAACTGCTGTTGCTACTGCACCCGATCCAACTACATTACCAATCGTTACATCTGGTACTGAAGAGTAACCAGATCCGCCATCAGAAATTGAAATTGATGAAATAGTACCAAGACCAGAAACAATTGCAGATGCAACTGCCCCAGTTCTAGGTTTTTGTGATATAAATTTAACTTTGTTTTGGAAAGACAAATCTGTATCATTTTCGTTTCTACCGTCAAATAAAGGTCTTAAACTATCAACATAGATTGTTGTTGATCCAATTGCAACAGGTTTGATAATATAAGAAATTGGATTAATAATAGGTTCATAGAGTTCTCTATCCTTACCAACAGCAATTTGATTGATAAATTTATCTTCAGTTTGTCTACACCATACAACTGGTCTTTCTAAAGTTACATCATTTGTGATTCCTGGACCATCATAAGTATTTGTCTCAACAAGATCAGTAGAAAGAATATCTTGAACATCCCTTGTTTCTTCAGTCAAATATTTTTGCTGACCTATTGACTTATCATGAACTATTTGCAGAGTATCACCTTTTTTAACTGTATTAATCACATTTCTAAGAATAACATCACTATCTCCCGTTCCTTTATAGAACAAAATATTGATATTATTTCCAACAGCAATTGGTTCAGTAAATGTAATTACACTTCCACCCTCAAATATATAAGATTCTCCAGGAACTTGAAGAATGTCATTAACGAATACTAAAAGAACATCTTGAACCCTAATTCTTGATCCTTTAGCAGAAACGATAGATATTCTTTCAGTATTGAGGAATAATGGGAAATCCTTTCGTTGCCCGTCAATATATTCATCAACATTATCGAGAACTTCGAGAGTTCCTAAAGACCAACCACTGAATTTGTCAGTAGCAACTTCATCAATAGTTACCTGGAATTCTTTGTATGATGATGTAGTCGGAATTCCAGTGGTTCCACCAACTTCAACTGTCAGAATCTCACCATTACCATATGCGTATCCAGTATTTTTAATTTCAAAGTCAATAACACTGGATCCCTGTCCAACAACTACATCAATAGTTGCCTCAGTTCCAACTCCAGCAACAGAGGAGGAACTGTATGTCAGTCTCATATTAGAATAAGATGCTGGTTCATCAAATACAATATCAACTGGTTTACTAACAGTTCCACATCTTGCATAGAAGTGTTCCCGAGTGGAAATGCCAGTGTTTATTTCAAAATTAGTGCTATCAATAACTCTAAGAACAGTTGACCCCTGCGATGCAGGATCAAATCCACTATCGGAGTTATTATTTAATCTTGGTGCAATAAGAACAGGTTGTGCGACTCCACCACTTTGATAATAAGTAGCAACTGTAGAAGTTCCAACATTGACTTCAAATTCTGTAGCACTATTAACTGCAAGAACTGGAGTACCACAATATGCAGGATCAGTTGTTCTTGGATATACATGTGTAGAACCACCATTATCCAAATCACAAGTCATTCCAATACCAGTTAACAGAACATCACTCTTCTGACCACTTGTCGAAAGATTATGTGGACCAGAAGTTGTAACTACCATAATGCCAGTTACATTATTGTACTCAACGTTAGAGATATTAACTGGTTCAGATCCAGTGTAATCGCATGTGAATGCGATTCCAGAAACAATAACTTCTTCATTACCAGATAAACCATGTGAAGTAGAAGTTGTAACTCTAGTAATACCAGTTGTGTTGTCGTAAAGGACATTTGAAATATCGCGTGGAGCATAGAAAACTCTATCTGTTGTGATAGCAACCGAAGTTACATGTCCTTCAGAAATAGAAGCAATTCCAATTGGTATTACTGTTGTACCTGTAGTATCTGGAAGTTGCACTCCTACAGAAAGATTTGTTTGAATACCAGATCTATATCCAGAACCACTATTGCCAATGGACACTGCAGTAATAGTTCCCGCTGAAGATACGATTGCCGTTCCACCAGCAGCAACTAATGGTTGGAATCCAAGTCCTTCAGTGGATGCAACTGAAACAATAACTCCCCCTCTAGGGAAATTGGAAATTCCAACATCAGGTCCTAATGGTGTTGTTTCAGTTCCTTGGAATCTTACTGAAGTAATTCCAGCAGATTCTTCAAGTACATATTGATCAGAAATTCCTGGTGACTGGAAAACATCATTTACAAGAATGATTGCATTTTCATTTTCTATTCCTGAAACATCCGATCCATCCGACTTTAATGTAAATTCATTATTTAATGCATTGAATCCTTGAGAAACATCTTCAAAAACATAATTCTTATAATAAGACTCATTAGTCCCTTGCAGAATACCAGATCTCATGAAACTTCTTCCATGGAAACTTGAAGAAGTTGATAATCCAGTCCAATCTCTTTCATCAGGTTCATTTGTTTCTAGTCCTAATGGAATATTTCCAAAAGGAGCTTCTGAAAAGATAATATCGTTATCGACAATATTATAGTTTCCAACAACTTTAGTAACCAAATCACCAGTAGCACCAACTCCAAGATTTGTTCCTAACCAACCTCTACGTACTCTAATTCTATTAGTGCTACCAATACCAACACCTTCGATCTTCATTATTTCGTTATTAATCTTAACTAAATCTGATCCAAAGAACGAAGTAATTTCATTAAAAGTAATCAAATCATCCAAAATAGTAAGTTCTTTTGAAAGAGTAGTTGTTACTGCCGTTGATACTACTGGAGATTGTATAATATTATCAATAGAAACAAGAACTTTTGCGTTTTGATTAGTTGATATAAATCTATGCGAAGATCCAATTCCAACTTGAACAATATCTACAACTTCAGGTATTGCTTTAAGTGCATTTTCTGCACTGGTCGCAATTTGAATATTATTTTCATCATACTTAACTACATAAAGATTTTCCGCAGGTAAGAATGTTGTATTAGATACGCCAACAAAAGTTGTGGGTGCAATTACGATTGATGAATTTGCAGATCCAACATGAGCATATCTAATTTTTTCACCAGTAACAAAATAATGATTTGGAATAGAGATTAAATTTTGAAGGGTATTAACAATATTTGAATTATTTCCTTCAAAATATCTTTCAAAAATTCCAAGATTTTCATGTTCAAGATAGAATTTTCTCTTAACATCACGTTCAGTTCCTTCATACTCCCCAACTATAGAATTAATTGATGTATTGGTAAAATCTACACCAGATGGGACAGTAGTATCTTCAATTAAACCAATTGCGTTTGTATAAACATTAACTTCAATATTAGCATTTGCAATTGGAGTAAATGTGAGTGAAACAACTCCTTCATTAGAAACTACTGTTCCAAAAGTTCCTAATCCACTAGAAGTTTCAATATTTCCATATTCAACATAACAGGTATCTGCAGTTGTTGTAGACTCTACATAATCATCAACGACAACAATTTCAGATAACTGGCGTTCATTATTCGTAGTATCAACAACTTGAGCAATAAAGTATGCTCCGTCATAATTATTAGAATACTGAGCAACAGGAACTGGTCCAGGAGAAGGTGATGTTGCGATAGTGGTAGTTTTTGCCTCAACCTTTGCTCTACTTAACTCAATGGTTCCAATTCCACTAGAAGTTTCTGTGGCAAGTCCAACGAAAACAGTATTAATAACTCCGATAGCTCCTATTCCAGTTGCTGGATAAAAGTCAATATTTAAATTATCTCCTTTAAAATAAGGATGATATGTTCCAAGACCAGGAGCAGAATTTGATATCTCAGTTGACATCCTTGCAATTTCTAGCATATTGATATCAGAACCATTATGTAGAATATTCAGTTCTTGATATTCAAAATTATTATCTAATCCAGAAGTAATAGAGGTATCTGCGCTGATACTCACTAAAACTTTTGCGGAAGTATATGTATTTGCAATCGATACTATAGTCGTTTTTATACCAGCATTTACATTAACACTGGTGGTATCAATAATTGCTACACCACCTAAACTTGTTGTTCCTGTTCCAAGAAGTGTGTCCTTAAAGTCATAAGAAAGAACACTGACATTATAATCATTTACAGTAAACTTAGTTGGATAGAATTGAAGATTTGCATCTACAGTTCCTGAAGAGAATGAAAGATCAAAAGATCCTTGATCATATGCAGTTTCAACTCTAGCATATTGGTTTATATATCCAAAAATGTCATCATGCATGACATTTACCAACATCATCTGTCTTTGTGCAGTGAATCTCTTGTCTCTTACATAAGTAATAAACTTTCTTGTTCTAATTTCAGATGATCTAAATGAATCAATAATTGAAAACTCAGTTGGTCTAGGATTACTATTAAACTGAGATTGGAAATTGTCAATGGAAAGAACTCTATTACCAACAGATTCAAAGAAATCTATAAGAATTCTATTAGAAAAGACAATCTCATTAGAAACTAATCTAGAAGATTGAGTTCTATTAGTTTCTGTAACTAAATCAAAGTCATGGACACAATGTAAGCTTGCAAATCCATCGAGATTCGTTACTTGTTCAAACGAAGATGAATTTGTCTTAACAGATCCATTATTATCATTAGAAGACTCCATTTGGAGATCTGCAAACTTTTTAAATCCTAAAGTATGATTCAGTGTAGATACAGTTTCATTCCAAGTATCATATGGAACTTTTGACTTAATCGAATATGCAAAATTCTGATAGTAATAACTATCTTGAATTCTTTGAAGATCTGAGTTTAAAGATCCTTTATCGTCTAACCACCCAAGAGTAGTTTTGGACATTGCTTCAAAATTAGCATATGACTCGTATGCTTTGATTGAATTTGCTATACCAAGAACTTTTGAAGAAGTTCCTTCAATTACACTTCCAACAGCAAAGTTATCATTTGAAGAAACTCTAAGAGATGATGTTTTTGAATCCCATCCTTCTACAATACCAGTTGCATTTTCTGATTTTACAACTTCATCAATCGAATAATCTTTAGTAACAAGAATTGTATCAAAAATTGGGAAGTGTTTTTGTGCAAGAATTTTTCCTGTTGAATTAACAGTATCATATGTACCAGGAATTTCTGATTCTTTCAAAAATTCTGACATATCAAAAGTAACATTACCAATTCCACCAAGATTTTCAGTTACTCCAGTTAAAGTGAATAACTTATAATCATAATTTTCAGAGTTAAATCCTTTCCCAGTAGACCCAACACTAACACTCGTATTTTCAATTAAAACTTTATCCCCAACTGCAAATGGGAATGAGTTGATAGTGCTAAATCCTACAGAAAGAGTTGCTGTAGCAATTCCTGAAGAGTTATATGTTATTGTTTTAATACCTACGCCAGCACCACTTTCAGTTGGTATGATCAATGGAGTTACATTACTGATGCCATTAGTATTCTGTAAAATTTCAACATCTCTATTACCAAGAGTTACCTTGAATGCTAAATCTTTTACTACTTTATTTGTTTTGCCGTCAATAACAATCAGTTTTGGTGGAATATTAAATCCTCTTCCAAAAGAAGTTATTCCAATAGATTCTATTGAAGCAAGAGAGTCAATCTTAATAGTTTGTGGGAATAAAACTCTTGGATTTAAAGTTTTATCTGAAGGATAATTAAATCCAATATCCTTGAAGTTTAATTTCTTCAGTCCACCAATATTCTTAGGATCAACTTTAAGAATTGCTCCTTTACCGTTTGAAGTATTAATATTAGAAATTCCTGGTGTTAAGTAATAATTTCTACCTGGATTTGTAATGTCAATTTGAGCAATCTCTCCTGTTGTATGAGTACAATCAGTAATGTAAGAAATAGTTGATGTAGATCCATAAGAAACTTCTTCAGGAACATCACTAAGAGTATATGTAAAACTACTAGCAGAATTAACTGTTATGTCATGAGTTCCATTATATTTACTATCTTTTATTAATAATTTACTTCCAGAAACAACTTCACTATCGGAAATAATTTCAGATTTTACTGCAGGAATATTTCCTTCATAAATGGGATCTAAACGGTAATATAATTTTTCTGGAATCTTATCATTTACTAATAAAGTTGCAGATGCTCCAGAAGTTCCAGATTTACCTGATTTTGAAAATTCAAATACTCCAGTAGATGATGAAGTATTCCACATAGAAGTAAAGTTCTCATCTTCATATAAGTTAAATTCAAATGCGGAATACGTAGATCCTTGTTTTACATAAGATAAAGAATCATCCGATAAATCAAATATTACTTTAGAATTTTTGTAAAGATCAATTTTTGGATTAATTGGATTGATATTGCCATGAGAAGCACTACTAATTCCAACAATTACTGGATTAATTTTCTTAGAATCAGTAAGAGTATTTGAAAGTTTGATTGTATTATTATCAACTTTTACAACATAGTAAATCTTTTCACTAGTCAATCCCTCAGAAGGGGTATCTGATGTATGAATAATTTTATCTCCAGTTTCAAATCCATGCGAATTAAGAGTAATTGAATTTGTTGAAGTATTAACACCTGCGGTAACAAATCCTACAGGATTGACAATTATTCTTCTGTGAGTATCATTATACGATAATGCTATATTCTTAGTATTATTTGGACTTATAGAAACCGTTACATTGTGATCTGGGCTTAATTCATGAGTCTGTGCGGTTGAAACTGTAACAATATTTCTCTGAATTTCTCCAGTTATCGCAGAGTAGTTGGTTACAAAACTATGAGTGTCTCCAGCACCAAAATTTGTGAAGAGCAACGTTGTAGAATTTCTACAAGTCTCAGCAATTCCAACAAATGTTCCAGTAGTTCCGAGTCCAACTCTTACTGTAGAGAGTCCAATTAAATTATTATCGATTTTGGCAACGAATAACTTTTGTCCATCTGCTAAGATTGTTCCAACCCCAACGTTAGTCTCATCTTGAACTATGATTCCACTTCCACCATCTCCAGCAGAATAAGTTAATTGATCACCTGTCTCTAAGTTATGATTTCTTACAAAAATTGATTTGGTTGGTACAAACAATTGGGTAGCCCCAAATCCAGGATTGGAGATAGTTAATGTTGAACCTATTCCGACACCGATAGATTCTGTTGGATTAAAGTAGATTTGTTTATTGAATTTTAAGTTAGAATCTGTTTTAAATCCAGAAGAAATCTTCAGTTTTCTTGGTATTTCGTAGAAATGATCTCCTATCGATAATGTGGTTCCAATTGACCCACTTACTTTTCTTAAAACTCTTATTCTTGAAGACTCAACATCAATATTCAGAACTTTAAACTTCTCAGTTCCAGACTGAAGAATGTCATTCTCTCTAATATGAGGATATCCAAGATTTCCAGTAACACTGAAGTACGTTGTTAATCCAGTAGATCCATCTGTTCCGATTGCGACTGCTGTAGATCCAACACCAGCTAAGGTTAATTTATTAGTAGATATTCCAGCAACATAAGATTTTTCAAGGAAAGAAGATGTTGTAGATAAACCTGAAATGGAAATTATATCTAAATTCTCTATTCCATGTGGATCATTAGCAAAGGCAAAATACTCACCATTTTTTTGTCCAGGATAAAATTCAATATTTTCCAGGATGATTGAGTTAACACTTATAGAACTTACTGTCTTGCCTTTAACTCTACTAATTTTAGCCTGTGCTCCTGTTCCTCCAGTATTAGTATTATCAAAGGTTATAGATTCACCAACTTTATATCCGGTTCCTCCAGTAATAATTCCAACACCACCAACAACACCTGGATTTGTTCCAACAATCTCAGCAGTTTGATTTAATTTATTTGGAACGTTCAAATATGGATATTGAGATTCATCTTCTATTAAATTAATTGGATCTGTATTTCTTCTCCAACCATTTGCTTCCAAATCATAATCATTAGAGTTTGAATCATTGGTAAAGTTAAAATTATTTGGAATTGAATGGTAATTATGTCCAATGACATATGGGAAAGCTGGTTTTTTATAATTTTTAAATACACCAAAAGTTTCTGGAAATCTTCCGTCTATTGTTGTAAAATATGCATAAGTTCCATTTGGATAATCTGGT
>CEOA01035736.1_pt1 | contig 13973 bp, 31 predicted proteins | sample 530251 | NCBI WGS metagenome assembly CEOA01 (sample SAMEA2619838, study PRJEB7988) | marine metagenome | biome: marine biome (ENVO:00000447); feature: surface water layer (ENVO:00002042); material: "saline water (ENVO:00002010), including plankton (ENVO:xxxxxxxx)" | depth 5 m
AACTCCAGGAATTTTTTATTTTATATATTTTTAAAACGCAAAGGGTCGCACATTTTTAGAACGCAACGGCTCGCAAATTTTATTTAGAACGCAAAAGGTCGCAAGTTTGGGATCTTAATTAACTCTAGTGCTTGTTTTGATCAAAAAAAAATGCAAAAGGTCGCAAAATCCGAACATTTTATAGTTCAAAAATTTTTGGTCTTGGGTGGGCGAGGTGGATCAAGACAATAAAAGAGTGTTTATTGAGTGTTTGTTTTATCTATGCTTATCATTAAAGTTTGTCTATTATTTGTTGGAGAAGTGTATAAAAGTATAGTATAATTACCTTGTATTTAATTAAAAGGAGAACAAATATGAATACAAAAAAAGAAATAGTATTAACCAAAGTTGTTGGCAACGATTGGTGTGATTGGAGATTAACCAAATGTAAATTTAACAACAAATGGACTGAACCTATCCTAGAATATAATGATTTTAGAGGAACAGGAAATAATGAATGGGGTGTTGTAGAACTCTTTGAACATTTTTCTATAGGAGATATTGAATATCTTAAAAAAGAATTTGGTATTAACTTTCCGTTAATGTATGAAGATACAAAAGAAGAATTAATACAAACAAAAGAGTTAGTTCAATTTACAGAAGATAGAATTTATAAGGGGGAAGAATGAATACAACATTTACTGAATCAACAGAAGATTCAAGAACAGCAAAAAGGATTAATGAACTAGAACGAAATATATCCACATACAAATCTGAACTAAAACGCTATCAACAAGAATATCAAAAGTTGATACTACAAGAAATCAAAAAAGACATGGAGTTAGAATTTAACGAATGGTTAGATATGCCTGATATTAAAGAAGTAATGCACGATTATATTATCAAGGCACTAAACCATTACAACATTAATAATAAAACCATACTTAAACTAGAAAGCAAACTAATAGAGTTTTGTATCAAAATGGGGGTTAAATAATGAACTTATCAACAAAAGAACTTGCTATCGTTAGCAAACTAATAGACTTAAACCATGAGTATTTTCAAGCCAAGAAAATGCACAATCCAATTAAAAACCAAATTAATGACAATTTAGAATGTTATGAATCAGCTATAGATTTTGTAGTAACACAAAAAGATTTCGTTAATTTGCGATACAAAGTTGAAGATTTTTTTAACCAAGTGGGGGAAGAATGAAACATTTTAAAGAAAGAAAATTTAGTTTGTTTAACTATATGTGCGATATTCTTTATGACTTTTACGAAAGAAACGAACTAGAGCATTGTTGTGCTTTAGAAAGCAGAATAGGTGGAAACTACAACACGGAAGAACAAAAAGAATGGTTGGAAAGGTTTGGCGATATTTGGGATAGAGTTGAACAAAGAGAAATTAATAAGGGGGAGAAATGAACAACATAACAACAAGAAAAGCAACACCACAAGAACAAGCATATTTAGATAGGATTTATGGTCTTACAAAAAACCAAGAAAAACTAACCCAAGATTATGATATTTATTTTTATCATAGTGGTGGTGGTTTTAGGCACTTTGTTTTTGATCTAAATATTGCTGATACATGGGGAGATAATCTTTTTTGGTATATAAATTCCATGTCAGAAAAAAGACAATTGCCAATAAAAGAAAATGAAAAATGTTCTTTCTATCTGTATTACGAACAATGTTCTGATCCTATCATAGATAAGATAGCAGAAATCCATAAACAAAATAATGAAGAAAAATATTTTGATCAAGGACATATATACATTTACGACACACTTAAAAATGGTGTGCCAAAAATGAAAGCAATAACTAAAGAAATAGAAACACTTATTAAGGGGGAGAAATGAATACAAAATCTACTAAAGTAAAAACATTTGAAGATTATAGTATGGTCACTTTTGACAGAACTGATATCAATATGGGTGGTATTAGATATACAACAACAGAATATTTTTGGTGTCAAATTATTGCAGAAGATATGCCAAAAATGAAAGAGTTGTTGGGAGACAGACTTTTTGAATGGGCATTAGATGGTGGTAAAACTATTGAAATACCTGAAGATGAAGTTTGGGGGGAGAAATGAAAATATTAAAATCCACATGGGAGAACGGAAAAATATCTTGTCAATTATGTGGCAAGAAAGAAGATGAGAGAGCCATACAAGAACAAGCAGACTTAAATGTTTGTGTATCTTGTGAGGGTTTGTATGAAGATAAAGAACTTAACCAATTTATAAAGGAGAATAAAAATGGGTAATAGAGCAGTAATAACAATAAAAGAAAATGACACACCGCAAGAAGATTGGCAGTCGCTATATCTTCATTGGAATGGTGGCAGAGATTCAGTAGAGCCTTTACTCCATGTAGCCAAATTATATGGAGTTAGGTGTCAAAATGATCCAAGTTATGCGATCGCAAGGCTATCGCAGATCATGGGAAATTATATCGGTGGAACACTATCTATTGGAGTAGGCACTTATAAACAGCTTGATACTGATAACTTTGATAACGGAGTTTATGTCGTAGAAAATTGGGAGATAGTTGATAGAGAGTTTGCTCCTGAATACGAACAACAAGAGTATGACTTCAACTATATGGTCGCAGATATTAGAAGTGTAAATGATGAAGTCTTTGGTTATGAGGAGAAAGCAAATGAAAACAATAACTAAAGAATATACAGTTTATGATCTTGAAGATTTAAAACAAGATGATGAACTATGCGACAAAATATATCAAAAATTCTGGATTGATAACGGAGATAATATAAATACTTGGGCAGATGAAAACCTAGATAGTTTTAAATTATTTGCAGATACTTTAAACATGAAATTTAATTGCTCGTTATCTAATGGAGAATATTCAGATAGAAGTTGTTATATAAAATTAGATACTTCTAATTATCATTATATTTCACCTAACAAAAGAGCAGAACATATATCTTTATTACTAGAAAATTATCAAGGTAATGGATATTGTTTTTGTGCTGATCTAAAAGTTTATGCAGATAAATTAATATCTGAATGGCCTAAAAACTATTCAATAAACGACTTTGCACAAGATATACAAAATAAAATGTTTGAAATGTGGTTTGCAGATAATCAAGACTACTTTTCTAAAGAAACATTTTTAAACTATGTTGAATCAAACAAATGGGAGTTTGATGAAAACGGAAATTTATTTTAAAGGAGAAAGCAAATGATTAGCATTGAGGATCTTAAATCTTGGGTAGAAAAATTTGATAGCGAAGCAGAAATAGATTTGCTACTTGATCTGCTCAATAACAAAATAAAAATTGAATCTATGCTTGATAGCATAGTCGCATACGCACAACAAGACTATGAGAACGCAAAATACTTTCGCAAAGAAATGTATCGCAAAAACCAAAAACCATATTGCCTGGAGTGTAAGTCTTTAAATGTAGCTACACATGATCAAAGTGGTAGTCCAATAACAGACTTCGCAAATCGGAATGGTTTTTGTTTTAACTGTAATGACTTCGCACAAATAAAGGGGGTGTCAGATGATATTTAAAATAACTTATTATGATGAAATAGAAGCTGAAACAGAAGATGAGGCTTATAAAATATTACGAAGGCAATTAGCATCTGATGTTAAATTTGGAGATATTAGTTGTTTTGAATTTGAAGAAGTAATAGAGGGGGTGTCAGATGACAATAATAGAAATAATTAGCTACACAATAATAAGTGCAGTTATGCTATACACAATTTATAAAAATGAAACAAACATAAGGGGGAAATAACTATGTCAACATATTACAGACCAACAAGGCCAATACCTTTGGCAGATATAAAGAACAATAAATCTTTACAAGAGCAAGGATTTACTGTTGTAGAAAAAGATCGCAAAAGAACTAGATATTTTATTTGTGAAGAAAATTGTTTGCACTTTGCTACAGACAAGCAAGACAATGTCATTGATCTATTCCGTTATGGTGGCAACAATGAAGACTACATTTTAGATCCTCTTGCAGAAGAATTTAATGTAGCTTTCATTTCAGAATACGAGGATGAGTATGCAGACTATGATCATCCTGATACTCCTGTTATAAGCATAGCAGTTGGAGATTTATTTGATACAGCAAACAGCGAGGATATTAAAAATGATAAAACCAAATAACTTGGAGTGGCGAATCAAACTAGCAGAACAAGAGCTAGAGTTCGCAAAAGAAAATTTAAACCGAATACAACAACATCTATTTCTACTTAAAGCAGAAAAAGATCAACAAAAGGAGAGAAAAAATGTCAACAAATTATGAGCCATTAAAAGATTTATCTTATAAAAAGATGAAAAGGGTATGCACAGATATTGAATTTGTGAAGAATGAACACTCATGCAACAAATGGGGAGAGATCATACACAAAGATGGAAATTGGCTACACTTTTACGAAGTCAATAACAAAGTGTGTGGCTTTACTAGGTATGGCCGAAATGATGTTGAGGATATGATCGCACACATACAATTCAAAATGGGTGTGCCTATCTATGATGAGTATAGTGATGAATACTATGAACTATGGCTCAGTAATTTAACAGAAGAAGAACGCAAAGAATATGAAGAGGAGCTGAACAATGACACAGTATAAAGATAAAGTTGAATACCAACGCAAACTTATTCGCTTGGAGAAGTGGAGAAAGGATATTAAGATGATACTGCATGAACGCAAAAGCGAGGATCGGCCTTGGAAATTTCATGTCAAATACAATGATGACAGCGAACTAATCCAATGGTCTAACACCAACCATGAACAAAAGATTCCAAGTCCACACACGACAGAAAAACTATTGGACATGATGGAATTAGATGAACACGAATACCAAAGGAAACTATTTGATAAAAAAAGGAGAGAGAATGAGTAGAGAAATAGCAAAAATAATATTACCAAAAGAAATGTCTGATCAGGAATTGATATATGAATTACTAGATACCATTAAAGATGATGTATTTAGCAATCAATTAACACCATTACATACACTCTTTGAAGTGTTAATAAAACGATCAGACAATCGTGAAATTTTAGAACAATATTTATCATAAGGAGAGAGAATGAACTACAAAATAACTAAAGATGTTCCTATCGTAAGCGACAGGAAAAAATACAGGAACGCATTTACCCAAGCACTCAATAGCCTGGAGATCGGAGATGCTATAACAGGTCTTACTAAAAAAGAGGCCTACAAGTACCGAATGAATTTCTATACCAAGAACTTCAAAGAACGCAAGTTCTGTTTTTGGAGAGATCCTATCAGTAAAAAATACACAGTTCAGAGGACAGCATAATGGCAATACCTCAAGAACAAGAAACAATAAAAATTAATTATGTGGTATTACATAAATATTTAATTAACTATTTAGAAATGATGTCAGATCAAGTTATAGAAGATTGTAAAAAATTTGATTCTTATAACCAAAATAATATTACAGGTATGGCTTGTGGTTTTGAACTGTTAATACAAATATTAGATGATGATTTTACAGAGAATGTAATTAAAGATTCTTTGACACAACAAAAAAAGGAGCAAGACTAATGGACATGAGTTTATTCGCAGTCGTAGGTATAGTGCTACTCATGGTCTATGCCATGTTCCAGGAAATGTAATGTCGTTTGAGAAAGGTTTATCGGAGTTGCAAAAGCTAGTGCAAGAACTAGAACGCAACGACATATCACTTGAACAATCAGTAGAAAACTTTGAGAAAGGTATCAAGGTCGCAAAATATTGTGAACGCAAGTTAAAGGACGCAGAAGATAAGGTTAAGGCTATTCTGGATCAGACTGATCCTCAATAGTCTTATCATCTTTAACTTCCTCAGCCGTGCCAAGTATGATCTGATTCTGCAAGACTAACTCTTGCAATCTACTTTCTAACTGCTCTCTGCTCATGTTATCTATCTTGTGTATCTTCAGCTCCTTTCTATCCACCATAAGGCCTGCAAGTTTTGCCCTCGCAATCTCTGCCGTGACCGCAGGCCCATAACTCCCATCTGCTAAAGACACATCTCTTATCTCTGCTAACTTATTCGCTATGCCCTCAAAAGTAATTTCATTCTTCTTCCTTTGAATAGCTTTCAAATCTCTAATCTTTTCTTGCACGTGTTCATAACCCGGCTCACTCAATAACCTAGTCGCAGCAACTCCCGGATTCTCATAGCCTGCAAGATGAGCACACTTCGTTTGGTTGTAATCCTGATACACCATGAGATCAATAAATTTCTCCTGTTTCTTTGTTATTTTTTTCTTTCCTGCCATGTCTAAATTCTCACTATATTTCTCTTAGAGAAACCTATCTCTCCTAAGTAAAGGTGTATGTTAATACACACCTTTCTATAGTTCTCTATAGAGATGCACAACCGCACAACTGCACATACCTGTAGGAATGGGGGTTTCAAGCGTGCCTGTGCGTATGTGCAGGCATGTGCAACTGCACAACTGCACAACCACCTAAACCCTGTAAGAATGCGTGATACAGAAGGGCATGTGCAATCGGGCTTTTCTGCATTGCACAGCCGTTTTTGTATAATTTTTGCACAATCACCCTTGCGTTTTGTTGTTGTCACTTTCTCTCCTTTGTGTCTTTTTTTACCAAATATTTTCTCAAAACTTTCATTGAATTTATTACGATCTTTTGTGCGATCACGACTGCCTTTGCCACCATGCCACTCAGTCATCTTCACTTTGCCATGCCTCTATTTGTTCTAGTAATGCCTCAGGATCTACTAGCTCGTTTCTGCTTTCGCATTCTTCTAAATAATCTTTGATCATTTGTAGTATGTTCATTCTATCTCCATGTTTTGAAAGATATGCTTTATAACTTCTACAGTCCAGCCGTTGCCAAGCATCTTATATCTTTGAGTGTTGCTCACATGATCTGTGTAATTGTCTGGGACTGTCTGCAAGCGTTCACATTCTAGGGGAGTGAGCTTTCTCCAGGTAAGGTCTTCTTGTTGCACTCCTGTAGCATGAAATGTGCCTTGCCTTTCAAAGTTTGCTCTTGATGATTTGTAATACTGCGACTTAATTGTTTGTGATTTATCAGGTAAGTTTTTAATACTTATCTCATGATCTTTATTAAGACTAGGTGTGACTGTTCCGACCTTGCCATCCTTTCTAGGCTCTAATTTCTTTGCTCTGAAAGGTGTATGATCTTTACCTGTTTGTTGCCTTACCATCTTACGCATTGCTTTAGCCTCATCTGTTCTCACCTCTCTGTAAGACTGAACGGCCACCTTCGGCTCACGATTACCACCTTGACAAGTGTTGACTGTAGGCGACTTACCATCTGGACTATAAACTCGTTTGAGTATGTCATGTCCGTTGATGTCTACTGCAACGCCTACTTGTTTGGGCTTTGTTTCTATTTTATGGGACTTATCATTCTCATCATAAACATATCTTGTTCCTTCAGGTAAATTATTCATATCATCAACAGGTATCATAGTTTTTTCTTTTCTATCTCTACTCCTGTTAGGTCTAGCTGCATCATATTGTGCTGTTAAACAAAATGATTTACCTTCTTTTGTTGTCATAGTTTCTATCATCTGCTCTTTGTTTATAGGTTTCTGTGGAACTAAGGTCATACCATTATTGCCTGCACCCTTATACATAGTCGCTGTCATACACAAAGACTTTTCATCTTCATTTTTGTAGTGCCTTTGATTTCTTTCAGTATCTTTTACAGGGCGTTCATCTGTTTCGGTTTCCAATATATCCCTAAGTACAATACCTCTATCTTCTGGCTGTTTGATTCCGGGTATGTTAGTCCAATAGTATCTTTGCCTTGACTGTGCTGATAGTAAAGAGCTATTTATAAAATGAGGATTAATCATGACATTATCAAGTATGTCTTTAAACTCAGGTGCAACATCATCTGCTTCATAACAATCTGATACTTGTTGGGTTATGATCTCTAAAAACTCTTTCTTCATTCTGACATTCTCTAGTAAGAAATACTTTGGTTTAATCGCTTTGAGTAAGCGTATGAACTCAAAGAACAATGCTGATCTAGGATCGTCAAAGGCCAACTGTTTACCTGCAAAACTAAACCCCTGACATGGACTGCCTGCAAGCATGAGGTCTACATCTTTATAATCTTTAGGATCTAAATTACATATATCGCCCACTTGTTCTATGTCTGGATAGTTTGCTGCACTGACTTGCATAGCATACTTATCTATCTCACTTGCGTAATACTTCTCTACAGGTATGCCAAGCTGATCAAGGGCGATACGGCCACAACTCATACCATCAAATAAACTTAATACTTTCATTGTTTCTCCCTAATTATATTTATATTTGTAAACACATTTGTCAATCTCCTAACTGCTATCTTTATGTAATCATCACTAAGCTCACAAAGAACTGTATCCCTTTCATGAGAATCGGATACCTTTGCTGTTGTGCCACTACCAGCAAACGGATCTAAAACTGTGCCAGGTTTTGTTTCATCAGTTTTGCAATCGCATTTTTTTTGTGGGCCTAAATCTATTGGTGGATTTTCTCTATTATATTTATCTAATACTCCACCAACCTTTCTATCATCTAAACCACTTCTTTTGTTTCTCTCTACCTCTAATTGCTTTGGCTTTTGCATAACTCGTTCATAGGGTTTGCCACACTCAACACATATCTTTTCAGGACAACCAGCTAATACGCATGGCTTTATTAAGTCTGGGGGAAAGGTAGCAAAGTGTGCCTCTTTAAAAGGTTTAGTATTAACAGTCCATACTGATCTTTTGTTTCTTTTTTCATAAGCACCCATGTTTTTAAAGCCACCCCTTACATCAAATCCATCTATGCCTTCAACAGATTTACCTACATTCTTTGCACTGTTAGGCTTACCTCTTTCTCCTTTGGAGTTGACTGTCACTGATTCTTCTTTAATTGCTTCATTATCAAAGTAATACTTAGGGCTTTTACTAAATAAAAATATATACTCATGTGCTTTAGTGCATCTATCTTTTACACTTTCAGGCATAGGGTTTGGTTTTTGCCAAATAATATCTTGTCTTAGTATCCAACCATCGTCTTGCATAGCAAAGGCCACACGCCAAGGCATACCGAGTAAACTTTTAGGTGGCAACCCTGTTCTTTCTTTTATTGTGCTATGACTTGATATGTCGCCATACTTTTTTTGCATCTCTGTTGATCTATTTGTTGATCCAACATTTGCGTTGGTGTTAAACCCTTTGCCGTTTTGAGCTCCGTAACTATCGCCTATGTTCAACCATACTGTGCCATCATCACGAAGGACACGCTTTACTTCTTTGAAAACATTAACCAAGTTATCTACAAATTCTTTAGGAGTTTCTTCTAAACCAAGCTGTCCTTCAACACCATAATCTCTTAGTGCAAAGTATGGCGGACTTGTTATACAAGTATTTATGCTTTGATCCTCTAGCTGTTTTAATGAATCAAGACAATCTCCTGCGTATATGTCTATCTTCATCCTCTCTCCTTATAATAAACTCTTACCATATACTTTCTTACAACTGCTACCAAAGTAAACACTGATACTTGTATTACAGATGTAGCTACAAGACTAACCTCAAGATAGCTACACAACCTAAGCAAACCATAGCTGATTGGAAAAGATAATACTAATCCAATGCCAACATCATTGACTGCTTCTTCCATAGAGTCTTTATCAATCTTCATCCCACGGCCTCTTCATTTCATTGTCTGCTAAGTAATACCATGTGTTCTTACCTGGAACATTGTGACTCTTGACCCTCTCGCCTAAATACTTTTGCACATAGCTGACTGCATAACGAGCAGCCCTTTCGCCTGATGCTAGTTCGTTTTCTTTGAGTGCTTGTCTTGCTAATAGTTCTAGTTCTTTTCTTGAGTAGAATTTTTGTTTGCTCATAGCTGATGCTACTACTCTTGCAATCTCTACTTCGTCTGGACTATCTTGTGCATCTACCACTCTGAAGTGTCCTCTTTCAAAATCAAAGTATGCTAAGTGTTGCTCAGGCTCTCTTGCATTACGAGCTTCATAGAATAAAGTTATGTTTGGCTTTTTGCCTGACAGCTTGATGCCTGAATCCATCCAACCTGCAAAGGCACTACCACCTCTAGCTGACATGAACGACAAATCATCTGCTCTTTCTTTGCCTGTGTGGTGTGCAATGATAACTGCCACCTTGTATAGTTCAATGAGTTTATCTACCCTTGATAACATTTCGTGTATCTCTGAGTTAGAGTTTTCTTCGCCACTAAAAAAATTAATAATAGGATCAATCATAACCAAGTCAGGCTTATGATATTCAATACTCTCTGCGATAGCATCTATGTCACTGTCCCTCATCAAGTTCTTTCTTAATCTACCTGATGCTATAAGGTTTGACTTGCCTATGTTGTATAGTTCTGGATCATGATGAAAGGGTTGATAATACATTTCTATTCTTTTCTTTAAGAACTCATGGATAATCTCTGCTTGTAGCCACATAACTTTGAGTGGTCTTGAGAAAGATCTACCCATAAACTCTGTGCCTGTCGTGGCTGCTGCTGCAAAAGCACCCAACCAATGCGACTTACCTATCTTTGGTTTACCAAGCAACAATACTCTTGACTGTTCAAATACAAAAGCATCTCCCCAATACTGCTCAATCCTCTCTGAATCCATAGCATCCCAAAAAGGATCATTGAAAGGCCTAAGCCCTAGTGGATCACTGTCAACTACATTTTCTTTCTTTGCTTGTTCAATAGGATCTTCTTGATCCATGATTTCTTTTAAATCATCTGTTAGTTGTATCTGCCATTGGCTTGTATTCCATTTTTGTATACCACTTTCTTCGTTAGGATTTCTTTTCAGATGTCCTGTGCATATACTTTGGGTTGTGTTTAAGACTTCTTGCACACTCATAGGTGGAGTATTCGTTTGATTCCAATCAAGTGCTTTAATAACAACCTCACGCATACCCCAACCCTCTAGTATCCATTTGCCTACTAGCCTGGCGAGAGTATCATTACGCATTCCTGTTTGAACACCATCTGTTGTTAGTGGTGTCTTGCTATCTACATTGATCTTACCTGTGTTGTTATAGTCATAGATAACATTCATGTCTTGACTTGTTAGCGTTGGCAAATCGTCAAGCGAATCTAATACAGCTCCATCAACTACTTCAAATTTATAATTAAAAGAAGGGCTGACCATAACATAACCACCCTCTCCTCTTATATCTAGTTTACCTGTGGTGTTTCTAATCTTTAGATCATCATTGATTGCATAGAAATAATGATAGCCACCTCTAGGTGTTTTTTGTTTTAGTATTGTTCTTGTTATTTTTCCTGACTCACAAAACTCACAGGCTTCTTGTGTGTCAGCATCAAGCACCACAAATGTTATGCCTGTGATAGCGGCCCAATTACATTCTGGGTATTGTAGATACCATTGCTTTACTTCATTAAGTGTAGGTTGTTTCTTTGTGTAGTCAGCCCACTTAACTCTTGGTGTTTTTGACCAACGCTTTTGTAAAACAATATCATCTTCAAATGGATGTCTGCTTTTAAAGTATTCTGGAATAATGTCTGTGGTAGATCCACATGGTATTAAGTGAAAAAAGTTTTCATGATATGAGATGAGCATATCTTTGCGTTCATCATTTTGAATGTCTTGACCGACAAAATTTGGTTTTATTTCTATTGGCATTCGTCTACTGATCCATAAATGTTTTCCCAACCTAAAGCATAGCCTGTCATCTTGATTAATTTTTTAGCTTGATTAACTGAGGGTTGCCTGTTGCCATATCTCCATGCTTTAACAGTATCAACTGAAACTCCTAAATCTTTTGCTAGGTTTTCTTCACCTCGTTTTTTTATGTAGTCTTTAAGTTCCATAGTTCTCCTAAATAGAAAGGTGTGGGTTTGTTAAATACGCTAGGGGGAGTAGAGTATTTTTATATATTAATAAAGGGGGTTACCCACACCAAATATTATATTAATTGACTATATACAATAAGTAAAGTTTTTTTTTTACAAAACTATTGACAATGTAATTGATAGGAGTAATATAAACAATGTATTTATTAAATGGAGCAACTAATGAAAGACTATTCAAAACTTACTCTGCCACAACTTTTGGTAGAAAAGAAAAAGAATCTAGCAAAGCAAGCTGAACTTAAAGAACAAAGCTCACTGCTTGACTATGCTATTACTGCACATCCTGAGGTGCATGGACAAGTCAATCGGCTTTCTAATTCAGGTGGATCTACTCGGGTTCAACTCAATGGTATCATACCTAAAGATTTACGAGTGCAATATAAAGTTACTAGATCATGGGATCAAAACTTTTTATCACAAGTAAAACAAGACATACCTGAAAACTTATTTCCTTTTAAAACTAAGTATGTTGAGGACTCTGCACTATCTAAAATGATAGAGCAAAACTATCCTGATGTATTTGATAAGTTTCAAGAGGGTTTACAAACTAAGATTAACGAAAGGCCTTATGTGTCTTTTGTTGATCCATTAAAGGGGACACAATAATGAACATACATTACAGTGCAGTCATAATGCAAATCAAAGATACTATAAAAAGAGAGGTAGCACCTGGATTACATCCTAGTTGGGTTAATAAAATATTAACCATAATAGATGATGTAGAAACAGTTGCAGATGAAATGACTTCTCAAGGTTTAATATCTATGAATGATATGGAGGTAGACAACAATGAGTCTATTAAATGAAGTGACCACAGGAATACAAATCCCTGCGATCAAGATAAACGTATCAGGAACTGACGGCATAGGTAAAACTACCTTTGCTAGTAAAGCACCCAAGCCTATCTTTATTAAGACAGAAGCCGGGACTAACTATGTAGACACATCATCCTTTCCATTATGTGAAAGCTACGATGATATAGTTAATCAGATCAGAACATTGCATGATGAAAAGCATGATTACAAAACCGTAGTCTTTGATACAACAGATTGGGCTGAGAAGTTAGTGCAACAAAAAGTTTGTATGAATCACTCAATTAAATCTATTGAATCATTAGGATACGGTAAAGGTTTTACAGAGTCTGCTGAATTGTTTGGCAGATTACTACGCATGTTTGATGCTCTACAGAAAAAGAAAATGCACGTCATTTTACTTTCACATGTAGGCATTAGAACTTTTAATGATCCAGAGCGAGAGCCCTATGATCGTTGGGAGATGTCCACACATAAAAAAGTGTCAGCGATGATCCGTGAATGGGTGGACTTTAACTTGTTTGCAAACTACGAGGTATCAACTCGTACAAGTGGACAGGGTTTCAAGGAAACAACTCGGGCAGTGTCTTATGGCAAGCGTAAGTTGTTTCATAAATATACCGCAGCATTTGATGCTAAGAGTCGTGTTGATTTGGGGGTAGCACCTTTGGATCTTGATTGGACAGCTTTCATGACTGCATTTAAACAATCTTTAAAATCTAAAAAAGAAGGAGAAAAAAATGTCTGATTTTGAAATTAACTTGACGGAAGTTGAGGAAAGTGGATCGTTTGATCTGTTACCAGTCGGTGACTATGAGTTTGTAGCATCAGGCTGGGAAAATAAAACCAGTGGTAAAGGCGATAAGTATTTATCTGTTACCTTTGATGTTACTGGGCCTACACATGCTGGTCGTAAGATATGGGAAACTTTTATGCTTGAAGGAGCAGGGTTGAATGTGTCTGTTGCCAGGTTAAGAGACTGGAGAAGATCTATGGGGATGGATCCTGATGTCGAAGCCTTTGGCATAGAACAGCTTGAAGGCATGTTGAATGTTCCCTTGACTGCCAAGGTCAATGTTGAAGTTGGTAAAGATAAAGGGGACGGAACGAAGTGGGATGACAAGAATCGAATTGCAAAATTCATTCCAAGCGAGACCAATGGCGTGTCAGCTCCTTCGCAAAGTTCTAGTACAGAATCTGATTCTAATGATGATGATTTTGACTGGGACAAATAATTTATTTACAGGAGAGAGTAAATAAATAAATCG